>ERZ1026890.944-NODE-944-length-11864-cov-50.806758_pt1 | contig 11864 bp, 6 predicted proteins | sample MGYA00380175_ERZ1026890 | MGnify/ENA primary metagenome ERZ1026890 (study PRJEB33269, sample SAMEA4719811) | human gut metagenome | biome: human-associated habitat; feature: organic feature; material: feces | place: Cameroon | collected 2013-10 ...
AAGTGTGTGGATGGAAGTATGCATTTTTGGGGTGTTAACTGTTAACCTGTTAACCCCCATCTTAATTTTCTCTTTCCAGAGCGCATCTTTTTATCTTGATGAGCGTCTTATATTAAGACAGATAAGTGCCTTATATTAAGACAGATAAGAGACTTAAATGATGACCGGCGGGAGGCTTAAATGATGCCTCGCGAGGGGGAAATTATTACGTCGCGATGGAAATAATTGTGCGTCGCGATGAAAAAATTATTGCATCGGGATGAAAAAAATAATGCATCGCGATGGAAAAAACAGCGCTTTTACAGCCATTTTTCATCATATCGCGATGCATTCTACTGAACTTTCGCATGAAGCCCCACACGCCCTGAAAGGGCAGAAGCTCCTAGCCCAGGGCAGCGCCCTGGGTATTATGGACGCAAACTTGTCGCCCTGTAAGGGCAAAAGCTTTGTTTATCGCCTGGTATTTTAAAGCTTTTGCCCTTACAGGGCGCCTTGCTGATTGCTAGTATACCCAGGGCGCTGCCCTGGGCTAGGAGCTTCTGCCCTTTCAGGGCGTGCTGCTTCCGGAGTTTGTGGACCTTCAGCCCGTTGCTTGAACCACATGAGAAAGTTTAGCATTCTTAATTTTCTCAACCGGAAAGCTATGAGTTGCTAACCGGAAAACTATGAGTTGAGAACCACAAAACTATGAGTTAGTTTTCTTAACTTTTTAGCCCATTTTCTATCTTTTTTACGCCTAAACGGCTCAAAACAGAGACTTTTAAATCTTCTTCTTATAGCAGCGATGACGGCGATGCTGTTCGCTCTCCAGATACTGCCACTGGCTCTGAACACCGGTATTGGTCTCCATCTGCGGCATTGCCTCAGCCCATTTAAAGCCATAACGGCGATACTGCTTTATCAGATCGGCAAAAATAAGCGCATTGGCTCCCTTCTTGCGATATTCCGGAAGAACACCTATCAAGAGCAAATCCACCGTATCCGTCTTGTGCCACTTCAGTACCTTCAGCACCTTCAGCCAACCCGTAGGGAAAAGCTTGCCATTGCCTATCTCGCGCAGCGCATCGGTAAATGAAGGGAAGGAAACACCGAAGGCTACCAACTTGTTGCCAGCGTTGCCATCCACCACACCCGTTACCAGGTTCAAGTCAGCCTTCTTGATATAAGAGTTTACATATTCATCCATCTGTTTCTCCGTAAGCTGCTGGAAATCATAGAGATTCTTATAAGTCTCGTTCACGATTTCGAACACCTTCCTGCCCATTCCTCCCGAGGTCAGTTCCCTGCGGGTGAACTTATGAACATGCAGATTATATCGGCTCTCTATCATCTTGGCAGTCTTGGCAAACTTAGCCGGCGTCTCCTTCGGAACCCTGATGCGGTACTCCAGCCAGTCGTTATCCTTCTCATAGAGCGGATAACTCTCCAGATGCGTCTTATAATAAGGATAATTGTAATTGATATACATCGTAGACTTCCGGTCGAAGCCCTCGATGAGCAAGCCTTCACGGTCCATATCCGTAAATCCGAGCGGCCCTACGCATTCGTTCATTCCCCTGCTCTTGCCCCAGTTTTCTACCGCGCGCAACAAGGCACAGGAAACCGCAACATTATCCACGAAATCGAACCAGCCGAAGCGAACCTGCTTTTTGTTCCACTGTTCATTGGCACGATGGTTGATAATGGCAGCAATTCTACCCACGATACGAGCCTCGCTGTCAACCGCCAGAAAGTATTGTGCCTCGCAGAATTCGAAGGCAGGATTCTTCTTTGGGTCCAGCGTATTCATCTCGTCGAAACGCAAAAAAGGAATGGCATATTTATGGTCTCTGTAGAGATCATAATGAAACTGAATGAAGGTTTTCAACCCCTTTTTTGTTGTTACCGGTATGATTCTTATCTCATCATTCATTAGTAATCTGTTTTTTGTATATATATTCAATTGCGGTGCAAAAATACGATATTTTTATGAATAATGCAACTCTTTTCTTATAAATTTATAAAAGTTGGTGCATTATTGTCCAACTTTGTGGATATTTATGTACCTTTGCAAGTTGAAATGCCCCAAAAGAGCATCATAAAGTTATGAAGAAAGAGAAAAGAGACAACTATACGTTCCTCACTCATGCCCCTGTGCATCATGTGATTTTTACGATGGCCATACCAACGATTATCAGTATGCTGTCGACGAGTATGTACAATCTCGCCGACACCTATTTCGTGGGCAGCATCAACACGCAGAGTGTGGCAGCGGTAGGCGTTTCCTTTGCAGCAATGGCTGTGATTCAGGCGATTGGTTTCTTCTTTGGTCATGGTGCAGGCAATTATGTTTCGCGACAGTTGGGCGCCAAGCATACGGAACAGGCACAGAAGATGGCAGCCACGGGCTTTGTGCTGAGTTTTCTTACCGGTCTCCTCATCGCCATTCTGGGTCATGTGTTCCTCACTCCGCTCTGCCTTCTGATGGGTTCTACGCCCACCATTCTTCCTTATACAGAGCGCTATCTGGGCATTATCCTGCTAGGTGCTCCTTTTGTGACCACCTCGCTTACGCTGAATAATCTGATGCGCTTCCAGGGCAATGCGATGTATGCAATGAAAGGCATCATGTCGGGTGTGCTGCTCAATCTGATTCTAGCTCCTCTGTTCATTCTCTACTTCCAGTTGGGCATTACCGGAGCCGCCGGAGCCACCCTCATCAGCCAGTGTTTCGGCTGCGCCATGCTCTTCTGGATGACGCATAAAGGCGAGAACATCCGCATCCGTCTCAGCAATTTCACCCCTACCCGCGCCTTTGCCAAGGAGATTATCTTCGGCGGAACCCCTTCGCTGTCAAGACAGGGACTGGGAAGTATCGCTACGCTGATGCTCAATGTGGCAGCAGGTGCGTTTGGCGATGCAGCCATTGCGGGCATGAGCATCGTTACCCGCATCTCCTTCTTCACCTATGCGATGGTCATCGGTCTGGGTCAGGGATTCCAGCCGCTCTGCGGATTCTGCTACGGCGCCAAACTCTATGGGCGCGTAAAGGAAGCCTTCTTTTTCTGCATCAAATGCGGCACGGTTTTCCTCAGCGTCTGTGCCATTCTCGGCTTCATATTCTCTACTTCCATCATCGAAATCTTCCGCGATGATGCTGAGGTTGTAGCCGTAGGTTCAGCAGCTTTGAGATGGCAGGTGCTCAGTTTTCCGCTCGTAGCCAGTATCGTGCTCACCAACATGCTGATGCAGACCATCCGCAAACCGGTGAGAGCCAACATCGTAGCGTCAGCACGCAGCGGACTGTTCTTCATTCCGCTCATCTTCATCCTGCCCTATTTCTTCGGATTGCTGGGCGTGGAGATGTGTCAGATGTGGGCAGATTGCTGCTCGTTTGCCGTAGCGGTTCCGATAGCCTGGAGCGCTTTCAGGGATATGAGAAGAGAGCAGATGGAACTTGGGAAAAGCCAATAACAAGAAGATACTAGAAGTTTCGCATGTGGTTTAAGTACGGGCTGAAGGCCCAAAAGCTCCTAGCCCAGGGCAGCGCCCTGGGTATAATAGCAATCAGCAAGGCGCCCTGTAAGGGCAAAAGCCTTGTAAATAGCCCGGTTCTTTAAAGCTTTTGCCCTTACAGGGCGACAGGGTTGCGCCCATAAGAACCCAGGGCGATGCCCTGGGCTAGGAGTTTCTGCCCTTTCAGGGCGTGTGGAGCAAAACTTGCGAAACTTGAAGAAGATACTAGAAGATAAGAGAAAATACTTGAGATAAGAGAAATGGAGAAGATTTATTACATAGGATTGGACGTTGGCTCTACGACAGCCAAGATAGCCCTTATCGACAGCGATAATCGGGTAATTTACTCAAAATACGAACGCCACAACGCTCGTGTCAACGAACTTGTGTCGCAATATTTCGATGAGATTTTAGCCCTTGTGGGCGATGCAGAGGCAAGAATCTGCGTAACGGGAAGCGTAGGAATGGCTACTGCCGAACAGCTCCAGGCGGAGTTTGTACAGGAGGTGGTGGCTGCATCGGTCTATGCCCGTACGGCTCATCCTGAGGCGAAAGCGCTCATCGATATTGGTGGCGAGGATGCGAAGGTTATCTTCTTCAAGGAAAACGGAAATATGGAACTGCGCATGAACGGCAACTGTGCCGGCGGAACGGGTGCTTTCATCGACCAGATGAGTGTGCTGATGGGCGTAGAGAACCAGAAGATGAGCGAGCTGGCGATGAAGGCTGAGCACGTTTATCCGATGGCTGCCCGCTGCGGCGTGTTTGCCAAGACCGACATCCAGAACCTGATGGCGCGCAATCTGCCCGAAGCGGATATTGCAGCCAGCATCTTCCATTCCATCGCCGTACAGACGGTGGTAACGCTTTCTCACGGCATCAGCTTCGAGGCTCCTATCCTGCTCTGCGGCGGTCCGCTCACCTTTCTTCCGGCGCTCCGCAAGGCTTTCTGCGACTATCTCCATCTCTCTCCAAACGACTTCATCGTATCAGAAAACAGCAATCTTATTCCGGCTCTGGGCTGTGCTTACCGGGCTAAATCGGCAGATTCTGCAGCCTCAGTTTCTGTTCTCAGAAGTCGGATGAAGAAAGAAATACAAACGGAATGGACCAGCAGTCTGCTGCCTCTGTTCAAGAATGAGAAAGAGCACCAGGAATGGCTCAAATCTAAGGCGAAATTCGCTACGGAAACCAAACCGCTGAACAAAGGAAAACAGCAGGTTGTGATTGGTATTGACTCGGGGTCAACTACGACAAAGATTGTTGCGGTAAGAGTGAATTCTGTTTGCAAGACAGATGAGAGCCTGCTTGCCGCGGATTGCAAATCCGCGGGGACGCCTACGGGAGATATTGTCTTTACCAATTACCGCCTGAATCTGGGAAATCCAATCAAGGCGGTAGCAGATGGACTCAACGCCCTGAAGCAGGAAGCTGCATTGCGAGGCGCAGAACTGGAAATCGTTGGTTCCTGCTCTACAGGTTACGGCGAAGAACTTATCAAGGCGGCTTTCGGCCTCGACAGCGGCATTATCGAAACAATGGCGCACGAAAGAGCGGCGGCTTCACTCATGCCTGATGTCAGCTTTATCCTCGACATCGGCGGACAGGACATGAAGGCTATTTTCGTTGAGAAAGGGGCTGTGGTGCGCATGGAACTGAACGAAGCGTGCAGTTCTGGTTGCGGAACATTCATCCAGACCTTTGCCAACAATATGGGCTATTCTGTAGGCGATTTTGCCCAACTCGCCTGCCAGTCGAAGGCTCCCTGCGACCTGGGAACCCGCTGCACCGTCTTCATGAACTCGAAGGTGAAACAGGTGCTCAGAGAGGGCGCTTCTGTTGCTGATATTTCTGCCGGAATCTCTTATTCAGTCATCAAGAACTGTCTTTATAAGGTATTGAAACTCCATGGTAATGAGAACCTTGGAGGCAAAATCGTTGTACAGGGAGGTACGATGAGAAACGACGCGGTGGTAAGAGCATTTGAGTTGCTCACCCATACCGAAGTGGCTCGAAGCAACATGCCTGAACTGATGGGTGCCTACGGTTGTGCCCTTCATGCGGCGGCTGATTACAATCATCGCACTTCTTCAGAAGATACACACCCAGCCTCATCTAGAACCATCGATGATCTGCAGAATCTGGCTCATTACGAAACCAAGCAGCTGCAATGCAAAGGCTGCGAAAACCATTGTTATGTTTCCCGCTACACCTTTGCCGGCGGCAACAGGTTCTACTCTGGAAACAAGTGTGAGCGTGTGTTCAACAACAAGGGCGCAAATGGGATAAAAGGCAAAAATATTTACGAATACAAATATAGTTTACTATTTGATAGAGAGACAGTTAACCCACTTGATGTTGTAAAACACAACGTCAAAGTAGGCATTCCTCGCATCCTCAACATGTACGAGGAATATCCGTTCTGGAATGCGCTGCTCCGGGCAGCCGGATTTGGCGTGATTCTCTCTTCCGATTCCACTTTCAGCCAGTATGAAGGAGCCTTGAATACGGTGATGAGCGACAATATCTGTTTCCCGGCAAAACTGGCTCACAGCCATCTGAAGGAACTCAACGAGAACCCGAAGGTTGACCGTATCCTCATGCCGTACGTGGTTTATGAGCATAATGACGACCCGAAGAATACGCTGAACAGCTTCAACTGTCCGGTAGTTTCGGGCTACAGCGATGTCATCAAGTCGGTAATCGACCTGAAGAAACCAATCGATTCGCCTGTCATCAACTTTGCCCAGCCTAAGGCGCTTGAAAAGCAGATTACCGATTATCTCAAGCAACTGGGAGTAAGCAAGAAGACTGCCCGCAAAGCACTGAGAGAGGCACTCTATGCTCAGGCAGAATATGCTGCTGAAATCAAAAAACAGGGCTGGGAGATTCTGAAGCCGAAGAAGGGACTTACGATTCTCCTGGCTGGCCGTCCTTATCATACTGACCCGCTGATTCAGCACAAGCTGAGCGAGATGATTGCCAACCTGGGAGTCAACGTCATCAGCGAAGACATCGCCAGAGGCTCATCAGACAACAACGAAGCATACAACTGTCAGCCAGAGACTTATCTCGTGAAGCAATGGGCGTATATGAACCGAATTCTGAAGGCTGCACAATGGGCAGCCGAACAGGGCAATGAGGTTCATTTCGTCCAGATGACCAGTTTCGGCTGCGGTCCAGACAGTTTTATCCAGGACGAGATTCGCGACATCATGAAGCGCCACAACAAGCCTTTCACGCTCTTGAAGATAGATGATGTGAGCAATATCGGCTCCCTGAAGCTCCGTGTCCGCTCGCTGATAGAAAGCCTGAAGGGAGTGAAGAATTCATCACTCAACATTCAACATTCAACACTCAACATTCAACATTTACAGCAGACCAAGGTGTTCACCAAGCAGGACGTTCATCGCAAGATTCTCGCTCCTTTCATGACCGAATACCTCACCCCTATCATTCCACCTATCCTGAAACTGATAGGCTATGATGTTGAGGTACTTCCGATGAGCGATGAGGTGAGCGCCGAACTCGGTTTGAAGTTTGCCAACAACGAAGTCTGCTATCCGGCAACCCTTATCGTCGGCGACATCATCAAAGCCTTGAAATCAGGCAGATACGACCTGAAGAATACAGCAGTAGTGATGAGCCAGACGGGCGGTCAGTGTCGCGCAACCAACTACGCCGGTCTCATCAAGCGAGCAATGATTTCGAACGGTTTCCAGGATATTCCGCTGCTCACGCTCGGTGTAACAGCCTCAACAGGCGAAGCATCAGGCTCAACAGACGACAAGCAAGACTACAACGAACAGGACGGCTTCAATGTGCCTTGGCTGAAATACAGTCAGATTATCGTTACCGCCATTTTCTACGGCGACGCAATCAACGAGATGTACAACGCCTGCATCGTAAGAGAGCGTAAGCCAGGCATTGCCAGAGAGTTGCGCGATAAATACATGCAGCTGATAGACGAGCCAATCGCCCAGAATTCAGCCAAAGGACTCATCCGACTCCTGGAACAGGCAGCCGTAGAATTCGACCAGATGACTCTCGACAGAACATTGCCGAAGGTAGGAATCGTAGGCGAAATCTTCCTGAAGTTCAATCCTTTCGCCCACCAGTTCCTGGAGCAGAACATCATTTCTCACGGCATTGAGGTGGTTCCGCCTCTGCTTGCCCCTTTCTTCCTGCAGGAATTTGTGAATGTAGAGATACAGAAACACATGCGGCTGAGTTGCACCAAAGTGCCCAATTTCATCATCAAGGGCGCTTACCAGGCGCTGATAGGCAGAAGATTGCGCCAGGTAAACAAGGCAGCCGGCAAGTTCCGCTACTTCCGTCCGTTCACCAATATCTATGATGATGCGAAGGACGTACAGGGACTGGTTTCGCTCGCAGCCCAGTTTGGCGAAGGCTGGCTTTTGCCTGCCGACATCGTAGGTTACATCCGCGACGGCGTGAACAACATCATCTCGCTCCAGCCTTTTGGTTGCATCGCTAACCACGTGATTTCCAAGGGCATCGAGAAACGTCTCCACGACCGGTTCCCAATGCTCAACCTCGTATCGCTCGACTTCGATTCCGGAGTTTCAGAGGTAAATGTTACCAACCGACTGCTCCTCTTCCTGGACAGTATCGCAAAATAAGACAGAGGGTGTTTTAGGCACGGATTACACGGATTACACGGATTTTTTAAGAGAGAAGATAATCTCTTTACTTATATTAGCACTATAAATCCGTGTAATCCGTGCCTTATCTATATCCTAAGAAGCTTATAACACACCCTTCCGTCTTTCATCCCTCAAAGAATCACTAAAAAAAATACAAAAAACCGTGGCTATTTCTTTGTTATTCAAGAAAATAATCGTATCTTTGCACTCAAATTTTATTGAGACATTAAGAAAATGAGTAAAGATACATTAACTCATCAGCTGACAGAGACCATCGAGGAGCTTTCGAGCGCCGAATCATTGAAGGGTCTCTTCCATCAGCATCGAGACGGGAATCCACTTCCTTCGGGCAAGGCGCTCGAAGAAATCATCAGTTTGTCCCGTTCTATCCTCTTTCCCGGATATTTCGGCAATTCTTCTGTAAATATCTCAACCATCAAATATCATATTGGAGTAAGAGTAGAAAAGCTCTATGAGATGCTGTCAGAGCAGATCCTCGCCGGTCTCTGCTTCGCCAACGACTGCGAAACGGAAACCCAGACAGAACTGCAGCACCAGCGTGCCAAGGCAGGCGTGATTGCAGCCAAGGCAATCATGGAGTTCCCAAGACTGCGCAAGATTCTGGCTACCGATGTAGAGGCTGCCTACGAGGGCGACCCGGCTGCCATGAGCCACGGAGAAATCATCTCCTGCTACCCGGTCATCAAGGCGATTACCAACTACCGCATCGCTCACGTACTGCACGAACTGGGAGTGCCGCTCATTCCGAGAATGATGACTGAGCTCGCCCATTCGGAAACCGGTATTGACATCAACCCGGAGGCAACCATCGGCAAGCACTTCACCATCGACCATGGTACGGGTGTGGTGATTGGAGCTACCTGCATCATCGGCGACAATGTGAAGCTCTACCAGGGTGTAACCCTCGGAGCTAAGAGTTTCCCACTCGATAAGGACGGCAATCCTATCAAGGGAATCCCTCGCCACCCTATCCTCGAAGATGATGTCATCGTCTACGCCAATGCCACCATCCTCGGTCGCATCACCATCGGAGAAGGCTGCGTAGTGGGAGCCAACGTATGGGTTACCAAGGATATGAAACCAAAAACAAAGAAATATAAAAAAGAAAAACAAAGTTTATTAGATATAGAATTCAATAATGGAACAGGAATTTGAACTCATTGCCAAGACCTTCATGGGCCTCGAGCCTGTCTTGGCTGAGGAGCTCACCCAGTTGGGTGCCAATAATGTACAGATCGGTCGCCGCATGGTGTCTTTCACTGGCGACAAGGAAATGATGTATCGTGCTAACTTCCAGTTGCACACAGCCATCCGTATCTTGAAACCTATCAAGCACTTCAAGGCACGTTCTGCCGAGGAGGTGTACGACGAGGTTCAGAAGATCAAGTGGGATGACATCTTAGACGTGAAGAAGACTTTCTCGGTAGATTCAGTAGTCTATTCAGAGGAGTTCCGCAACTCACGCTTCGTGACTTACAAGGTAAAGGATGCCATCGTGGACTGGTTCCGCGAGAAGCAGGGCACACGTCCTAACATCAGCGTGTCTAACCCAGACATCCGCCTCAACATCCATATCGCAGAGGATAACGCTACACTGAGTCTCGACTCAAGCGGTGAGAGTCTGCACCGCCGCGGCTACCGTCAGGAGCAGGTAGAGGCACCTCTGAACGAGGTTCTCGCTGCAGGTATGATCCTGATGACCGGCTGGAAGGGCGAATGCGACTTCATCGACCCAATGTGCGGTTCGGGAACCATCGCCATCGAGGCTGCCCTCATCGCCCGCAACATCTCTCCAGGTGTATTCCGCAAGGAGTTTGCCTTCGAGAAGTGGAACGATTTCGATAAGGATCTCTTCGACACGATTTATAACGACGATTCTCAGGAGCGCGAGTTTGAGCACCATATCTATGGTTACGATGTTGACATGAAGGCTGTAAACACAGCTAATCTCAACGTACGTGCTGCCGGTCTTAGCAAGGACATCACCATCTCACAGGCTGATTTCAAGGACTTTACACAGCCAGCAGAGAAGAGCATCATCGTGATGAACCCTCCATACGGCGAGCGCATCTCTACCCCAAACCTTCTGAACACCTACAAGATGATCGGCGAGCGTTTCAAGAAGGCTTTTGCCGGCAACGAGGCTTGGGTATTGAGCTACCGCGAGGAGTGCTTCGAGCAGATTGGTCTGAAACCATCTATCAAGATTCCTGTATTCAACGGAAGCTTGGAGTGCGAATTCCGCAAGTATGTGATGTTCGACGGCAAGATGAAGGACTTCCGTTCTGAAGGCGGTATTGTGAAGACAGAGCGCGAGAAGAGCGAGATGGCTCAGAAGCACCGTTTCAAGAAGGAGCGTGAATTCAAGAAGCGTGTAAGCGAGGAGACAGAAAACGAGGAGGACGATATCCGTTCTTTCAAGTTCCATACTCACCGTCTGGAAGACTTCGAGAAGAAGCGTGCTGAGTTCCACAAGGGCGGCCGTTCACGTATCGGTGGCGGCGGTCGACGCAACGATGATGACGATGACAAGCGTGGCAGCCGCAGTTTCAAGGGCGACCGCAAGGGTGGTCGTGACTTCGGTGGCAAGCGCGACGGAAAGCGTTTCGAGAAAGGCGACAAGCGTGGTGGCTTCAAGGGCGACAAACGTGGTGGCCGTGATTTCGGAGGCAAGCGCGGAGGCAAGAGAAACTTCAGCGTTGACTTCGACGACGAGGATTAAAGACATATCGACCCATGCGTCGTGTTTCACGACGTATGGGGGTAAACCCGATAAAGAAAGAAATATAATGAATCTGAAGAATTCAATTTATAAATTATCTTTTGCTGCTATGATCATGATGGCTATGAATGCAACCGACTTACAGGCTCAGGGCGTGGTTCCTGCCCAGAAAGGCGAGAAAACCTTTACGCTGGAAGACCTGAACTTCGGCGGCAACAACTATCGTAACATGGTGGCTAAGAACCGCTGGTGCACCTGGTGGGGCAACGAACTCGTTCGCCAGGATGTGGATGCTTGCTATCTTGTCAACAAGACGACTGGCAAGGAGACCAGACTCTTCGGCATCAATGACATCAACCAGTGGATTGCTCCTACCAAGGACATCAAGGTAAGAGCCCTCTACAATGCACTCTTCCCTTTTGCAGGCAAGAGCATCGTGATGGTAAGCAACGGCAGCAAGACTTATACCGTCGACTTCAAGAAGCATAAGCTGCTGAGCGAGATGGATTTTGCTGACGGCGAGAACCTCCTGGAGGCCAACGCCCAGCAGAACGCCTTCGCCTATCTGAAGGGCAGCAACCTCTATGTGCGTACCTTCGATGTAACCAGTAACGCCCTGACAAGAGAGAAGAAATCTCACGATTTCCAGCTCTCAAAGGATGGAAGCCGCGAAATTGTTTATGGACAGAGCGTTCACCGCGATGAGTTCGGTATCAGCAAGGGAACCTTCTGGAGTCCGAACGGCGAACTGCTCGCCTTCTATCGCATGGACCAGAGTATGGTAACCGACTATCCACAGGTCGACATCCCGGAAATCGGTTTCAATCATCCTGAAACACAGAGTTGCATTGCTACTCCTGCACCAGACAAGTATCCGATGACTGGCGAGACTTCACACAAGGTAACCGTAGGCGTGTTCGACTGCATGACCGGCAAGACCATCTATCTGAAGGCTGGCG
>ERZ1026890.949-NODE-949-length-11786-cov-58.111585_pt1 | contig 11786 bp, 10 predicted proteins | sample MGYA00380175_ERZ1026890 | MGnify/ENA primary metagenome ERZ1026890 (study PRJEB33269, sample SAMEA4719811) | human gut metagenome | biome: human-associated habitat; feature: organic feature; material: feces | place: Cameroon | collected 2013-10 ...
AACATTCAACATTCAACATTCAACATTCAACATTCAACATTCAACATTCAACATTGACATTGATGTTAAGAAAGAAAACTTTTCAAAATAAAGTAGCGGCTAGCCGCTACTCTTTACCAATTACTGCAACCCTTGCCACGCTGGTTTGGGTTGCAGTAGGTTTATTGGTATCCAATATCTGGGTAGAATTTGCTTTCACAGCCATGTCTACCCTGCTGATGGTGGAACTGAACAACCGTAATGCCCTGATGCGTACCTACAGCCGAATGGTATCCTGCAGTTTTCTGGCATTAATGACGATGGCAGGACTCCCCCAACTCTCTTTAAAAAGCAGTATTGTGACGATGTGTTTCATCGCCTTTTATCTCATTATCTGGAATTGCTATCAGGATAAACGCTCTACAGGCTGGACTTTCTACGCCTTTGCCTGCATCGGTCTGGCATCGATGGTTTTCGTACAGATAGGTTATTTCATGCCTATACTGTGGATTATGATGATGGTGTTTACCCTCTCGTTTAGCGTAAAGACATTCTTTGCTTCCCTGGTAGGTCTCATCGTGCCCTACTGGTTTGCAGCCGGCTATTTCTTCTATACCGACAACATACAGGGGTTGGTTGATCACTTCTGTGAATTCATCAACTACAGCGAACTCTTTGATTATTCACAGGTTACCGACCATCAGGTACTGAACCTGAGTTTCGTTACCCTGCTCACCATCATCGGTTCCATCCACTTCATACGCACCAGCTACGGCGACAAGATACGAACCCGCATGATTTACGAAACGTTTATCATGATATCGGTTGCCAGCATCATCTTCACCATCCTGCAGCCTCAGCATATACAGGAACTGGGCAGCATTCTGATAGTGAACACAGCACCGCTTATCGCCCATTTCATCACATTCACCCGAGGTAAGTTTACCAACATCATCTTCATCCTGCTGCTCATCATGCTGGTACTTATCATGACATATAACATACTCGTACCAGAAACCATATTACTATGAGTTGGATAATAGATTTCTTAATGAGCTGGGGCTACTGGGGCATGCTGTTGGCAGCCTTCCTTGCCGGCAGTTTCTTTCCCTTCAGCAGCGAGGTTGTGATGTCGGGCTTACAGGCTGCCGGACTGGAACCTATCCAGCTCGTTCTGTATGGAAGCATCGGCAATGTGCTCGGTTCTATGTTCAATTATGGCGTAGGACGGATGGGCAAACTGGAATGGATAGAGAAATATCTGCATGTAAAGAAAGAGAGTCTAGACAAGGCTCAAAACTTCATGGCAGACAGAGGTGCCTGGATGGGGTTCTTCGCCTTCCTGCCCCTGTTGGGAAGTGCCATCACCATCGTTTTGGGACTGACGAGAGCCAACATCGTGATTTCTGTCATCAGCATCACCATCGGAAAGGTGTTGAGATATGTACTGCTGGTTTACGGACTCAGTTTCATCTTTTAAACAAGCTGCAAAGAAAACAAAGAATTGATTCATATAGATTGACTGCTTATGAGAAAGTATTTATACCTTATTATATTATGTGTGGTTTTCGCGGGCTGTAAAGGCAGCCAGCAGAAAGGCAACACCGCAGAAAGTAACGGAAAGGAATCTGTCGCCAACAGCGATGGCAAACCTACTGTTACCGTAACCATCCCTCCCTACAAGTTCTTCGTTGATAAGATTGCCGGAGATAAGGTGGATGTCAACGTGATGGTTTCCAACGGCAACAATCCTGAGACTTACGAGCCTTACGCCCAGCAGATGATGGAACTCTCCAGGAGTGCCCTCTATCTGAAAGTGGGATGCATCGGTTTCGAACAGACCTGGATGAAGAAGCTGCAGGATAACGCCCCGGATATGAAGGTAATAGATACTTCCGTGGGTATCAAGCCTGCCAAGACTCCGGGTGGCAACATCGACCCGCATGTGTGGATGAGTTGCAGCAACGCCCGCATCATAGCCAGCAACATCCTCAAGGCGCTCTGCAATCTGGAACCGAAGAACAAGGCTTTCTTCGAGAAGAACTATCAGTCGCTGCTCAGCATCATCAACAAGAGAGACAGCATCATCAAGGAGGGCTTCGAAAAGAACCCAGCCCTGGTTCGCAAGTTTGTGATCTATCACCCGATCCTCACCTACTTCGCCCGTGATTACCAGCTGGAGCAGCTTGCCATTGAGGAAGAAGGCAGGGAGCCAAGTGCTGCCCAACTGAAAAGCCTCATCGAGAGAGCAAGAAAAGAAAAGATAAAATATTGTCTCATTCAAGCTGAGTTTGCCAACCGCAACACCAATACTTTCATCAAGGAAAGCCAAACCAAGGCGATGAATATCAACCCATTGCAGGGCGACTGGAACTGGGCGATGCAGGAAGCGGCTGCCGCAGTGCAAGGCAAGGAAATAGTTGTTGGGAAGTAAAAACTTCAATAATATGACTCCAATCATAAAAATCGAGCATTTATCCGCCGGATACGACGGCAAGCAGGTGCTCAATGACATCAACCTCACCGTCTATCAAGACGATTATCTTGGCATCATCGGTCCCAACGGTGGTGGCAAGACAACCCTCATGCGCCTCATCCTGGGACTGATGAAACCCACAGACGGCAGCATCCGCTTTTATAAAGACGGAGAGGAAGTAAGGGAAATCAGTATGGGCTATCTGCCCCAATACAATCATCTCGACAAACAGTTTCCTATCTCCGTTTATGAAGTAGTACTCTCAGGACTCAGCAAGACCAAATGTCTCTTTTCGAGATACACCCAGGCACAGCACCAGCAGGTACTCGACTGTCTGGAACAGATGCAGCTCACGGAGTTGAAAGACCGCCATATCGCAGCCTTGAGCGGCGGACAACTGCAGCGAGTACTCCTCGCACGCGCCATTGTTTCCAAACCCGATGTAGTGATACTGGATGAACCCAACACCTACATCGACCGCCGTTTCCAGAAGCAGATGTACGAGATGCTGGAACAGATCAACCGGGAATGCGCCATCATCATCGTAAGCCATGATGTAGCCGAAGTGCTCAATAATGTAAAGCACATCGCCTGCGTAAATCATCATCTCCACTACCACGATACGGCAGACATGCCGAGAGAGAAACTGGAAGAGCATTTCTTAAATGTATAGGCTTATTATATAATAATGCCTAAAAAACAGGCGCAAAAATCCATATTATCTCATCTTTTTATTATCTTTGCAACTGAAATGTGCCTTTTTGAAAGGCATGGAGAAAGCATTCAGAAAGAAATATAATACATTAAAGTTTAAACAATAATGAAACAGTACAGATTAGTGGACAATATCTTCGGATGGGTCGCATTCATCATTGCGGCGTTCACTTATTGTTCCACAATTGAACCGACAGCCAGTTTCTGGGACTGTCCTGAGTTTATTACGACTGCTTACAAGCAGGAGATCGGTCACCCACCTGGGGCACCATTCTTCATGCTTTTAGGCAATTTCTTCACACATTTCGCCAGCGACACCACCCAGGTAGCCAAGATGGTGAATACGATGAGCGCCCTGCTGAGCGCCGTCTGTATCATGTTCCTCTTCTGGACCATCACTCACCTGGCTCGCCGTCTCGTTATCAGCGACTGGAAAGAACTGACTACCAGCAAGCTGATAGCCATCGAGGCATCCGGTATGGTAGGCGCACTCATCTACACCTTCAGCGATACCTTCTGGTTCTCAGCTGTCGAGGGTGAGGTTTATGCGTTCTCTTCTGCCTTTACCGCTGTGGTATTCTGGCTGATATTGAAGTGGGAAGACCATGCTGACGAGCCTCATAGCGACCGTTGGCTTGTGCTCATCGCCTATATGACCGGTTTGAGTATCGGTGTCCACCTGCTCAACCTGCTCTGTATTCCAGCCATCGTATTGGTTTATTACTACAAGAAGGTGCCACATGCCAACCTCAAGGGTTCGCTCCTGGCATTGTTCCTTTCATTCCTCGTAGTAGTAGCCGTACTGTATGGTGTGGTTCCAGGTATCATCACCGTAGGCGGCTGGTTCGAGCTGTTCTTTGTCAACACCCTCGGCTGTCCGTTCAATACCGGTGAAATCGTATACATCATCTGCCTCGTAGCCTCTGTCATCTGGGGCATCTACGAGACCTGCAATGCATCAGAGAAGAACGAGAAGAAGCAGAATATCGCCTTCGTTCTCGGTTTCGGCATGCTCGGCATCCCATTCTACGGATATGGCTGGACTGCTGCCATCACCGGCATCATCGTGCTGGTTATCCTCTGGTTCGCGCTCAACTACAAGCGCAAGCAGGAAGTGGTTACAGGCGTTGACGAAGCTACAGGCGTCGCCAAGAAGAAGATGCAGCTCCTGCCTCTCATCTCAGCACGCGTCAAGAATACAGCCTTGCTCTGCATGCTGATGCTGATGATAGGTTATTCCAGCTACGCACTCATCGTGATCCGTTCTTCTGCCAACCCTCCTATGGACCAGAACTCTCCTGAGGACATCTTTACCCTGGGAAGTTACCTGAGCCGCGACCAGTATGGCGACCGCCCTCTGTTCTATGGCCAGGCTTATACATCACAGGTAGCCCTCGAAGTAGACGGCAACATGTGCAAGCCTGTCATGAAGGAAGGCGCACCGGTTTACCAGCGCAAGGAGAAAGCTTCGGCTGATGAAAAGGACTCTTACTTCGTAGTAAGTCACAAGAATAAGTATATCTATGCCCAGAACATGCTCTTCCCTCGTATGTACAGTTCGGCTCATGCCCAGGCATACGAAGACTGGATGGGCGGTGTAGAAGGCACACAGATTCCTTACGACCGCTGCGGTGAGAGTATGATGGTGAAGATGCCGTCACAGTTTGACAACATCCGCTTTTTCCTCTCTTATCAGTGCAACTTCATGTACTGGCGCTACTTCATGTGGAACTTTGCCGGTCGTCAGAACGACATCCAGGGCAATGGTGAGCCAGAGCACGGAAACTGGATTACCGGTTTCTCATTCATCGATGATTCACTCTATGGCGACCAGAGCAAATTGCCAGACGACCTGAAGCAGAACAAGGGCCACAATGTATTCTACTGCATGCCTTTGATTCTCGGTCTCATCGGTCTCTTCTGGCAGGCTTGGTATACCCGCAAGAAGAAGATAATGAAGAACGGCAAGGAAGAGGAAGTGCTCCTCCCTATCGGTATCCAGCAGTTTTGGGTGGTATTCTTCCTGTTCTTCATGACAGGTCTTGCCATCGTGCTCTATCTGAACCAGACTCCTATGCAGCCACGTGAGCGTGACTATGCCTACGCCGGTTCATTCTATGCATACGCTATCTGGTGCGGTCTTGGCGTTCTCGCCATCATCGACCTTCTGAAGGAGAAGATGAAGCTCAGCGGTACTGCCGTAACAGCTATCGTGGCTGTGGTAACCCTGCTCGTTCCTATCCAGATGGCTTCACAGACTTGGGATGATCACGACCGCTCAGGACGTTACACCTGCCGTGACTTCGGTCAGAACTACCTGATGTCACTCCAGGAGAAGGGCAACCCTATCATCTTTACCAATGGTGATAACGATACCTTCCCACTCTGGTACAACCAGGAGGTAGAAGGCGTAGGTACAGATGCCCGCGTATGTAACCTGAGTTATCTGCAGACCGACTGGTATATCGACCAGATGATGCGTCCTGCATACAACTCACCATCTGTGCCAATCACCTGGCCACGTCTCGACTTCTGTTCAGGTACCAACGAATATGTATCTGTTGAGCCTGAGGCAAAGAAGCAGATTCTCGACTTCTACAAGCAGGATCCTGAGAACGCCAAGAAGCAGTTTGGTGACGAACCGTTCGAGCTCAAGAACATCCTGAAGAACTGGGTACGCAGCAAGAACCCAGACATGCACATCATCCCTACAGATACCCTCTATGTCACCATCGACAAGGAGGCTGTAAAGAAGAGCGGCATGATGATGGCATCAGATTCTATTCCAGACAAGATGGTCATCTCGCTTGCAGGCAAGAGCGCACTCTACAAGGGCGACCTCATGATGCTCGAGATGCTGGCACAGTGTAACTGGACCCGTCCACTCTACGTAGCACTCACCGTAGGCGAAGAGAACTATATGAACCTCGGCGACAACTTCGTACAGGAGGGACTTGTGAACCGTATCACTCCATTCACCACCAACAAGCCAGGTGCCAAGAACTTCGATACAGAGAAGGCTTATCACAACATCATGACCCGATTCAAGTTCGGCAACCTGAAGCAGAAGGGACTCTACATCGACGAGACAACCATGCGCATGTGCTATACACACCGTCGCCTGCTCGCCCAGACAGCCCTGCAGCTCATCGCCGAAGGCAAGAAGCAGAAGGCCATCAACATCCTGAAGAAGGCTGATACCGAGATTCCTGCCTACAATGTTACGCTCGACTATATGAGCGGTGGCTTGGATATGGCTCGCGGCTGGCTGATGACCGGTCAGAAAGCCAAGGGTAAGGAATATATAGAAGCGGTATGGAAGAATGCTTCACAATACCTCAACTACTATCTCTCGCTGCCAAACGACCGATTCCTCCAGGCAGAGCACGACTGCATCCGTCAGATCATGATCATGCAGAACATCTGCGATGCTGCCGGAATGGTAAGTCCACAGTTGGAGCAGAAGTATGAGAAGCAGCTCAACAACCTCTACCGTCTCTATCATGGCAGAGGTGGCAGAATGCCGGAAGGCAATCAGTAAAAAATAGAAAAAAGTTTGGTGTCGCGAAACACGACACCAAACTTTTCATTATTCATATAAACCTGTTTTATCCATGTTCATAGAGCAACCAGCCAAATGGCTCAGATGGTTATACCCAAAAGCCATCTGGAGAATGGACAAGAAAGACCATTCAGTCTATCTTACATTTGATGACGGTCCGATTCCTGAGTCAACTCCATTCATCTTAGAGACCCTGAGAAAGTACAATATCAAGGCAACTTTCTTTATGGTAGGCGAGAATGTATTGCGCCATCATGACCTCTACAACCAGATTGTGGCAGAGGGTCATCAGGTAGGCAACCATACATTCAACCATATCGGTGCCTTCAAGCACCGTGTCATCTCCTACGTGCTCAACACCAATAAGGCGAACGACATCATCCATGCCCATCTCTTCCGTCCACCTCACGGCTGGATGCGACCAAGTGAGTATTGGTGGCTGCACCGCACTTACAAGGTCATCATGTGGGATGTGGTGACGCGCGACTATTCCAAATGGATGACGGCAGAAGATGTGGTGAACAATGTCAAGCGGTATGCCCGCAATGGCAGCATCATCACCTTCCACGACTCGCTGAAGAGCATAGAAAAGCTGAAGACAGCGCTCCCCCAGGCCATAGAATGGCTCATGGAACAGGGGTATGAATTTAAGACTTTTGAATAAGAAGCTGTTATTCCCAAACAGGAACAGACCAATAAACACGGACAAGAAATGAGCAAAAGAATCAACAGTTATCAGGCAGTAGCTGCATTTGTAAGAGGTTTCTTCGAAGCTTACGCACGTGGCATCATCGATGCTACCATCGAAGGCAATGACTTCAGCAAGAAGAACGACCCGAAACAGATCAAGCAGATGATGCTGGAGCACTACGGTGAGGTAAACCAATACTTCTTCGACATCATGTTCTCCACCCTCGTACGCCTCAACTACAAGACTGCCGAGGAAGCCAACGAACGCATAAAGAAGAATTTCGACAGCATGAAACAGGCTGACCCGACCTTTGAGCCAACCATGCTCGACTACTTGCGCATAGCCTGCAAATCGAACCAGTTGTACAAGGCGATGGAATCAGAATACAAGCGTAACTTCACCTGGCTACTTCAAGGCAAGTTTACCACTCTTGAAGAGCATGTACGCGATTATACCCACGGCATTCTCATCAGTCTTGCTGATGAGCCGATGGCCATCCATCTTCTGGTGCGCATCATCGTGAAGGCATACGCCGCAGGCTTGAAGTGTGGCAGCAAGGAGGGCGAGCAGCACCAGCTCCACATGCCAACCCTTCACGGCATGTTGCTGAACAATGTCAACATCCTGCTCAACGAGACCCCACTCAAGAGCAGCACCGAAGATCCTGTAGCCCTCTTCAAGGAGGCATGCAAGAATGAAGAAGAAAACATCAACGTTCTTTTCAACACATTAAACGATGCGATGAAAGAACTGGCAGCAGAATAAGAGAAAAAGCCCCTGATGCATCACGCATCAGGGGCTTTTTCTTTTATTCTGCTGCTCCATCACCGTATCCCGTTTACGGTTACAATTCAAGTCCATTACTTCTGTTCCTATATGAAGATGCTGAAATTTTGTTGAAATTCCCAATCTTCCTATAAGTACAGCAGGATATATCAAATCCTGTTTTATATGAGGAACATGCTTTCCAACCTTTTTCTTTCTCGCATTAGGCAAGTACTTCGTGAAAATACTGGCATTTGAGACAGTAAAGGCACATACGATATCAGCCTTTGATTCCTCAAGATAATAGCAGTAAGATTTACCAAACAAGTTTTCGGCATAAGCCACAGCATCATTATGGAAGAATCCATCCAAGTCTTCATTGCCACATGAAAATGAAATAGATTCTTCCAAAATTTCTTTTGTCAATGGTGAAAACACCGTTTTGTCTGCAAGAAATCCCATAATACTAACTTTAAAATTTTGCCTTTGCCAAAATAGCCTTCATCTCAGCACGCTGCTTTGAGAAATCTATGCTACCACGCTTCTTCAAGGTTTCTTCAGCTTTTTCTCTGAAAGCTAAAGCCTCATCACCTGTCAGCATTGGGATACCACTAATTGCTAATGCCATAATCTTATCTCCTATTATTTAGTTTATATAACTTGCCGCAAAAGTTACACTTTTTCCTCGACCCCACCAAGAAAATCACAAGAAATCTACAAGTTATCAGCAAATTACCACGAAATCAACCATACACAATAAACTATTAACTGTAACCTACTATTCCCCGACGGTCCCATCCCGCACAATCTGTAAACCACCAATACTGCGTTTCCACTATTTATCAGCGGGTTAGCCGTACCAGTATTTTTGAATAAAGTTTTGATTTTCTAAAATTTAACAATCAAGTGACAGCTTGTAACTACTCAGCACCCCTAACCAAGTATATGTGGGTAATCCTCCTTGATAAGGCTGATATAATCCCACGTATCTGCATCTATTTTATCTTTCTCTGATGCAATTTTATTCCAAACATTACGCAGCACATCTTCCAGCAATTCACGTTCTTGACTTATGTAAGAAATTCTGCTATATATTTTGCTTCCCCAAGTTTCAAAATCCTTTTCCACTTCATCCCAAAGATGCGAATCTATCAAACGACAAAAGTTTGCCAATACTGTTTTATAGTCATACAATGGAAGATACGGAATATCTTCTTTTGCCATATAAGCTTTTCCGAAGATATCGGGAGTCATCACTATCCATCTTCTTCTAGAAGTATTGGAATGACCTAAAGCATCCAACTTATGTTTGGCTTGCTGACAAACATCTGCCTTAAAGACAAAAATAGCATCTTGTGAAATTGGAAATTCAGCTGCATTCAAAAGAGTCATCGTATGCTTAACCTTATTATTTAAGCTCAATGCCGTTATGTTCTTGGCTGACTGATATCCCAATCTCAATTCCACCATCAGCAGACTAGAGCCACTCTTATGATTATTATCATAATTGGCTATACCGATCACAGCATCCATCGTACTATCATTAGCACCATTTTGCACATAGTGAGCCTCATAATCATCCATATCCAAGCATTCAATCCTTTTATCAAAAGGAGCCATAGCATAGTCTCTGTTCGAGACATCCACTAAGGTGGAATGCACATTCTGGTAGATAGGATGTGTATGAAGAAAATCATTGTCAAATATCTGTGTCGCCATACTGCTGAATCCTTTCCAAAGCTATGTTAAACGATTCAAAAATAGTCTCAATGTCTTTACCTAACCACTTAAAGTTATAACGATAAGAACATTCTTGTTCTTCGCAGGAAGATATGTAGAAGTTTGTCTCCTCCAACACATCTTCTCTTTTGGCAATAGCCTTGATGGCAGCAATAAAGTCGGGATCATGACTAGCCAAAATCAGTTTCGATCCCAATGTCTTATGTATCAACACTAGCAGTCTAGCATATTCCACAATCCATTGCGGATGCAAATGAACCTCAGGTTCATCAATCATCAAGATAGTTTTATCATCCAAATATCCATTCTTGATCAACTGATAAAGATAAGCAAAAGTCTTCATACCAGTAGCTATTTTTTCCACAGGCAATTTAAGATGCTCATCTTTTCGTTCGTAATAGAGATCTGTCTCGCCTAGAAGACTATCACTCTGTGAGATTTTACCATTAAGCAATCGAGCGATACGCAAGAGAAGCATCTTTGACTTATCCAAAGTCCTACCTAGAGAATGAGTCATGTTACTATGAAGACGCTGCAAGAACACATTGTCTGCCAATTTTTTGGCATTCAATGCCATAGGAGTATCAATATAAATAGCTCGTTCTATGTTAAACAATGATCCCAGACTCTCCCCAGAGATTATATTGACATCATCCTCCCAGAGTTGCATCGACTCTGGAGCAACATCATCTTCACGAAGATACTCCTCAATAAAGCTATATACGTCTTTTATAGAGCGTGTACTAAGTCGCTTTTCCCAATCAACAAGCATCCTATCGGTCTGTTGAAACATTTTCGTCTCAAAATTATCAAATGATTCAATGTTGTCAGAATCCTCAATTAATTGATTTAAATAGTTTATAACCCTCACCTTTCTAAAGGCAGATACATTATCCGAAAGGAACTCAGGTCTTACCTGTTCTGCAAACTCGGCTACTATAGAATTATATTTTTCTGCCACCTCATCAACAGCGGCTCCAACATTAATTTCTTTTTTCAAAGCATCAATATTGGCCGCCAACGACAAGATTTCACTTCTACTACTGCGATACCCCCATATTTCTCGAATAGCACGTGAAAGAATCTGCAAACTATGTTTGAATTCATCATTTACACCCTTGCCTACATACTCATCGAATCTAGTGGCAACATCCACCATATAATACAACCATTTGGAAATGGTACTTTTGCCACTTCCATTAGGTCCAGCCAAAACTGTTATTCCATCTACCAGAATATCAGCATTTTCTATGGCATGATAATCGCTTATGTTAAATCTATATTTGCTCATAACAATTCCATTTTAAAGCAAAAATAAAGATTTCTCTTGGAAAAAGCAAATCTTTAAGCAACAAAACGCTCTTTTTTAACTTTTTGAAACGATTATAGCGCTATATGTCTAGGGATTTCTTTTCATCTAACAAGAAAACGAGTATATTTGTATCGAAGCAAACCACTTGATGGTCATGCTCCTCTAACTGTTTACCAGTATTGAAGCAAACATATCTATTGCCATAATCTTCTCCTTTTAAACATTTCCTCTTGGTAATCAAATAGCTTGATTTCCTTCATTGCAAAGAAATTATCTCTTCAATAGATTCTCAACATCCTTGATGGCTTTTTCAAGGTCAAAAGCCCCTTTGCCTCTGAAAATTTTCCCAACCATAAGACTTCAATTGCTTCAGCATCTTCACAAAGGCTTCTCGCCTGTTGGATGGGTCGTGTGGCAATGTCTCACCACCTCATAGCCATCACCCACAATCATCTTCACGGCGTTCACAGTTGGAGCAGACAACTCCATCAATCCGCACCAATGCCCCACCATATCTTCCGAACGGCGATACAGCTGGGCATATACG
>ERZ1026890.955-NODE-955-length-11692-cov-6.488614_pt1 | contig 11692 bp, 10 predicted proteins | sample MGYA00380175_ERZ1026890 | MGnify/ENA primary metagenome ERZ1026890 (study PRJEB33269, sample SAMEA4719811) | human gut metagenome | biome: human-associated habitat; feature: organic feature; material: feces | place: Cameroon | collected 2013-10 ...
TTCTACGGGGAGGTTTCTCTTTGTCTAGGGCTAAAGCCGTTTTTATTCCACCAGCGAAGCTGGTGGTTGTCGCTCGCTCAAGCTACCCAAATCAAAAGGCAGTGCGTCCCACGCGGCGGGGCTGTCGTGCTTTCAGGGCAGGCTCAGCGCTTTGAGACAGCTCTGTGGTAGACGACGAAGGCGATGGCGGCAGAGCAGGCCTCCGTGATCCAGAAGGCGTGCCAGACGCCGGTGGGGCCAAGGGTGCGGCAAAGCACCCACGCCAGCGGCATGATGAAGATCACATAGCGGCAGAGGGAGATGACCAGCGAGGGCACCCCCTTGCCCAGACCTTCCAGCGCGCCGGAAGAGGTGGTGGAGACTGCCGAGACAACGAAGCCCAGGCAGATGATGCGCAGGGCCGTGGTGCCGATGGCGATGGTCTCCGGGTTGGAGCTGAACAGGCCGATGAGGGAGCCGGAGATGGTCAGGCAGAGGACGGTGCCAATGGCCATGATGGCAGCGCTCAGGCCCAGCGTCAGGTTGTAGAGCCTGGCGACGCGGCCATGCTCCCTTGCACCGTAGTTATAGCCGACCAGTGGACGCATTCCCTGCACGATGCCGTTGGCAGGCAGGTACAGAAAGGTCTGGAGTTTGTAGTAGATGCCCAGAACCGTGACGTAGCTCTGTGAGAAGGCTGCCAGCAGGCCGTTGAGGAAGGTGACCAGCAGGGAGGGCAGGGCCAGATTCAGAATGGCCGGGATGCCGATGGCGTACAGCTTGCCGTCCAGTGCGGGCTCGAAGTGCAGATACCTGCGGCGCAGCCGGACCGGGAGGTCGGAGGTGGCGTAGCAGTAGAGGTAGATGCAGAGGGTGACGAGCTGGCCGAGGTTGGTGGCCAGCGCTGCACCGGCAATGCCCAGGGCAGGCACCGGGCCAAGGCCAAAGATGAGCACCGGGTCCAGTGCAATGTTGCAGACGCAGCCTGCGATCAGCGCGATCATCGTGGTGTTCATCCGGCCTACGGCCTGGAACATCTTCTCAAAAGCAAGGTCGGCCATGTTGACGATGGAGAACAGGAAGACGATGGTGGCGTAGAGGACGCCCATCGAGACCAGCGACTCCTCCGAGGTGAACCGGCGCAGAAAACCCGGCATGATGGCGATGCCCGCCACGGTGCACAGCAGGCCGTGCAGGATCGAGAGGGCCATGCCGTGGGTGGCGGAGAGGTCCGCCTTTTCGCGGTCGCCTGCACCGAGGTGGAGTGCGATCTGCGCGTTGATGCCAATGCCGAAGCCGATGGAGATGGCGTTGACGAGGTTCTGCACCGGGAACACCAGCGACAGGGCCGTCATGGCCTGTTCGCTGATGCGGGCGACGAAGAGGCTGTCCACGATGTTGTACAGCGAGTTCACCAGCATCGAGATAACGTTGGGCAGGGCCATAGAGACCAGCAGCGGGAGCACCGGTCTGGTTTTCATAAAGGTATCGTTCATTTTCTGCTTCCTTTCTGAGGGGATCAAACGGACACGGCCCGCGGTGCCCCCAAAAAGGCACAAAAAAACGCCGCACAATGGGGCGCTTCCGCGAACCATTGTGTGGCGAAAAGTAGCTCTGAAATGAATGCTGTAAAAATCCACACGATATTTTAGGAACCCTAGAATATCACGTTGGAAGGCGATTGTCAAGAGGTCAGCCGAAGAGTTTGCTCTTGAGAGAATTGTAAGTGCTGCTCTTCTGGGACTCGTAGGAGGCGAGGGCCTGATCAGCAAGTGCGGTGCTCTGGCCGTTCTCCCGCAGCAGCTTGCGCATCTTGTTCAAGATTGTATTGACCTCGCTGTCGCAAGAGGACTGCAGATTCTTCAGCTCAGAAGACTTGCTCATGACGATGGACAGTTTGCGGGACTGGGTCTGCTCATTGGAAGGCAGAGCGTAGTATTCGCTCTTGGCGGACTGGATGGCGCTGTTCAGTCCGCTCTCGGCGCGGACCTTGACAGCGTAGAGCTGGTTGATGAGATCCTGCAGCTCAGCATCGTAAGAGGACGGCGCAGCAGTCTGCTCGGTAGAAGCGGCAGTTGTGGTGGAGCTGGAAACAGCCTCTGCAGTGGAGGCAACAGAAGATGCAGTGCTCTCCGAGGAAGCGGCAGGAGTGGTTTCGGGCAGGTTAAAACGTTTCTTCTCCATCTCAGCCAGCGTGGTGTTGCCGGAGATCAGCTCCTCCATCTCCTGATGGGTCAGGGAAGAGAGAAGCTCAGACGTCTGCTCAGCCGTTGCGCCGGTGGCAGTCGTGTCGGAAGACTGGGCGGGTGCAGCAGGAGCGGAAGCGGTTTCGGCGGTGCTGCCTGCCGCGTCCTCTGAACAGCCGGTGAGGAGCACCGTTGCACCAAGGGCCAGTGCGGTCAGGGAGACCAGAGTGTTCCGGGAATGTCTTTTCATATCAAAACCTCGTGGTAAAATCATTTTTTGGAAAAAATGCAACGCCTATACTGTACCACGATTTCCCCATTTTGGCAAGAGACGATTTTTCGTGGCTGCGGCAAATGCTTGACAGCCCGCAGCGCAGACCCTATAATGGGGCCAATTGAACTGCAAAGGAAGATGGAACGGTGAAATGGATGATCGCATCCGACCTACACGGGTCGGCCAAATACTGCCGCCAGATGGTTGAGGCGTTCGAGCGGGAGGGCGCAGACCGCCTGCTGCTGCTCGGCGACCTGCTCTACCACGGCCCCCGCAACGACCTGCCCGATGGCTACGCGCCGAAGGAGGTCATCCCGCTGTTGAACGGCCTGAAGCCGAAGCTGTGCTGTGTGCGGGGCAACTGCGAGGCTGAGGTGGACCAGATGGTGCTGCGCTTCCCGGTGATGGCGGATTACTGCATCCTGCCGGTGGGGGAAAAGCTGGTCTACGCCACACACGGCCACGTTTATAATAAGGAGAACCTGCCGCCGCTGGCACCGGGGGATGTGCTATTGCACGGCCACACCCACGTCCCGGCGTGGGAGAGCTTTGGAGACGGGAACCTTTACCTGAACCCCGGCTCGCTGAGCATCCCGAAGGAAAACAGCCCCCACAGTTATATGACGCTGGAAGACAGCATATTCCAGTGGAAGGAGCTGGCGAGCGGGGAAGTGTATCACGAAATCGTATGATAAACGGAAAAAGCCAGGCAACGCCTGGCTTTTTCCGTTTGTTTACTCTTCGTCCTTCGGGTTATCAAGTTCCTTGCGGCGCTTCTCGGCGACGTGCATACAGACTTGCAGGAGCACGAAGCTGAGAACGCCGGTGATGACACCGGGAATGAGCGCGATCAGCCAATGGCCGTAGGCAAGGCCGGTGACGACAGTGACTGCGACGAATGCAAACAAGGAACCTACCACGTTGGTGGTGGTATTTGCGCAGATGTGGCGGTCCCACAGGCCATTGCGCAGGCACTCGATGAGAGAGTAGCAGCACCCGGCCATGAAGACAACGGACTCGCCGACCCACTGACTGCTTGGTGTGCGGAGAACGATCTGCACGAGGATGGCGAGGAGCAGCCCTGCCCACAGCAGCCAGAAGCCCCGTGCTTCGATGCGGCGCATGGTTTGCTCCTGCATCTCGTCAAACTGATTTTTCTTGCTGTACAGTGAAAATTTCATCGCTTATTCCTCCCAGAATAATTCGTCCAGTGTTTTGCCCAGGATCTTGCAGATGCTGCGGCAAAGGTTGATGGTTGGGTTGTACTCGCCCTTTTCGATGGCGTTGATGGTCTGGCGGGAGACGCCCGCCGCTTCGGCCAGTGCGCTCTGGGTCAGATCCTTTTCGGCGCGGGCCGCTTTCAGCTTCAGATTTTTCGGCATGTTGTCACCTCGTACAATGGGATGGGAGGGGGAGCTCGTACCCTCTGACCAGAGCATATCACCTGCATGACAAAATGTCAAGTATAATTTACAAAATGTCGTCGATGCTGGGTTGCGTTTCGCAGGGAATCGTGGTATGATAGCACTGAAAAAAGAAGGAGGAGCTTCTTACCGGCGGCATTCTGTGCGGGCGGAAGGAGCCGAAGCCTTTTTTATTTCTGTGAAAGTTAGCTAAAACTAACAAAAATGACAAAAACCGGACATCATGGCCCGGTCTTGATGCGATCCAGAGAGGAGAACCGAAATGGTGGAAACGATCTTGAAAGTCCAAGGGATGATGTGCGGCATGTGCGAGAGCCACATCAACGACGTGGTGCGCAAGACGGCGCAGGTGAGCAAGGTGTCGTCTTCCCACACCAGAGGTGAGACGGTCATCGTCTCGGAGCAGGCGCTGGACATCGAAACGCTGAAACAGGCCATCGCCGCCACCGGCTATACCGTGACCGGTGCCGAGACCAGACCCTACGAAAAGAAGGGCTTCTTCTCGTTCTGGAAGAAATAAAGGCCCGCGGGCAGTTCCGGTCAACGGCTGCTTCCCTGCCCCCAGAAGCGGTCCAGCTCCTCTTTGAGGGCCTCGGTGCCGTTCAGGTACTTGAGGTGCTGCCAGTGGCGGGGGAACAGGCGGGTGTACTCGCTGCGGGCGAATCGGTCGTCCAGAAGGAGGACGACGCCCCTGTCCCCGGCGGTGCGGATGACCCGCCCGGCGGCTTGGAGCACCTTGTTCATGCCGGGATACCGGTAGGCGTAGTCAAAGCCGGTGCCGGACTGCTCGTCGTAGTAGCGGCGCAGGATCTCCTGCCGGGGGTTCACCTGCGGCAGGCCGACCCCCACGATGGCACACCCGATGAGCCGGTCGCCGACCAGATCGACGCCCTCCCCGAAGATGCCGCCCATCACCCCGAACCCCAGCAGCGTCTGCGCAGGGTCCGGGGTGAATCTTTGCAAAAATGCCGCCCGTGCCGCGTCGTCCAGGCCGCTCTCCTGCGCCAGCGTGGCGATGCCCGGATACCGGGCCGTGAAGTCTTCGTAGACCCGGCGGAGGTAGGCGTAGCTGGGGAAAAAAGCCAGATAGTTGCCCACTTTTCCTCCGGCCAGCGCCGCCAGTGCGTCCGACACGGCGGGGATGCTGGCTTCCCGGTCCCGGTAGCGGGTGGAGATGCCGGGCAGGCAGTACAGCCCCAGATGGTCGGGCGGGAAGGGGCTTTCCAGGGCGACGGCGCGGGCATCCGGGCAGCCCAGAACGCCCCGGTAGTAGCCCGGCGGGGTGAGGGTGGCGCTGAACAGCGCCGTCGCCCGCCCGCAGCCAAGGCTCGCGTCCACAAAGGCCGAGGGGTCGAGGCAGAGCAGTTCCAGCTCCAGCTCGCTGCCGCGGGCCGTGAGCTGGGTGACGAAGTGGGTGTCGTACCGGTCGGCTGCGCGGGTGATGTCCTGCACGGCAAAATAAAGTTCCAGCAGCCGGGCGTGGGCGTCGGCATCGGGGTTTTGCTCCAGCCAGTCCTGCAAAGGGGCCTGCAAGGCGTGGAGCGGCTTGAGCAGGGCGTCGGGCAGCTCCCGGAAAAAGACTGTGCCCTCCTGCGCCAGCAGCGGTTCGGGCAGGGCGATGCCCGGCGCAGGGGTCTCCTCCAAAAGGCTGGTCTGCCCGGCGGCGTCCGCTGCGGGAGGGGAGACGCCCCGGCGGGGAGCCAGCACGGCCACCTGCTTCCGCGCTTCGAGAAAGGCCCGGTCGGCGCGGGCGAGGGCCGTTTTCAGGCTGCTTTTGCCCCGGCCGAGGGCGCGTTTGGCGTCGGTGAGGGCAGACTTTGCAAACCCTGCCGAGTACATCGCACGGGCCCGGTCGGGCAGATTGTGCGCCTCGTCGATGAGAAAGAGCCAGTCGCCCGCCGCATCGAAGAAGCGGTGGAGCCGGACCACGGGGTCAAAGAGGTAGTTGTAGTCGCCGATGACGACATCGGCCCACGCGCTCAGGTCAAGCCCCAGTTCGAACGGGCAGACCGTGAACTGCCGGGCGGCGGCTTCCAGCGCGGCGCGGTCGAACTGCGGGGCACCGTCCAGCAGGGCGGCAAGGGCATCTTTGATCCGCTCGTAGTAGCCGTTGGCGTAGGGGCAGGCTTCGGGCAGGCAGGCGGGATGGCCCTCGGCGTCCTTGCAGAGGCAGACCTTCTCCTTGGCAGTCAGGGTCACGCTGCGCAGGGCCAGCCCCGGTGTGCTGGCGTGGAGCCGCGCGAGGGCATCCTCGGCAGCGGCCTGGGTCGTGCTGCGGGCCGTGAGATAGAACAGCTTTTCGCCGCTGCCCGCGCCGATGGCCTTGAGGGCCGGGAAGAGGGCGCTCATGGTCTTGCCGATGCCGGTGGGGGCCTGACAGAACAGCCGGGTGCCGCCCTTCTGCCCGCTCCGGCCCGCGATGCAGGCGCGGTAGATCTCACCCGCCAGTGCCCGCTGGCCGGGGCGGTAGGCCGGGAAGGGGAATGTCAGAGCCGTCAGGCTGGCGGTGCGGGCCTCGGCCCAGGTCATCTGCCGCCGTGCCCAGGGGGCGTACTGCCGCAGCAGGCCGGTGAGGAAGGCGTCCAGCTCTCCGACGGTGAAGTGCCGGGTGTAGCGGGTGATCTCGTCGGTGTCGATCTGGTAATAGGTCAGCCGGACGCTGAGCCGCTCCAGCTGGTTCTGCGCAGCGTAGATGGCCCCATACACCATGCCCTGCGCCCAGTGGCAGGGGTTCCGGTCTTCGGTCAGCTCCTCGGAGGGAAGGGCCGTGGTCTTGATCTCGTCGATGACGACGGTGCCGTCTTCGTTCTGGAAAATGCCGTCGGCGCGGCCTTCCACCACAAACAAAAGGCCCTCCACCTCGCGCTGCGCCGTCAGATAGACCTCGGCAGCGTAGCCTTCGCCCGCTGCTTTTTGCAGCCTGCGGTGGATGCGTGCTCCCTCGTTGGCGCGGTCGAAGCCGGTGAAGCGGCTGTCGATGCTGCCGGTGCGGAGCAGAAATTCCACCAGCTGCCGGATGGGCAGACGGATCGGTTGAGGGGAGGGCATGAACAGTACCTCGCTTTTACAACATTGCTTTGATCGTTTCCTCCGTCACCTTCTCGACTTCGGCGAAATCGACGGCGGCGCGGTAGTAGGTCTCCAGCTCGTCGTGGCAGCTCTTGGCCTGCGCCATGAGGGCGACGGCCTGGTCCAGCAGCTCGGTGGCGGCCCGCTCGTTGAAGCGTAGGCGGGCGCGGAACCCGGCCATATGCTCGCGGTCAAGGAAGCGGGTGCAGCGCACGGCCTGCACACCGGAGATGTGCACCGGGTGCCAGGGGTTATCCGTTAAAAAGGCCAGCCGCAGCGATGGGATGAAGAGATGGTCGATCTGGTCTTCGGGGTGCATGGCGCAAGGGCAGGTGATGATCTGGTAGCCACGCGCCAGCGCCTCGGCACGGATGAGTTCCAGCAGCAGGCGGGAGATGGCCCCGTAGTCGTCGCGGAAGACGATATACCGGTCGGCCAGTGCCTGCACGGTGCCGTGATAGAAGACCGGCCCTTTGGGCGTGATGGCCGACAGCAGCCGCAGCTCCTCGCCGGGGCGGGCCGTGTCGGGCAGGCGGGGGAGCATCCGGGTGCAGAGGCGTTTGGCGTAGCGGCGCACCTTTTCAAAGTTGGCGCAGCAGGCTTCGGCGCGGCGGCTGTCCAGCAGGAGGCTCCCGGCTGAGGCGATATACCGCGCCGCCCGGCTGCGCAGGGAAGCGTTCCGGGCAAAGAGTGCCTTGACTTCCTCACGGTGGAGGGAGAGCTTCCCAGCGTCGATGGTGTGGTACAGGCTCACCACGACCTCGTCGGCACCGGGGGCGTCCGGCTCCATCGTGTGGGGCGCGGTGGCGTCTAGAATGGCCTGCCGCTTTTCCGGGAAGATGACACCGTCGAGGCTGTCGGGGTCGCTGGCGCAGTGGATCTTCTCGATGCGTTCCCCCTTCTGCTCGGCAGCCTGTGCGATGTGCTTCATCAAGGTGGATTTGCCGCAGCCCGGCCCGCTTTTGATGAGATAGAGCTGCATCCCCGGTTCGTGCCGCAGCGGCTCAAAATAGCCCTTGAATCCGGCGGGCGTGGTGGCTCCGAGGAAAAAATCAACCGAATCGGTCCGGATGTTTGTCATAAGGAACACCTCACTTTTGTTCTAGAATATGCAAAACAAAAGGAAAGTGTCACGGAGAAGGGCCGCTCAGTAGGTGTGCTCGCAGACCTCCTGGATCTTCTCCCGCAGGGCCAGAAAGTCGGCGAAAGCGTCCGGCTTGCTGCGGGGCTGGCGGAGAAGGGCGGCGGGGTGGTAGGTGGCCATGAAGAGGATGCCGTTCTTATTGTAGAACTCGCCGTGCTCCCGGACCACCGAAAAGTCCTCCCGGATCATCCGCTGGGCCGCCACACGCCCCAGACAGACCACGATCTTCGGCTTGAGCAGACGGAACTGCTCCCGCAGCCAGGGCATACAGGCTTCGCTCTCGGCGGGCAGGGGGTCGCGGTTCTGTGGCGGGCGGCACTTGACGATGTTGGCGATATAGCAGTTCTTTTTGCGGTCCAGGTCGATGGCGAAGAGGTATTTGTCCAGCAGCTGGCCGCTGCGGCCCACAAAGGGCAGGCCCTGCTCATCCTCGCTCTGGCCGGGGCCTTCGCCCACGAACAGCACCTCGGCGTCCTCGGCACCCTGACCGAACACCACGTTCGTCCGCGTTTCGCACAGCCCACAGCTGCGGCAGGCAAGGCACTGGGCCTTGAGTGTTTCCCATTCCATATTTCGTTAAACCTCTCACAAACTAAATGACATTTTCTTAACGATTGAGCGTTTTATCTTCTGCTACAAAATATACCACAAAATTGCGGTTTTGTCTTGAAGTTTCCAGAGGTTGTGCTAAAATAAAAAAGAAGGGCAGGTCTGTGCTGCCCATGAATAATTGCAAAGTAATTTCGGAGGTAATCACAATGGCTGATATGTTTGCACCGCTGGTGGCCCAGCTGAAGGCAAACCCCAAGACGATCGTTTTTACCGAGGGCAATGACCCCCGCATCCTGGAGGCCGCAAGCAAGCTGCTGGCTGAGGGCGTGCTGAAGGTCGTGATGGTCGGCAATGAGGCTGAGTGCAAGGCTGCTGCCGCTGCCGGTGGTTTCGATATTTCTGCTGCTGAGATCATTGACCCGGAGAACTACGCCGGTTTTGATGAGATGGTCCATACCATGGTCGAGCTGCGCAAGGGCAAGCAGACCGCTGAGGAGTGCACCGCACTGCTGAAGAAGTCCAACTACTTCGGCACCATGCTGGTCAAGATGGGCAAGGCCGACTGCCTGCTGGGCGGTGCCACCTACTCCACCGCCGATACCATCCGCCCCGCTCTGCAGCTGGTCAAGACCAAGAAGGGTGCTCATCTGGTGAGCTCCTGCTTCATTCTGGACCGCGATTGCGGTGAAGAGGGCCTGAAGCGCATCGCCATGGGCGACTGCGCTGTCAACATCGACTACACCGATACCATCGACAAGGCAACCGGCGAGGTCAAGGTCTCTGCTGCTTCCAAGCTGGCTGAGGTCGCTGTCGAGACTGCCAAGACCGCAAAGCTGTTCGGCATCGACCCGAAGGTCGCTGTCCTGAGCTTCTCCACCAAGGGTTCCGGCAAGGGCGGCACCGTTGCTCTGAGCCACGACGCCGTCATCAAGGCTCAGGAGATGGACCCCGAACTGGCTGTCGATGGCGAGCTGCAGTTCGACGCAGCCGTTGCTCCGGAAGTCGCACAGGTCAAGTGCAAGGGCAGCAAGGTCGCTGGCCAGGCCAACACCTTCGTCTTCCCCTGCATCGAGGCTGGCAACATCGGCTATAAGATCGCACAGCGTCTGGGCGGCTATGCTGCTTACGGCCCCATCCTGCAGGGCCTGAACGCTCCCATCAACGACCTGTCCCGCGGCTGCAACGCCGACGAGGTCTACAAGATGAGCCTCATCACTGCCTGCCAGTCCTGAGCTTCTCTGAAGTAAGCATCCCAAGCCCCCGCCGGCCCGCCCGGCGGGGGCTTTTGCGTTTTGTGGGGGGGAGCCTCTCAGAGCGCGCTGGGCAAGCATCCGTGAATCTCGACCGCGGAGCCCGGTCGTTCCCGAATGCGAAAAACTTTGCTCGTCCAGCACGACCACTACCGACTCGCCAGTGGCTCTCCTACAAGGAGAGCTGTCGAGCCGTAGGCGAGACTGAGAGGTTGTACGAAGGATAACGTTCTGGCAACCGTAATACAGAACAGAAACGTGGGATGTGGTACAACCTCTCAGTCATTGCTTCGCAATGCCAGCTCCCCTAGTAGGGGAGCCCTTGGCAGGCCGGGCCAGCCCTGCTGTCCGCATGGGCCCAATCGGGCGCAAAGCGCCGAGCCCTGTTCGAATGGACAGCGGCATACCAACCCCAGCGTTCACAATAGAGAAGGGCTTGCAATCTCCCTCCCGATATGTTATAATAATCAAGCACAAATTGTGCCTTGTCGGACAGCGCCTGCTGCGCGGTTCGACATACGGATGCGGGCCCTGTACGATGGGGCCGCTGTGAACCAGGTCAGGTGGGGAACCAAGCAGCCTTAAGCGGTGTGCCCTGTGCGTTTCAGTCAGCCTGCATTCGTATGTCGAGCTACGCAAGGCGGGGGTCAAACCCCGTCAGCGCTGTCCGTTTTTTATTGCAGAAAGGGGAGAAGCGGATGTATCGCGCGTTATACCGCAAGTGGAGGCCCCAGCGCTTTGAGGACGTGGTGGCGCAGCGCGGCATCGTGACGGCACTGCGCAACCAGATCGCCGCCGGCCGCGTTGGCCACGCCTACCTGTTCACGGGGGTGCGCGGTACGGGCAAGACCACCTGCGCCAAGATCTTCGCCAAGGCGGTCAACTGCCTGCACCCCAATAACGGCGATCCCTGCGGCATGTGCGAGATCTGCCGCGGCATCGACAACGGCAGCATTCTGGATGTGGTGGAGATGGACGCGGCCTCCAACAACGGCGTGGATGATATCCGCGACCTGCGCGACGAGACCGCCTACACCCCCAGCGCCTGCCATTATAAGGTCTATATCATCGACGAGGTGCACATGCTCTCAACAGCGGCGTTCAACGCGCTGCTGAAAACGCTGGAAGAGCCGCCCGCCCATGTCATCTTCATCCTGGCGACGACCGAGATCCAGAAAGTCCCGGCCACCATCCTGTCCCGCTGCCAGCGGTACGACTTCACCCGCATCGGGCCGGAGGATATCGCCCAGAGGGTGGAATATATCGCCGGGCAGGAGGGGCTGGAGCTGACCACCGAGGGCGCGGAGCTGATCGCCCGGCTGGCCGATGGTGCCATGCGCGATGCGCTGTCCATTCTGGACACCTGTGCAGGCGTGACCGCTAAAGTGGACGCCGACGTGGTCCGCCGGATGGCGGGCGTCACCGACCGGAGCTACCTGTTCCGCATCTCGGACGCCATCGCGGCGCAGGACGCACCCACCGCGCTGGCTCAGCTGGCCCAATTGCGGCAGCAGTCGGTGGATGTGAAGCGCCTGACCGAAGAACTCATCGCCCATTACCGCGCCCTCATGCTGGCGGCGCTGCCCGGCGGGCAGACACTGCTCTCCGGTGTGTCGCCGGAGGAAGAGACCTGCTACCTCGAAAAAGGGCCGCAGCTGGGCCAGAAGGAGGCCATCCGGGCCATCCGCACCTTGGGCAACGCCCTCGAACACATGACCCGCGGCAGCGACCAGCGCATTGAGCTGGAGCTTGCCCTCTTCAGCCTGTCCGAGCCGCCCCAGATGATGCAGCGGGCAGCGGTGGAAGCCGCACCC
>ERZ1026890.962-NODE-962-length-11617-cov-192.247622_pt1 | contig 11617 bp, 7 predicted proteins | sample MGYA00380175_ERZ1026890 | MGnify/ENA primary metagenome ERZ1026890 (study PRJEB33269, sample SAMEA4719811) | human gut metagenome | biome: human-associated habitat; feature: organic feature; material: feces | place: Cameroon | collected 2013-10 ...
TGAAAATAGGAGGCAAATGCCTTTTGTGATTAGCATTTACCTCCTACCCGATTTCTTTGTCACGCAGATTTATTCTTTGTTGTTTTGTCACGCTGATTTCGCAGATGACGCAGATTTATTCTTCTTCACGCAGAGCTTTTTGCGCAGATGCCGCAGATCTTTCCTGAACTTTCGCCTTGTTTGCCCCACACGCCTTGGGCTAGGAGCTTCTGCCCTTTACCTTTCCCTTCGGCCGGTGACCGTTGGTTCAGGGCGTGTGGGGCAAATATTGCTTCTACCCTTTATCTTTCCGTCAGGCGTTCCGCCGGATTTGGAATCCGGCGTTAAAAAATGTCCTAACCTATTTAGGCTCTGCGGATTTGCAATCCGCAGCAAAGGAGAATGCTTTCCCTTTTGTTGGGGGATTACAAATCCCCCGATTTTAATAGGTCGAACCTTTTTTTACGGCGGATTTCAAATCCGCCGGGACGCCTGGCGGGGTTGCGCTCTTGATTATTATTCTGTTATTGCATTGCCGTCTTTATCAAGAACGGTGCATTTGCCTATCTGCCAGTTGGTAGGGAGATAATATTTGCTTTTCAACGCATTATAGGCAGCCTCATCTGTTACTATGAGTGTGCGGGAACTTACGGTTTCGTCGGTTCCGGCATTATACAACCAATCAAAGCAGCAAATAGTTGTTTTCGAAATTTGATCGCTTGGTGCCAACATAGTGACGGTTGACAATTTTGTACACTTATAGAACATATGAAAATAGCAGTTTTCTGCTAACTTTGTAGCCTTTAATTCTGGGGTAGACGTGAGACTTGTACAACCATAGAACATATCAGAATAGCAGTTATCAGCTAATTCTTTAGCAGGCAATTCTGGGGCAGAGGTTAATACAGTGCAATCTTGGAATAAATGACAGAATCTGGCATTTTGGGTATTTACTGTACTATAGTTTCTCCAGTCCAGCAGCGTGCGGATATCGCCTGTGCAAGCTACTTTCACATCATTAGTAAATATGATGGTTGAATATGCATCCCATCTAGACGCAGTTCCATTAGTGTTCGTGCCACGTAAACGAAGGTCGCCATTTGTTCCGCCGAAGGTAACTTCTTCATTTGCAACCACATCATTCCATTCGCCATTATTTACAGAATACTGAAGTTCTGAGATGGTGTAATTTCCTTTGGTTATCATTTTAAATTTCTGCTCAGCATCTGCCTTAAAGGTGAAGTCTGGATTATATTCTGCTTTACCACCAGTAATTTCACCCGGAGTCCATTCAGCCACAGTAACATTACCTATAGTCACCTTGTTCTTACCCACAATAAGATTGTAGGTATAGCTCTTGCCGGCTTTCAATGTTCCTGTCTTGACAACAAGCGGAGCTTCGGTGTCTTCATCAGTAGTGAAATAGAGCTTTCCCTCTACTTCTCCAGGAATAACCAGGGAAGTATAGGTTGTGCCGATTCCACCCTTGCCACTCTGCAAAGGCTTGATGTTGATGGTAGATGATTCGTTGGCATCAGTAGATGCCTTGCTTGCGATGCGGATATGGTTGACCTTGGTGGTGCTGGCATCAAACTGGTCGTTGAAACTCTGGATGTTGAGAATCAGACGGGCAGTCTTGCGCACCAATGTCACATTAAGCTGGCGGTTACCAGGAATTTCAGTAAGGGTGGTTACCGCTGCCGTCATATAATCTGATTTCGCAATCTCCGTTTCATTGCTCTGGTCTTCCTGGATATAGCCTTTGCTGTAGGTATTCTTGCCATCAGCAGGATACCAGCACTGGAATTTGAGGTCATTCTTATCCCATACCAGATAACTTCCACTACCCGGCTGCCAGTCGGTGCCATTGAAGGTATAGTTGAGCGATGTGCCGTTATTGCTGACACCCATCACATCACCTTTATTAAAACTCTTCTGTTTGGCTTCATCAGATGCTGCCGGATTGCTTCGGGTGAAGATGCTGCCCACCGAAGCCGAAACGTGAACGGCATTCGGGTCACTGAGCCATGTATTACTGTTGTCGGAATCTGTAGCGCAGCCAGCCAGCAATAAGCCGGCTGTTGCTACAAGACCCAATATCTTCTGATATTTCATAGTCGTTCTATTTTAAGTTCATATTCTTTAGTCTGTCTCAAGAGAGCCGCCTGTGCCATTTCCCCATGGAGTAGCGGTGATGCCGCCATTGTCACTGCCACCCTTCAACAATACCACATCATTACCCATGCTAAGTTTGAGGGTATATCTGTAGCCGCTCTTCAGCACTACTGGTTCTGCAGAAGTCCATTCATAGCGCTTGCCGGCAGTCATCAAAGACACCTTGAAGGTGTTGGCTGCAACGGTCTGTGGGATGGCAATGCAAGAGAAGCGTGAAATGGCGTTCTTTTCTGGATCTGCTTTCTTGTCTGCATTTTCAGCCTTGGTGAAGGTACCTTTGGTGGTGGTAATGGTGGTAGCTTCTCCGCTGGCTGCTACGACACTAGCAGTGTTTAGAACATCTACATTTGCCGCAATTTTGGTTCCTCCTAAGGTCACCTTTACGATAGGAGAATCATCAAGAACATTAGGCTTGTTGAACTCGGTTCCCAAAGTCACGTTGATATCAATCATACAGAAAGCATGGTTGAACTGGATATTCAGCTTCTTATCCACGAGACTTTTGCCAGGGTTGAAGCCTGGAGCATAATAGTACAGCAAGTCGTTATTGTCAGACCATGTAGACTGGTCGTCAGTCACGCTATAAGTTATAGGCTTGATATTTCTATCATTATCACAAACACCATTGAATTTTCCAGTTTGTGCCGGAGCAAAAGCCACGATGTCTACAGGTGTTGTGGCTTTCTGCCAAAGCAGAGTCTCTGAGCATGCCCAGTCGCCAGATTTCTTTGAGAACACCTTATCTTTATAGGTATATTTCGCAGCCAATTCGGAGCTTTCTGTATTCCTGTTCACGATGGTCAGGGAGAAGTCATTTTTCATTTCTGTGCCTGCTCCCTCAGCACGGGTCTTGGCATTGTTCACTCCTGCAGTAACGCGGATGATGTTATCACTAGGATAATTGCTCTGTGACAGTTCATCCTCGCTAGAGCAACTGGTAATCATGGCTGCAGCCATGGCTGATATTGCGAAAAACTTGATAGCTTTCATAATCGTTCTGTTTTTAATGTTATGTTATAATCTTATCTTATTGATATTTCTCCGATTTTAATCGAATGCCTCGCCATGGAAGGTGTTGCCATCTGCCCAATCAGAAATCTTCACTTCGTCGAGAATCACCTGGTCACGACCTACCTCCAGGTTGATGGTGGTAATCTTGCCGCTCTCAAACGTGAATGGAGTGCCGTTGTTGTAGATGAAAGTCTTATCGCCGATGGTGATGGCAATCTTCTGAATGCCATTCTGAGGAATGAGCACGGAAACATACTGGGTGTTGGCTGCCGTAGCAGGAACCTCGAAATCTGCCTTGGCTGTAGTCGTAGGGGTCACTGCCTTGGTGAGGTAGTTGATGGTAGCCTCATTTATGGCATCCGAAACCACCACGTTCTTTACGGTAGGAGTGCCGCCCCACTGGTTCTTGTAGGAAAGGTTCACCACCATCTTCGCCATCACGTGGGTGAATTCGAGTTTCACGGGGTCCTTGGCATCCTTGGTATAGGAGAGACCATTGGTGTTTACTGCCACCAGCAGGTCGCTTGCCGCCTGGTTTTCTGCATTGAAGGTATAGGTGTCTGCAGTAAGGTTGTCAACGTTCTTGGTAGGGTAGATGCCGATGAAGTAATGCTGATCCACATTGTTCTTCCACAGCATTTGCGGTGTGGCCACCCAAACCTTGTCTGTGAGCTTGTTGATGGCATTGTTCACCACTCTTCCAGCGGCAGCAGGAACATTTTCTGCACTTCCTGTCCAGGCATACACGCTGATTTCATCTCCTTCAGAGAAAGTCTGTGTTCCCTTGGCGTCCGTAGTGATACGGGTCATCTTGCCGATGCTTGTAGAAACGGTGATTGACTTAGGCGCCTCGGTGCCTATTGTATTCTCGCTGTCTGAGCAGCTGCCCAGAGTCATGGTCATTGCTGCAAGAGCAATCATGTAATACTTTGTTTTCATGTTTATTCTTTGTTTATAAATTATACATTATCTAATGGGTTCTGTTCTATTTGCTGTTATTTTCATATAGCACGGTAGTACCTGCAGTGCCTTTACACCAGATGTCAGGGAGATCGCCTTCCAACGCAGTATAGGCATCCGCATCCATTACTTTGAGTGTGCGAGAAGTTACGGTTTCGCCGGTTCCGGCTTTATACAACCACTTATAGCAGCAATTAGATGCTTTCGAAATTTGGTCGCTTGGTGCCAACATGGTGACGGTTGACAATTTTGTACAACCATAGAACATAATATAATAGCATCCGTCTGCTAACGTTGTAGCCTTTAATTCTGGGGCAGCCGTGAGACTTGTACAACCATAGAACATACTAGAATAGCAGTTATTTGCTAATGTTGTAGCAGGCAATTCTGGGGCATCCGTGAGACTTGTACAACCTTGGAACATACTTTCATAGCAGCTTAGTGCTAACTCTGTAGCCTTTAATTCTGGGGCATCCGTGAGACTTGTACAACCTTGGAACATACTAGAATAGCAGTTGATTGCTAACGTTGTAGCCTTTAATTCTGGGGCATCCGTGAGACTTGTACAACCTTGGAACATACCATAATAGCATTCGTATGCTAATTTTGTAGCAGGCAATTCTGGGGCAGATGTGAGACTTGTACAACCACGGAACATATTAGAATAGCAGTAATCTGCTAACGTTGTAGCCTTTAATTCTGGGGCAGCCGTGAGACTTGTACAACCACGGAACAAATTACAGAATTTGGCTTTTTGGGTATCTACTGTACTATAGTTTCTCCAGTCCAGCAGCGTGCGGATGTCGCCTGTGCAAGCTACTTTCACATTTTTATTAGTAAATGTGATGGTTGAATATGCATTCAATCCAGACGCAGTTCCATTAGTGTTCGTGCCACGTAAGCGAAGATTGCCTTTTGTTCCACCGAAGGGAACTTCTGTGCCTGCCTCGACATCTTTCCAGTCACCACCATTCACAGAATACTGAAGTCCTGAGATGGGGTAATTTTTGGTTGTCATCTTAAACTTTTGCTCGGCCTCTGCCGTAAAGGTGACGTATCGGATGATTTGTTCTGCTTTACCATCAATAATAGTCTTACTCGTTGTCCAATCTTTCACGGTAATACCGGAAACGGAAATCTTGTTCTTACCAACGGTGAGCTTATAGGTATAGCTATTGCCGGCTGCGAAAGTAGTAGGGATGGTGGTGAGCGTTTCTGTTGTTGTGCTTTCTCCATCTTTTACTTCAAGAGAGAGGAAGGGGGTGGTGGTGCCTGGGGTATAATTTGGATCGATAAGGGCATAGAAATAGGACTTACCGTCGGTCTCTTGCTTATACGCTTTTACACCACAGATGCTGAGGCTATTGACTGTAGCATTTGCATACTGGTCGTTGAAGCCAGCAATCTCTACCACCACTCTCGCCATCAGACGATTCATGGTGAGAGTAAGTTGATTTCTCTTGTTGTCTTTGGTATTGGTTTGCGGACCGCTATACGACATGAAGTCGGCGGCAGCAAGCGATTCTAGGCTGTTGTATTCCGTAGGCTGGTTGATGGTACCATTGAACGAAGCAGGGTAGTAGGCGGTGAAATTCATCGTCTCCTTTTCCCACTTCAGGAACTTGTTGCCCTGCGGCTGCCATTCCTTGCCGTCATACTTATAAGTCACGGCATCCTGGCCTTCAGCCTGGACGCTAATCTCATCATTTTCATTGAATTTCGCCTGTTCTTCAGCAGTACCCAGCGGATTGCTGCGGGTGAAGCCATTGGCAGATGCTTTACCTACTTGCGCAGTGATGCGCACAGCGTTAGGGTCGCTGTGGAACGCAGAGAGGAGGTCTTCTGATTCGGAGCAGGAAGACAGCGCCAGAATCATGGTCATTGCAGCGAGAGCAATCATGTAAAGTTTTGTTCTCATATTCTTTAATTGTTTGATTTTTAGACTTTATATTTCACGGGTACAAATATAGCATTTTTTCCCGAAAAACGGTGTCGTGATTTTCGAAAAAGGTGTCTACTTCCTATGTTCAAGGTGTCGCATTGGTACCAATGCGACACCCTAATTAACATAAAAATACATATAAAGACGTATTTTAGCGCATATATTCAAGGAGCCTCATCACAGGGTGTATTTTATGGTATGTAAAGAAAGTGTGATTGTCTGTTAGTGGTAAGTATCAGAAGTACCATGTCTTTTTCTGTAACTTTTCCCCGAAATCTCTTGCGGGTTTGAAAATAAAACCGTAACTTTGCGGAAAAGTTCATTTAAAGACAGATTAGGAATTATGGTAGAGACAAACGATAGAATATTGCCAGTAGGCATCCAGTCTTTTGAGGAAATCAGAAAGGAAGGATACCTGTATGTTGACAAGACAGATATTATCTGGCAACTTGCCAACAGGGGGAAAAAGTATAATTACCTGAGCCGCCCACGCCGCTTCGGTAAATCCATCCTTGTCGATACGCTCGAAGCCTACTTTCTGGGCAAGAAGGAACTCTTCGAGGGATTGAAGATCATGCAGCTGGAGACGGAATGGGTGAAGCGACCTGTCATCAGACTCGATATGAGTCAGGCAGGAGCAGAGCCGGAAAGTCTGAAAGATTATCTGAACTATACCTTTCAGGAATATGAATCTTTATATGAGATTAAAGTCAGTAATGACTCTTCCTTAGCTACTCGTCTGTCTGAAATAGTAAGGATTGCTTATGAGCAAACCGGAGAGCAGGTTGTCATTCTCATTGATGAATACGACTCTCCATTGCAACGTTCCTGGAAGACTCCGTTATACGAAAAATGTACGGCAATATATAGAGACGTATTTGTCATTCTCAAATCTATGGACAAATTCGAAAACTTTATCTTTATAACAGCCTGCACCAAATTTTCGCAATTCTCCCTAACCTCAGGTCTCAACAATTTGAGTTTCATTGGTTTTGATTCAGAATATGCTGCCTTATGTGGCATCACAAAAGAAGAAGCTATCCGTTATTTCAAACCAGAAATCAACAAATTGGCAGCATGTAAAGGATGGACATTCGATGAAGCTACAATACAACTGTCTTCTTATTATGGTGGCTATCACTTCAGTCGCCGTAATATGGTGGATGTATTCAATCCGTTCAGCCTCATCAATGCCTTGGCAGATTCAGATTTGAAGAACTACTGGCTTTCATCCGGGACATCGCCACTACTCTCTCAGTTTGAAGATGATATTAAAAAGAGATTGAAAGATTTTGAGTATTGTCCGATAATTAGCGATACTCTGGAGAGTTCTGATGTGACTGATGGCGGAGCAGAACTGTTCCTCTATCAGTCGGGGTATCTTACGATAAAGGGATATATGGATAGAATCTATTTGCTAGGGTTCCCTAATTCAGAGGTAAAAAAATCACTTTATGAAACGATATTGCCAGCACTTACTTCAGAAGCTGAGCAATAACGGTGGCGTGGATGCTGCCGAGGAGCAGATGAAAGCCAGGCAGTATGCCGAGCCTTTCAAGGCGGATAAGAGAAAAGTTATCGCCCTTGCCATAGAACTGGATGATAAGGGAAAGGGATTGGTTGGCTGGAAGGAAGTATAAGATAACAAAAAAGGTCTATATGCCACCCGTTCATCGTGGCATATAGACCCTTTTCTATTTTATCACATCAAAAGGTGCATCCTATTTTCCCCCATAAGCCTATTCTTCCTCAGCTACTTTCCAGTCAAGCAATCCCTTGCCTTCTTCGTCAAGTTCTATCCCGAGGCCTATCACCTCTCGTCTGTCTGCCTTGAAAGGCTCCAGATAGTGATTGTCGATAATCTGGCGAACGGCGGCTTCTTTGCCTCCATTGTTCCTCAATTTCAACTCTATAACATAGATATAGCGAGAAGTGGTTGCTACCATATCTATCCTGCCAGTGGAAAGCATGCGTTCTACCTCTACCTTCAAACCAATGGCATTGAAAATTGTGCTGATGATCAGACGATAGCGCTCCTCCATATCCATGGATGCCATTTTCTTGTTGCTATAAGGCACATCGGCAACCAATGACTTCAATGACTTCATAGCCTCAGGCAACTGCCCGGTGCCCAACTGCATATACAGATTGGCCTGCAACGACAGGATGTCGCCCATCTCCCTCATGGTCAGAGCGGGGAGCACGGTTTCGTAGAGTGCCTGCTTCACTTCCTCGTTAGGGAATCCCAGGACATAGCCGAACTCATCGCTATTCTTGATGGTGAGATAGCCCGACTGGTAGAGGAACAGGGCTGGTCCGCCACCCGTTACATCCGACGTCTCCAGAATATTTCGAAGTACACGGCAATTCTCAAAATCACCCAGGCTCAACTCGGCATTGGTGATAAACTTAGGAAGCCGGGAAGTGGCTCCGGATGCTGTCCAGAAATTTAGGACTTTGGATTTTGACAAGGCATTGACGAGACTGAAAGGATTATAGACGTCAATCATATTGTCTTCACTGAAATGATAGCCATCATAATATTCCTTCAGCTTGTCATGGGTCTGCTGCAAAGTCCAACCATTTACTTCCGCCATTTTTTCCAACTCAGGCATGAAGTTCTCGCTTATTTCCTCTTCCGTGATGCCGCAAAGAGGGGCATACTGTGGCAGGAAACTGATGTTAGTAAGGTTATTGAGTGCCGAGAACAGGGAAATCTGCGTAAACTTGGTGATGCCGGTGATGAAGACGAAGCGCTCATACTCATCATCAGCCTTCAAAATAGCGAACACGTTCCGATACACATTGGTGCATTCTTCGTGCTCAGGAGTTTTCCAGGAATGCTGCAGCGGAGAATCGTATTCATCGATGAGTACGACAACCTGCATGCCCGTCTGCTGATAGGCTGTGGTAATGATAGCATCAAAGCGGTCGGCAAGTTGCGCAGTAGGGTCGGGTGTTATGGCATATTTTTGCTCATACGATTTAAAGCTCAGATTGAGATACGAGCGGATTCCTTCGGCGCTGGCACCACCACGGCTCATATCGAGTCGGATGACTGGATATTGCTTCCAATCATCTTCCATATCCATGATTTTGAGACCTTCGAAGAGTTCCTTTCTGCCGCAGAAATAGGCTTCCAGGGTATCTACGAGCACAGACTTGCCGAATCGGCGAGGGCGGCTCAGATAGTTATACTGGTCACCATAGTTTGCCAGCTCCCAGACGATGTCTGTTTTATCAACATAGACGTATCCCCCTTCTCTTATTTTCTTGAAAGACTGTACGCCTACCGGCAGTTTTCTTCGTTTGATGTTTGCCATATTCTTTTCCTCCATCTATTATATTTTATGCAAAGATACAAAATATTCTCTTATCTTTGTCTTTCTGAGGTTTTATTTTCAGTTTCTTCACTCTTTGTCCCACAGATTTCACAGATTCACACAGATTCTTGGCTTGATAAAGTGCGTGGCTCCCCAACTTTTTCTGTAACTTTTCTCTGAAATCTCTTGCGGGTTTGAAAATAAAACCGTAACTTTGCGGTATAGAAAGAAGCCCCACACGCCCTGAAAGGGCAGAAGCTCCTAGCCCAGGGCATCGCCCTGGGTTTTCATGGTCCCCAAACTCGTCGCCCTGTAAGGGCAAAAGCTTTAAAATCAGATGATTAATAAAGCTTTTGCCCTTACAGGGCGCCTTGCTGATTGCTACATATACCCAGGGCGCTGCCCTGGGCTAGGAGCTTTTGGGCCTTCAGCCCGTACCTGAACCACGTGCGAAACTTCAGTAATCTGATGGGTTCTATTCTATTTTATTTCGGTGTTATCTTCTTTCTTCACGGTAGTACCTGCAGTGCCTTTCTTCCAGTTGTCAGGGAGATATTTTGTTTTACTTACCAACGCATTATAGGCAGCCTCATCTGTTACTATGAGTGTGCGGGAAGTTACGGTTTTATCGGTTCCGGCATTATACAACCAATTATCGCAGCAACTAGTTGCTTTCGAAATTTGGTCGCTTGGTGCCAACATGGTGACGGTTGACAATTTTGTACAATTATAGAACATATTACTATAGCAGTAATAAGTTAATTCTGTAGCAGTCAATTTTGGAGCAGAGGTGAGACTTGTACAACCTCTGAACATAGAAAAATAGCAGTAGTCTGCTAACGCTGTAGCCTTTAATTCTGGGGCAGACGTGAGGCTTGTACAACCCTCGAACATCTTAAAATAGCAGTAGTATCCTAACGTTGTAGCAGGCAAATCTGGGGCAGAGGTTAATACACTGCAACCATTGAACAATTTACAGAATTTGGCATTTTTGGTATTTACTGTACTATAGTTTCTCCAGTCCAGCAGCGTGCGGATGTCGCCTGTGCAAGTTACATTCACATCATTAGTAAATGTGATGGTTGAATATGCATTCAATCCAGACGCAGTTCCTTTAATGTTCGTGCCACGTAAACGAAGGTCGCCATTTGTTCCACCGAAGGTGACTCCTTCGCCACCTGCCACAACAGTTTTCCAATCACCACCATTCACAGAATACTGAAGTCCTGAGATGCTGTAACCTCCATAAGTGGTCATCTTAAACTTTTGCTCGGCCTCTGCCTTAAAGGTGACGTATGGGGCATATAGTTCTGCTTTACCATCATTAATAATTGTCCCCGTATTCCAATTTGCCACGTTAATACCAGAAACAGAAATCTTGTTCTTACCCACGGTGAGCTGATAGGTGTAGCTATTGCCGGCTGCGAAAGTAGGGGTGGTGGTGAGCGTTTCTGTTGTTTTGCTTGTTCCATCTTCTACTTCAAGAGTGAGGAAGGGGGCGGTGGTGCTTGAGGTAGAGTTTGGATCGATAAGGGCATAGAACTTGCCGTCGGTCTCGTGCTTATACGCTTTCACACCACGGATGCTGAGGCTGTTGACTGTAGCATTCTTCGTATACTGGTCGTTGAAGGCAGCAATCTCTACTACCACTCTCGCCATCAGGCGATTCATTTTGAGAGTAAGACTATTGTCACCTGGATTTTTTACATTGCCAGTAAAGCTCATGAAGTCGGCGGCAGCAAGATCAGCCTCCTTGTTGTATTCCGTAGGCTGGTTGATGGTACCATTGAACGTAGCAGGGTAGTAGGCGGTGAAATCCATCGTCTCCTTTTCCCATTTCAGGAACTTGTTGCCCTGTGGCTGCCATTCCTTGCCGTCATACTTATAAGTCACGGCATCCTGGCCATCAGCCTGGACGCTTATCTCATCATTCACATTGAATACCGCCTGCTCTTTAGCAGTACCCAGCGGATTGCTGCGGGTGAAGCCATTGGCAGATGCTTTACCTACTTGCGCAGTGATGCGCACAGCGTTAGGGTCGCTATGGAATGCAGAGAGGAGGTCTTCTGACTCGGAGCATGCCGACAGCGCCAGAATGGCGGCTGCGCACCCCATCAATCGTCTCATGATCTTCATTGTCTTCATATTCTTGTCGTTTATCTTGTTATTATCTATTGAGCCCACTTTAAAAAGTAAGGCCTGTTTAAAATGTTTATATTTCACGATA
>ERZ1026890.969-NODE-969-length-11546-cov-5.954573_pt1 | contig 11546 bp, 9 predicted proteins | sample MGYA00380175_ERZ1026890 | MGnify/ENA primary metagenome ERZ1026890 (study PRJEB33269, sample SAMEA4719811) | human gut metagenome | biome: human-associated habitat; feature: organic feature; material: feces | place: Cameroon | collected 2013-10 ...
GATCAGTTGTTCCAACGGGGATTCCCTCGCTTTGCCTTAGCGTTGCGGCGGAAGTAGCATCATTTCACTAGTTTCGCCCTATACTAGTATTATACTGCTACTTTTGTTCATGTCTAGCATATTTACACCACTTTTTATAGAAAGTAGTAGTGCCACATATACTAGTAGGTAAAGAAGGGTGGGAAAACTATGTTCGGGGAACGGCTGGCTGAACTTCGCAAGTTAAATGATGACACGCAGCAAATCCTTGCAGATAAGATTGGCTTTTCGGTCTGGGCTGTCCGTGCATGGGAGCAGGAAAAGAACTTGCCGCCAAGTGACGCACTGCTTGCCATCTGCAAGCTCTACGGCACCTCCGCCGACTACCTGCTGGGCTTGACCGACATCGACCCCTCGGACGAAGCCCGCAAACAGCGCCAGCGCCTGACCGAAGAAGAACAAAACGAGATGCACCGCTACGAAGAATATTTGCTCTGGAAACGCAAAAAATAAGCCGCCCAGCGAGACCGTAAGGTCGCTGGGCGGCTTGTCTTATTTATTGATTTGATTTAGGATTTCGAGTTCTTTGAGAATCATCTCCGTTCGGTAAATGCTCATGCGGTCAAAACTTGTTTTCAGCTCTTTATACCGTTCAACAAAATGCTCACTATCTTTCTGATACAGCATCTTAATAATGTTGCAGCAGGTATAGTATTTACAATCATTCATACCAAATACAGGGAACGATTTTTCAGTAAAAAGCCTTTCCAGATTATCTTCAATATACTTTCCTATATCCGTGCTATCTGTATACCAGTCCCTAAGCTGTCCTGAATATTTCCAAGCTGTCTCGTCATTTGTCTTTTCACAAAGATATTCTATGTAATCCTGCACCAATCTGCATTTTGCTCTTTTGAGCACTTCGTTATATATTTCTCTTACCGTTTGTGTGGCATTGTCAAATTCACCTCCACTATAGTAATCCAAAGGATTGGGCATTATTTTCTTTGCTTCGTCAACAAAGAACTTCTCAAGCTTTTTTTCATAGGTTTCTATCAGCTCTTTGTCATCCTCCCCTAAAACCTGACACCATCGATCATATTCTCCCGCCAAAAAAGTTAATTCAGTGCTCCCCTTTGCCTCATCAAATTCAGTTTTCCACATGCTAATATATTGTCTCATCTCTTTTTCAGACTTATAATTATTAGGTATGTCTCCCGCTTTTCGATATATTTTGTAATGTATTTCCATCTCCTCTTTCGTCAATATCTTTTCATTTTTATAATATTTGTAAATACATTTTACCAATGCCTCTCCCGACTTCAATTTTTGAGTATACTGTCCCAGCCTTGATTCTATCTTATTTTCACTTTCTGCCAAAATCCTCGTCACTCGCTTTTGAGGATTTGAGGCATCCTGTTCTGAAAATTTAGGAAGCTCTCTATAATAAAGCTTATCCGTATCTTCAACTACTACCGCAAAACATATCTGCCGTATTTCATCGATAAATTTCTCGTCCTTAATCTCCAAGCAGCACCGTTCCACATCATTAAAAAAACATCTTGCTTTTTGTAATGTTCGCAAATTTTTCACATTATGCTGAGACAAGAAATTCGCAATAAATTCCTGCTCTCCCGTTCTATCCCACTTGATAGAATCTGAATGTTCCGTCACCTCAAATATTCTATCTATTACCTTTTCTTTGAATTTGTCATAAATATCTTTATCCTCACTACGAATTTCTCCAGAATGCGCAATAAGAATGATTTTAACTTGTTCAAATTGCTTCAGGTTTTCAATTATTCCCAAAGCTTCCTCAAAGTTCACTCCTTTTTTATGCCTTTCTAAATCATCAACCACAATAATACAATGTCCTTCAAATTTCTGGATTATCGTTTTCAGCAAATCCCGTTCTGAAAAATGACTTTCCAAAATAGTATTTATATTTTTTATCTTTTCATTGAAATTTCCAAAAATCCTAGTTATATCCTTACACCACTCAACTAATTTTCCACCATTCTCTGTATGAAGAAGCAGTTGATATAAAATATCATGATATATTTGCTGAGCACTTTCCAGCCCAAACAGCGATACATAAAAAGCCTTATCTTTCTTGTCCTCTAATGCTTTTCTTACCATATAGGACTTTCCAATGCCCCAAGTTCCATCTACTAAAATACACTTATAAGACTGGTCATCAATGCCCCTAATGATAGTTTCAACATAGTCAGCATTCATTGATTTCACCTCACACGAAAAGAAACTACTTTTATATCATTGTTGCAGTATGCTTCTTTAGCCCATCTCACGTTCTGATGCTACGATACTGCTCGTCGATCTCCTTTATGTTATAGTCCATCAGACCGGGAATCCCCATTTCGCCGCCACATTCGTTGCAGAAAGCAGCCGTGATCTCAAAAGTATATTCCTTTTCCCGGATGGTCCGGTTGATTTTGATTTTCTTCAAGGTGTAGTTTGTTTCTCTGCGGCATTCTGTGCAGAAATCCCTCTGATTTTCCATGGCGGCACGCTCCCTTCCGGTTTGACGTTCTTTTTCATTATTGTATCCCTACCTTTGTTCTTCGTCAACAATAAAGCCGCTGACAGTCTGTCTCTCGCAGAATCCATCAGTGGGTTTCACGAGTCTTCAAATCCCCTAGACAAAAAATCGGCACCCGCTTTTCAGCGAGTGCCGATTTTGTTACCCTATAGTGCGCTTTGATTTTTGGCGTAAGTGGCGTAAGTTTGGCGTAAATCCGCTTTTGCGCGCTCCAAAAATCAAGGATTCATGCGGTTTTTAGGCAGTTATTAGTACATGCCGCCCATGTCACCGCCGGCAGGTGCGGCGGGAGCCGGGGGTTCCGGCAGGTCGGCCACGAGGCTCTCGGTGGTCAGCACCATCTCAGCGACGGAAGCTGCATTCTCCAGAGCGGAACGGGTGACCTTGGTCGGGTCCACGATGCCTGCGGCGATCATATCCTCGACAAAGACCTCGTTCTGGGCATCGAAGCCGTAGTTGGGCTTGTTGGCAGAGATGATCTTGTCGATGATGACGCTGCCCTCCAGACCGGCATTCTTGGCGATCTGGCGCAGAGGAGCCTCCAGAGCCTTCAGCACGATCTTGGCACCGGTGCGCTCGTCGCCCTCCAGCGTATCGCACAGGGCGCGCACAGCGGGGATGGCATTGATGGGAGCGGTACCGCCGCCGGCCACAACACCTTCCTGCACAGCTGCCTTGGTAGCGTTCAGTGCATCCTCAATGCGCAGCTTCTTGTCCTTCATCTCGACTTCGGTAGCAGCACCGACCTTGATGACAGCCACACCGCCGGCCAGCTTAGCCAGACGCTCCTGCAGCTTCTCGCGGTCAAAGTCGCTGGTAGCGGCCTCGATCTGGCTGCGAATCTGGGCAATGCGAGCTGCAATGGCGTCCTTGTCGCCTGCGCCGCCCACGATGGTGGTGTTCTCCTTGGTCACCTTCACCTGACGGGCATGACCCAGCATCTGGACGGTTGCGTCCTTCAGCTCGTAGCCCAGATCAGAGGAGATCACGGTGCCGCCGGTCAGGGTAGCGATATCCTGCAGCATCTCCTTGCGGCGGTCGCCGAAGCCGGGAGCCTTGACTGCTACGACATTCAAGGTGCCGCGCAGACGGTTGACAATCAGGGTGGACAGCGCCTCGCCCTCGATATCCTCAGCCACGATCAGCAGCTTCATGCCGTTCTGCATCACCTGCTCCAGCAGGGGAACCAGATCCTGAATGACGCTGATCTTCTTATCGGTGATCAGGATAGCAGCGTTGTCCAGATCGGCCACCATCTTGTCGGTATCGGTGACCATATAGGGGGTCAGGTAGCCGCGGTCAAACTGCATACCTTCCACGATCTCGTTGTAGGTCTCGGCGGTGGTCTTGTTCTCCTCGATGGTGATAACGCCGTCAGAGGTGACCTTCTCCATAGCCTCGGCGATCAGACGGCCGATCTCGGGGTCGCCGGCAGAGATGGTGCCGACGCGGGCGATATCGTTGCTGTCCTTCACCTTCTGGCTGTGTGCCTTGATGGTCTCCACAGCGGTGGTAACGGCCTTGCTCATGCCGCGGCGGATATCCATGGGATTTGCGCCGGCGGTAACGTTCTTCATGCCCTCGTTGACCATGGCCTGTGCCAGCACGGTAGCAGTGGTGGTGCCATCGCCTGCGGCATCGTTGGTCTTGGTTGCGACTTCACGCACCAACTGTGCGCCCATGTTCTCGAACTCGTCCTTCAGCTCGATCTCTTTTGCGATGGTCACGCCATCGTTGGTGATGACCGGTGCGCCGAACTTCTTGCCCAGCACCACATTGCGGCCCTTGGGGCCGAGGGTAATCTTAACGGTGTTAGCCAGGGTATCAATACCGGCACACAGTGCCTTGCGGGCGTCCTCGCCCTGCTTGATCTGCTTTGCCATAATACATCGCTCCTTTATAATACAAGCTCAATTGAAAAGGGAAAATTCAGTTTCAGTCTTCCACAACAGCCAGAATATCACTCTGACGCACGATGGTGCACTCTTCGCCGTCCACCTTGACCTCAGTGCCGGAGTACTTGCTGGTGAGGACCTTGTCGCCGACCTTGACGGTCATCTTGACTTCCTTGCCGTCCACGACACCGCCGGGGCCGACAGCAATGACCTGTGCGACCTGCGGCTTCTCTTTTGCGCTGCCGGTCAGGATCAGGCCGCCCTTGGTGGTCTCCTCAACTTCAACAGTCTTAATGACAACACGGTCTGCAAGAGGAATGATCTTCATAATTCTTGCCCTCCAATTATATTGAATTTATTTGAAACTTTGTTGCGTCCTGCGGGGGCTTCGTGTGTGCTCCGCAGCAGTTTAGCACTCCTTTTCTCTGAGTGCTAATTGTATTGTACTCATCTTGCTCTGAAAAATCAAGGGGTTTTGCAATTTTTCTTTGTTAAGAATTTATGACGCCCAAAAATCGCACCATACTACGCAAAAAAGCGGTGTGTCCTTGACAGGACGCGCCGCCTTTTTTATACTTATAACGCATTACAAAAACACAGCTGACGCGCTTTGCGGCAGAACGGAGGATACTTTGACAGACAAAAAGCTGATCTCATCTTTGCAGGGGCTGCGGGCAGTCGCATTTCTGAGCGTGGTGCTCTCCCATTGCGGGGCACCGTGGCTGGGGCCGTGGGCGATCACGGTATTCGTGGCGCTGTCCGGTTTTCTGATGACCTGCAACTATTACGACCGTCCCCGCACAGCACCGGGACTGCGCTCCGCCATAGCTTTCTCCCTTAAAAAAATACGAAAGCTGTACCCGCTGCACCTTATAATGATGGCTGCCGCGTTGTTATTTGTGCTGAAGGGGCTTCTGGCGCAGCCCTCTGTCCGCGGAGTACTTTCCTGTGCGGCGCAGCTTGTTGTAAGCATTTTTCTGCTGCAAACATGGATTCCGTCCAGCCGTTTCTGGTTCTGCCTGAACGGAGTGGCGTGGTATCTTTCGGTACAGGCTTTTCTGTATGCCATCTTTCCCCCGCTTCTCGCCGTACTGAAAAAGGCCGATGCCCGCAGGCTGCGTTGCATTGCCGCCGTAATCTTCTGCGTGCAGTGTCTTGCGTCCTTTGTTTTCTGGAAAGTCGGGCTCAGCGGAAAGGCCGCCTTTTACCTGACCTATCTGTGCCCTGTGTTCCGGGCGGGAGATTTTACCATCAGCTGCTGCATGGGCTGCCTTTACCACAGCCGCAAACAGGAGAGCGGCCTGCCAGGCGGTGCTTTCTCCCTGCTGGAGCTTGCCGCTGTGCTGCTTGCGGGCGGCTGCCTGTTTATCGCCGCCAAGCAGGTGGGGGTTCTGGGCGCGGTGGCCTTCCGGTACAACGTGCTGTTCACACCCTCTGCGGTGCTGCTGGTCTGGCTGCTTGCCTTGGGCAAGGGAATCATTTCCCGGCTGCTTTCCGCAAAGCCGTTTTTGTGGCTGGCCGGGCTGTCCCCTTACGGTTTTCTGATCCATCAGGTGCTGATCCGGTATATGGAGTGGACTGCGGACAAGTTCAGCCTTACGGTACATCCTGTGGTCTGGACCCTGACCGTATATCTGCTCACGCTCTACCTGAGCAGCTTTTACAAGGCGCTGGAGCACAGGGTACGGCAGCGCCTTGCAAAACAATAAGCAAAACACAAGGCCGCTGCACATTGTTCCGTGCAGCGGCCTTGTTTGGGTCTGATGATTTATTTTTTACTTCACGCCCGCCTTTTTGGTGGTAAAGCGCTGGTAGGCGGGCAGCGGCAGCAGCACGCGGCCTGCCAGCGGCTGCACCTGTACCGACACCTGCTTGCAAGGGGCGCACTCACCGTCCACGGTGGCAATGATGGGCCCACGGCCATCTGCTGCCCGCAGACTGACCGATTTTGCGCGGCGGTAGATAAAGTAGGGCTTTGCAGCCTCGGTCAGTTGGCCGTTTTGAAAGTGCTGGCCGTTTTTGTACAGCATCAGCAGCTTTGCAATGACCCGGCGGCTGACCTTGCGCACGATGAACACATCCAGCCAGCCGTCATCCGGCTGTGCCTCCGGCCCGGCCATAAAGCCGCCGCCATAGGCGCGGCCGTTGCACACCGCGCACATCAGGCAGTCCACGGTCAGCACCTCGCCGTCAATGACGTACTCCACCCTGCGGCCGATATGCCCGCACAGCTGCTGGACAATGGACAGCGCATAGGCTGCCTCGCCGCCGCACAGCGGGATGCGCCGGAACTTGGGGATGCCGTAGGCCACCTGTGCATCCAGACCGGCGGCGCAGATGGTGGCAGAAAGCCCCAGACTGGTGCGCATCAGGTCGATGGGCACTGCCCCGCCGGCCAGCTGGGCGTCCAGATCCAGAAACTCCTCCTTTGTACCATAGGTGCGCAGAAAGTCGTTGCCGCTGCCATAGGGCAGGCAGCCCACGGCGGTCTTATCAAAGCCGTGGGCACCGGTGAGCGCCTCGTTGAAGGTGCCGTCACCACCGGCGGTAAAAATGTGAAGTTCCACCCCGGCCTTCTGGGCGGCAGCGGCGGCTGCACGGGACAGTTCCCGGGCGTGGCCTGCGTGGGTGGTGACGCGGATGGTGTAGTCCTCCGGGGCAAGCCCGGCACCGGCAGCAGCTGCCGCGATCTGCTGCGGCAGGGTGCGGGTACAGTCGGCCTTTCCGGCTGCGGGGTTCAGAAGAAACAGCGTGTGCATCGGGGTCCTCCCTGTTGTAACTCTATTTCCTCTATAATAGTCGAAAACCGTGCCGGTTGCAAGCAAAAACGCTATTTTCTTATAGGGTTATGGTCTCATCCTCCCGCAAAACGATGCTGCCATCGGCGGCGCAGTCTGCCGTCCAGTGCTGCCCCACGCAGGCAGTTCCGGCGGCAATGCGGTTCGCCAGCGCCTGCTCCACTGCCCTGTCCACCTGACGGCGCAGCTCCCGCGCACCGTAGGCCGATTGCGCCCGGGCAGCCAGTGCCGCCCCCACCTGCGGGGTGTGGCGCAGTCGGTAGCCGCTGCGGGCGGCGCGCTGCTCCAGCTGACAGAGCATTTTTTCTGCAATGGCGCAGAGGTTTTCCTCTGCCAGCGGGCGGAATACGATCACTTCGTCCAGCCGCCCCAGCAGCTCCGGGCGGAACCACTTTTTAGCTTCCTCCACAGCCTGTGCGGACTGCTTTTCAAACACTGCCTCTGCCCCGGCGGCAAAGCCCAGCGGCGCGTTCTGCCCCGCCAAAAAACGTGCACCCAAGTTTGAGGTAAGAAGCACGATGGTATTGCGGAAATCTGCCTTGCGGCCCATGGCATCGGTCAGCTGACCGTCCTCCAAGATTTGCAACAGGATATTCTGGATATCCGGGTGTGCCTTTTCGATCTCGTCAAACAGCACCACGCTGTACGGGCGGCGGCGCACGGCTTCGGTCAGCTGCCCGCCCTCGTCATGGCCGAGGTATCCCGGCGGCGCACCCAGCAGCCGGGCGGCGGTGTGCTGCTCCTGATACTCCGACATATCGAACTTGAGCAGTGCCTTCTCGCTGCCGAACCAGCTGACCGCCAGTGCCCGCGCCAGTGCGGTCTTGCCCACGCCGGTAGGCCCCAAAAACAGCATAGCACCGATGGGACGCCCCGGCTCTCCCAGACCGGTGCGGCTGCGCCGGATGGCTCCAGCCACGGCCGCCACCGCTCGCTGCTGACCGACGATCTCGGCATTCAGGCGGCTTTCCAGCTTGTCCAGACGCTCCCGCTCCTGCTCGCCCACCCGCTGGGCGGGCACGCCGCTGGCGGCTGCCACCACCCGGGCGATATCCTCCGGGGTGAGCACCGGCTGGGTGCGCTGCTCCTTTTCGGCAAGGATACGCGCCGCCGCACAGGCTTCGTCCACAAGGTCGATGGCCTTATCCGGCAGACAGCGCCCGGGCAGATACCGCACCGAAAGCTCCACCGCCGCCTGCAAGGTCTGGGGCGGCAGGCGCACGTTATGGTATCGCTCGTAGCGGGGCGCAAGGCCGTTGAGAATCTCCACCGCCTGTGCGGGGGTGGGTTCCTCCACCTGTACCCGACCAAAGCGGCGTTCCAGCGCGGCGTCCTTCTGGATATGGGTGCGGAACTCCTGATTGGTGGTGGCGCCGATGAGCTGCAATTCGCCCCGGGCAAGCACCGGTTTCAGGATGCTGGCGGCGTCGATGGCGCCCTCGGCGGCACCGGCTCCCACGATGGTGTGGAACTCGTCGATAAACAGGATGGCGGTGCCGTCCCGCACCAGCTCTTCCAGCAGGTTTTTCAGCCGCTCTTCAAAATCGCCCCGGTACTTGGTGCCCGCCACCAAGCTGGCCATATCCAGTGCCAGCAGCCGCCGCCCTTGCAGCGCTCTGGGCACCTGCCCGGCGGCAATGCGCAGCGCCAGACCCTCAGCCAGCGCTGTTTTGCCCACGCCCGGCTCGCCGATCAGACAGGGGTCGTTTTTCTGGCGGCGGCACAGGATCTCCACCATGCGGTCAAGCTCGGCTTCCCGGCAGAACACCGGGTCCAGCTCCCCTTCGGCGGCGCGGCGGGTCAGATCGCGGCAGTATTTATCGCTGGCGCGGCTGCCCCGGGGGATGCTGGCCGACACCCGGGGCTGGGCGGGCAGCACAAACTGTCCGCTCAGCTGGCGGCACTCCCGCACCGCCTCGGTGAGCGAAAGCCCCATCTCCGCCAGCAGCAGCCCGGCGGCGCAGCCGTCATCTTCCAACATGGCACAGAGCAGATGCTCCGGCTCTGCCCGGCTGACGTGGGCGTTCTGCGCCCCAATGAGCGCATAGTCCATGGTGCGGCGCAGGTCCGGTGCCATGGACTGCCGGTCCAGCCGCTGTGCCGGGGCGCTGCGCCGCTGCGCCAGCTGACGGCGCACCTCCGGCTCGGTAATGTTTTTCCGGGTGAGGAACTGCGCCGCAGCGCCCTGCTGCTGCAGCATTGCCAGCAAAAGATGGCTGGTATCCGCCTGCTCACAGCCCAAATCCCCCGCCAGCTGCACCGCCTGCTGCAACAGCCGCGCCGCCGGGCGCGAAAAGCCCCAGTAACCGCCCATGCCCAGATTTTCCCAAATGCCCATGTGTCTGCTCCTTGCTGCATATAAAATCGTCTGCACTGGAAGTATAGCCCCAAAGGCGCAGAAAAAATCAGTTGTTTGTGTCGGGCAGCAGAAAAGTAAAAACCGATCCGCAGCGGTTGCCGGGGCGCGGGTGCGACCGGCTGCTGCGGATCGTTTTTTGAGATTTTATCTTGCGGGGAACGTTTTCAGAACGAGCCGCCTCCGCCGCCGTGGGTGGAGCCGCTGGAGGAGGTGTGAGTGGAGCTGCCGCCGGAGTCGCTGGAGCTGGACTCCTTTGGCCGCTCGGTGCGGTGCACCTCACGGTACAGATACAGATCCCGCTGGTTGGTCAGCTTCATGCTGCCCTGCCGCACATAGCTGGTTGCGTCCCGCTGCGGTGCCACGCTCTTGAGCCGGCTCTTCATCACGCCGGTCACGATCAGTGCCGTGATCAGGCCAATGACCAGCGCCACGCCCAAATACACGATCGAGAACGGCTCCTTGGGCATGTTGTCCACATCGTAGGGGTGGCCTTCGCGGGCGGCGGTGACATATGCGTCCGTCCACTGGATAAAGGTGTGGAAGGCGGCGGCGTAATCGCCGTCTGCCATATCGGGGGTCATCTGCTCGCCAAGGTACTGGATGCCGGCATCCGTAAAGGCGGTAATGCCGTAGCCGCAGGTGGAGATATGCCACTTACGGTCGCCTGTGCTTATCAGCAGCAGCACGCCGTCCCGGTTTTCACCGTAGCCGAACTGGCAGTAATCATACAGGTCATCGGCATATTCCTCCATGCTGGTGCAGCCCTCGCTTTCCAGCGAATCGATGGTAGCAATGATCACATCAAAGCTCTGGCGGACGCTCAGTTCCTCCAGTGAAGCTTCCAGCTCGCCGTCCTCGTCCTCGGTCAGAACTTCTGCGCTGTCGTTCATGCGGTAATACAGGTCGGCAAAGCCGTCTGCGGCAAAGGCCGGTGCGGCCAGCGCGACCAGCAGCACCAGTGCTGCCAGCGCGGCACAGAGGGAGCGCAGTGGGGTAACAGTCTTTTTCATCTTCCGTCCCTCCTTTACAGAATCCCGGCCAGCCACAGCAGCCACATCACCGCATAGGATGCAGCACCAACAGCTGCCGTAAGCCCCAGCGTCCACTTGCGGGCAGCGGCTTTATCCACCGGCAGGTTGCCCACAAACTTGCCGGTCTGGCCGTTCATAGCAAAGATGTAGTTGTTGCCTTGCCAGCTGGTGCTCAGCACCCACACCGGGAACAGGGCATACTTTGCCTTGCCACCGTGCAGCTGAATGCTGCTGTTCTCCATTTTCACGGAGTCGTAGCCGGTAACGGTCTGGGTAAAGGCGTCCTCAGTGGACTGACGGATACGCTCATTGGCGCGCTGGATGCTCTTTTGGGCGTCCACATCGTACTTATCGGCCACATAGCCTGCCAGATACGCGGTCTTGAAGGGCACGGCATCGCTCATGGTAAACGGCTCGATGGATTCCATCAGGTCGTCCTCCATCTTGGAGGAGCCGTCCACCGGAACCGCGTCAAAGCCCAGCACGCCGTCCCGGCGCACGGAATAGTAGCTGGTCTCGGTATAATCGTAGTCGTCATCCGACCAAAAGCGGGTGCGGGTGGCGGTAAAGCGCAGCTGGGCGTCGGCATCGCTGTCGTACAGCCAGAAGGGCACATACACGCCCTTGATCTCGTCGATATGGTTCTGGCTGCGGAACACCTTGGGCAGCAGGGTCTTGCCTTTGAGGTGCTCCTGCAATTTTGCCTTGGCAGCCTTTTTATCCAACTTGAAGGGGATGATGAGGTCGGGGCGCAGGTCTCCGGCAAACTGTCCGGTCAGAACGATGGGGTTGCCGCAGAAGGGGCAGGCCGAGGCTGCCATGGTGTCGTCGCCCACGATCTCGCCGCCGCAGCTCTTGCAGACATAAGTATGCAGACCGGCGGTCTCGCCCTCTGCCCAGCTGCCGCCGGGGGTGGCCCAGTTC
>ERZ1026890.970-NODE-970-length-11541-cov-7.722532_pt1 | contig 11541 bp, 10 predicted proteins | sample MGYA00380175_ERZ1026890 | MGnify/ENA primary metagenome ERZ1026890 (study PRJEB33269, sample SAMEA4719811) | human gut metagenome | biome: human-associated habitat; feature: organic feature; material: feces | place: Cameroon | collected 2013-10 ...
GTATCAAAAATTCGGGCGTTTGTATAGGCTTTTTTGAGAAACTCCGAACTTTCTTTCCATTTTGTAACCTGAAATGTGGTCTGTGCAACTGCAAAAAGGGGTTTTTGGGGGTCAGAAGGGCCGTTCCACGCCTCTAACTCGGCTAAATCGGCAAAAACGAACACCTCGCCCCGGGTGTGTCCCACAATGCCCTGCACCTCCGGGTGGGTCTTATCCCCCGCCACCAGCAGCACCGCACCCTCTTTTTCGGCCTCGGCGGCAATGCGCTGGATCTTCTGCACAAAGGGGCAGGTGGCGTCATGGTACGGGATGCCGCGCGCTTCCAGTTCATCGTAAACGCTGCGGGGCACCCCGTGGCTGCGGATGACCACCTCGCACCCGGCGGGCACATCCTGCACGGTGTCCACTACCTGTGCACCCTTGCGCCGCATATCCTCCACCGCCTGCGGGTTGTGGATCAGCGGGCCCAGTGTTGCCACCTTATGCCCCTCGGCCAGCAGGCCGTAGGTCAGTTCCACGGCACGGTTCACACCAAAGCAGAACCCCGCCGTTTTCGCCAAATGGATCTCCATCTCTTACGCCCCCATCTTTTCCCATGCTTCCAGCAGTGCCTGCTTGTTGGCACGGAGCTTTTTGGTGTCCCGGCGGCCCTCCATGGCAAACTGCACTGCGGGCATCGGCTCGCCGTAGATCACCCGCACTTTGCAGAACAGGTGCATTCTTCCGTCCGGGGTGTCGTACAGGATGCGGCAGGGCACAACGTCCACCCCTGCCTCGGCGGCAATGACGAACAGGCCGCTCTTGGGGGGCAGAAGCTTGCCCTCCTTTTCGCGGGTACCCTCCGGGAAGATGAGCAGGGTCTTGCCCTGCTTACAGGCCTCCACCGTCTGGGAGATGACCGCCATCTCGTCCTTGGTGCCACGGACACACACGCCGCCGCAGCAGCGGAAGAACCATGTCAGAAAGGCGTTGATCTCGAACAGTTCCTTTTTGGCGAACACCACCATCCGCCTGCCCCACCGGGTAACGACAATGAACACCGGGTCGATGGCAGACACATGGGTGGGCGCAAGGATATAGCCCTTCGTCTGCACCTTTTTCAGGTTTTCGCGTCCCTCCACCCGGATGCGGAAACCGATGTGCCACACAAGCCACGCAAGGGGCACCAGAATATAATATAGTACCATTTTCTATTCCTGTCCTGTTTGTTTTATCCGCCGATCTTTTTGGCAATGATCTGCTTCATAGCGTCAAGGCTCTGCTCAAAATCCAGTTCCGAGGTATCCAGCAGCACGGCGTCCTCTGCCTGTTTCAGCGGAGCGGCGGCGCGGTGGGTGTCCTGATAGTCCCGCTGCTTCACATCTGCCAGCACTTCCTCGTAGGGGGTGTCGATGCCCTTGGCCTGATACTCCTTCCAGCGGCGGGTGGCGCGTGCCTCCGGGCTGGCGGTCAGGAAGATCTTCACCGTAGCGTCCGGCAGCACCACCGTGCCGATATCCCGGCCGTCCATCAGCACATCCTGCTTTTTTGCCATGCTACGCTGCAGCTCCAGCAGAAATGCCCGCACTGCGGGGTTTGCGCCCACGGCAGAGGCTGCCATGCCCGCGGCTTCGGTGCGGATAGCGGTGCTCACATCCTCGTCCTTCAAGTAAATGTGCTGCTCGCCCGCAATGGATGCCAGCCGCAGCTCGATCTGGGGCAGCAGAGCATCCACCGCTGCGTTGTCCTTGGGGTCCTTGCCCGCGCGCAGGGCGTACAGGCCGATGGCGCGGTACATTGCACCGGTGTCCACATAGATATAGCCCAGCTCTGCCGCCAGACGGCGTGCCAGAGTGGATTTGCCTGCACCCGCAGGCCCATCAATTGCAACAGATACCATGATATGTTCTCCTTATTTATATATAGTACACAGGAAATTTACTGCGCTGTTTTTACAGGTTATTCGCAAAGCTTTGTGCGGTGCAGAAAGCGATCTGCAGATTGTAGCCGCCGGTGTAGGCGTCCACGTCCAGCACCTCGCCCGCAAAGTACAGCCCCAGCGCCTTTTTGCTCTGCATGGTCTTGGGGTCTACCTCCCGCACCGATACGCCGCCGCTGGTGATCACCGCGTGGGCAAGGTCGCCCCGGGCGTCAATGGACACCTGCCAGTGCTTGACCAGCTGCACCAGCTCCCGCTTCTGCTCCCGGGTGATCTGGTTTGCCTTGGTGGCGGGGTCGATGCCCCAGCGCGCCACCATGACCGGCTGCATACTGGAGGGCAGCAGCTTGACCAGCGCACCCTGCGCCGCATGGTTTGCCAGCAGGGCAAAGTCCCGGGTGATGCGGTCGTACAGCTGCTCCTCGCTCAGGGCAGGCTTCAGGTCGATCTCCGCGATGTATCTGTGCTTTTTCATATCCCCCAGATGGCTGGACGCGCTCAGGGTCAGCGGCCCGCTGATGCCAAAGTGGGTAAACAGCATCTCGCCCTGTTCGTCAAAGATAGCCTTGCCGTCCTCCAGCAGGGTCAGGGTGACGTTTTTCAGCGCCAGACCCATCATCTTTTTGCAGTCCGGGTCCCGGCTGACAAGGCTGACCAGACTGGGCACCGGCTCCACAAGGGTGTGCCCCGCCTGCTGCGCCAGCTTGTAGCCATCGCCGGTAGAGCCGGTGGTGGGGTAGCTTACGCCGCCGGTGGCCACCAGCACCGCATCCGCCCGGTACTCCCTGCCGGAGGTGCCCCGCACGCCCACGCAGCGCAGCGCCGGGCCCACCTTTTTCTTTTTGGGGTGGCGCGGGTTTTCCGCTGCCATCGGGGCAGGCTCCGCCTCCGGCACGATGTCCTCCAGCAGCAGCTTTTTTGCGCCATCGTAGACGATATCGGCGTCCTGCGCATAGCGCAGCAATGCCTGCCGGATCTCCTCGGCCTTATCCGATACCGGGAACACCCGGCGGCCGCGCTCCACCTTCAGCTCCACGCCAAGGCCTTCGAACAGCTCCATGGTCTTTGCCGGGGGGAACGCTCCCAGCGAGGAGTACAAAAAGCGCGGGTTCGTGCGCACATGGCGCAAAAATTCCTCTGCCGGGCAGTCGTTGGTCACATTGCAGCGCCCCTTGCCGGTGACAAGGATCTTCTGCCCGGGCTTCTCGGTATGCTCCAGCACCGTTACCTGATGTCCCTGCCGCACGGCGGCGCCCGCCGCCATCAGTCCGGCTGCCCCGGCTCCCACGATCAAAACCCTTGCCATCTGTCCATCCTCCCAAAATCGCCTTTTAACTCTATTGTATCATACCAGAAACCCCGCGCAAAAGCAATGCAGCGCCGCAGGAAATGAATGGATTTTCAGTTCTCCCCCTCTTGACAAAGCCGCCGGGCTGCTGTATTCTTTTTACAGACCGTTAGTTTGTAAAAAAGGAGCATCTGCTATGCCGCGCAACAAATACCCGGAACAGACCGTTGAAAAGATCCTGGACGCCGCCGCCCTGCTCTTCATCCAGAAGGGCTACCAGAATACCACCCTGCAGGACATCATTGATGCCACAAAGCTTTCCAAAGGGGCGGTGTACCATCACTTCCGCTCCAAGGAGGAGATTGCGCAGCGCGTGGGAGACCGTTTGGGCGACCAGATGTGGGAGCCGCTGCGCCATATCCGGGACAACCCGGCCCTGACCGGGCTGCAGAAGCTGCAGGCGGTGTTTGCAGTTTCCTTTGCCGGGCAGCGGCAGCAGCAGATCGCGCAGACTTTGCCGCACCTGTGCAGCAACCCACAGTTCCTTGCCATGGAGCTGACCAACATTGAAGCGCATCTGGCCCCGGAGTGCATTGCACCCATGATCCGGCAGGGCATGGCGGACGGCTCCATCCACACCACCGATGCCAATGCGCTGGCCGAAGCGCTGTTCGTGCTGGCAGACATCTGGCTTTCCCCTCAGACGCGCCCCACCACACCGGCCCAGCAGCGGGCGCGGAACGTCGTGTTTCAGCAAATGACCCATGCACTTGGGCTGGATCTTTTGACGGATGCACAGGCCGAACAGCTGGTGCAGCTGTGCACACCGGTCAAAGACTGAATTTCCCGGGCGGAACGCTCCGCCTTTTTTTGTATGTAAATACAGACCAATAGTCTGTAAATAAAAAAGCAGGAGGTTTCCATGAACACTTTTATCCTTATCGTCCTCGGACAGATCGTCTCCCTGTTCGGCAATGCCGCCCTGCGGTTTGCGCTGCCGCTGTATCTGCTGCGGCAGACTGGTTCTGCCGCGCTGTACGGCGGCATCACCGCTCTGGCCATGCTGCCTGCCCTTGCTGGAATGCTGACCGGCGGCGCGCTGGCAGACCGCTGCCGTAAAGCCCGCCTGATGGCACTGCTGGATCTGGTGACCGCCGGTATTGCGGCGGCAGCCGCTGCCGGACTGCCGCATCTGCCCCTGCTTCCGCTGGTCCTGACCGTGCTGGGCAGTCTGTACGCCATTCAGGGGCTTTACCAGCCCGTGGTACGCGCCTGCCTGCCTCTGCTGCTGAACGGCACCCAGCTGCTGCGCGGCAACGCAGTCATCCAACTGGTGGATACCGTGGACGAGCTTCTCGGTCCCCTGCTGGGTGCTGTTCTGTTGGAGCACCTCGGCATCCGGGGGCTGCTGGTGCTCTGCGGCTGCTGCTTTGCACTTTCTGCCGGGATGGAGCTCTGTCTGCGCATCCCACAGGATGTCCCATATGACACAAAGCTCTCCGTCCGTTCTCTGTGGGCCGACCTGCGGGAAAGTGCGCAGTTCCTCACCGGGCAGGCTGCGGTGCTGCGGTTAGCTGCCGCCATGGCGGCTGTAAACCTGCTGGAAGTCCCCGCCCTCACCGTAGGTGTTCCGGTGCTGGTGGTACAGACCCTGCAGAAAAGTGATGCCTCCCTTGGTCTTGTGCAGGCGGTGCTGAGCACAGGCGGCATTCTGGGCGGCGTGCTGGCCGGAACCGTCTTTGTCCGTCATCCCATCCGCAGCGGCACACCTCTTTTGCTGGCGCTCAGCGGCGTGTGCGCCGCACTGGGTCTTGCCCTCCGGGTGTCAGTGCTGCAGTTCGGCAGCATTCTGGTGCTGGGGGCCGTGTTTATGGCCGTGGCAGCGCTGTTCAATGTATGGTTCTTTGCGCAGCTGCAAGTGCTGGTGCCGCAGGCACAGCTGGGCAAGACTACCGCCTGTTGCACCGTGCTGGCCTGCCTGACCCAGCCCATCGGGCAGGCAGCCTATGGCATTGCCTTCCAGCACTGGGCCGCACACCCCGCAGATGTACTGCTGGCAGCCGGGGTGCTTTCGGCGCTGGTTCTCTGGCTGCTGCAAACGCGCCGTACTGCCTGACACAGCAAAAAAGGAGCCGCTGTTGCAGCCCCTTTTATGGTTTGCTTACTCCGGCAGCTTTGCCGGGTCGAGGTAGCTTTCGCCCTGCTTTACCTCCACATGGATGTGGCTCTCCTCGGCGCACTCGCAGCCGACAGTGCCCACCGTGCCAAGCTTCTGCCCGGCGGCTACGGTGTCCCCGGCCTTTACGGCAGGATCTGCCACACCGCACAGCCGCCAACTGCGGCCGGCGGCATCTTCCAGCACCACCACGGTGCCCCAGTTGCCCTCTGCCCCGGCAGACACCACCTTGCCCGCCACGGGTGCTGCTACCGCTGCCCCCTGCGTGCAGGCATAGTCCACGCCGTTGTGGGTGCGCCAGTCCCCAAGGGTTTTGTTATACACCAGTTCATCGCCGCTGAAGGCGTTGAGCACGCGCCCCGGCATAGAGGGCGCGGCGGCAGGCTGTGCCGAACTGCTGGCAGGCGAGGATGCGCCTTGCAGTGCCGAGGGTTCGCGCAGCGAACCAGAGCCAGACTGCGCACCAGAGGACGCCCCAGAGGGCGTCTGCTGCGGCACATCTGCCTTGCTGTTTGCAACGTCGGTCACGGGCTGCTGCCATGTGGTATCCTCCTGTGCGTCCCAGTCCGGTTCTGTTTCCGGGGCGGTCTGTTGGGTGGTGCCGGGGGCGTTTAGTCCATCCAGACTTTTTTGCAGTTCTGCCCGCAGGGCGCGCACCGCCCACACCCCTGCCGCAGCCGCAGCCAGCAGGCTTGCGGTCAGCAGCAGAGCAAAGCCCTTGCCGTGCAGAAATTTTTTGATCTGCTCCATGCTTGTTACTCCCATCTGTTCGTTTTGTGTACGGGAACTTTTCTGGGCTTAGTGTGGGACAGCGGCGGGCAGTTTATGCAAGGGGGCAAAAAAGACACGCAAAAAGGCTGAGCAGCCGCTTTTTTGCAGCTGCTCAGCCCTGCTGTATCCCGTTTTTGGTTACTTCCGTGCGATCATTTCGGTATAGGCCAGCACCAGCGGGCCTACGCCCTTGGCATCGTTGCAGACCACCGGCTCGCTGAAGTAGTAGGCCAGAGAACCGTCACGGTGATCCTTGCCGCCCAGACCCGCCACAAGGCAGATGCCGTCCAGCTGCAAGCTGCCGTCCGGGTTCTTGGACAGATACCGGTCGCAGGTGCCGTAGAAAGCCTTCTCCGCCCATGCAGCCATGCGTTTGGGCAGATAGCCCAGACGCACGCCCTTGAGTACGGCGTAGGCAAACAGGGCGGTGCCGCTGGTCTCCAGATAGTTGCCCTCGGCCTCCGGGTGGTCGATGACCTGCCAGAACATCCCGGTCTGCTCGTCCTGGAACTTGTGCATGTCCTCCACAGCCTGTTTGAGCATGGCCATGATGCCGCGGTATTCGTTGTACAGCTGCTCGTCCATGCGTTCCAGCACATCCACCATTGCCACAAGGAACCAGCCCATGGCGCGCAGCCAGAAGTTGGGGCTGCAACCGGTCTCGGGGTCTGCCCAGTACATCTGGCGGCTCTCGTCGTAGCCGTGGTAGTACAGGCCGGTTTTTTCGTCCCGCATGTGCTTTTTGATGTTCATGAACTGCTTGTAGCTGTCGATGCAGCCCTGCATCTTGTTAAAGCGGGTCTCGTACTCCATGTAGAAGGGCTGCGCCATATAGGTGCCGTCCAGCCACACCTGCCACGGATAGATGTCCTTGTGCCAGAAGTTGCCCTCCTTGGTGCGGGGCTGGGTGAGCAGCTGGCTGCGGATGGTGTCGATGGCCTTGCGGTACTTCTCGTCCCCGTAGATATCATACAGAATGAACAGGTTCTTGCCCTGATTCACGTTGTCCAGATTATACTCCTTGGGGTCGTAGGTCTTGATGGAGCCGTCCGGCTGTACAAAGTAGTCGATGAACTCCTTGGAAAACTCCAGATACTTCTCGTCGCCGGTGGTCTTGTACAGGCTCAGGCAGGCGGTGATCATGCAGCCATCAATGTAGTTCCACTTGTTGGGCTTGCCGCTGCGCACCTTCTCGATGTTCCACATCGGTGCCTCGGCGCTGGAATTGGCGATCAGGTAGTCCACATAGTCGCCCAGCATGGACAGGATCTCTTCATGGGTCATGGGTCAGTCCTCCTCAAAATGTCCTACGTTGGCAAAGTGCAGCCGCTCGCCCTCGTAGCCTTCGATCTTCACGTTGTGCAGGTCGATTTCCTTGACGTTCTCGGCATAGATGGCCAGCTTTTTCACCAGCGGACGGTTGTCGGCCATGGCAGCCTGTCCCTCCTTGGCGTTGGGGTCAAAGGTGATGCTCACATCCCGCATGGTCACCCGTTCGATGGGCTGCTCCGGCAGGCCATCGAAATAGCAGCCTGCAAACTGGGCATCGGTAGCCACGATATTCTCCATGGTCAGGCTGCCCAGCTTGGGGGTATACTCGTCCACCGGCATCGGCTCGCGGCACTGTACATAGGGGCCGTGGCCGTCCGGGTCGCAGAAGTAGAACATATTGATGACAAAGGGTGCCTTGACGCCCCGCATCTCCACGTTGCGGAACACCAGCCCGTCGATGACGGCAGTGTTGCCGCGGCCGCGGCGGGTCTTGACGCGCAGACCGCGGTCGGTGCGGTCCATCAGGCACTGGGTCACCACCATGTCCTTGACGCCGCCGCTCATCTCGCTGCCGATGACGATGCCGCCGTGGCCCTTGTCCAGCAGGCAGTTGCGGATGACGGTATGCTCACAGCTGCGCTTCAGCTTCATGCCCAGAAAGACCTTGCTGGCCTTCATGGCGATGCAGTCGTCGCCCACATGGATGTTCATGCCGATAATGCGGGTGTACTCGCAGCTCTCGGGGTCGATGCCGTCCGTGTTGGGGGCGTTGTAGGGGTTGTTGATGTTGAAGTTGAGCAGGTCGAGGTGCTTGACAAAGATGGGGTGGATGGTCCACGAATAGCTGTTCTGCACCGTGATGCCGTGCAGGCAGACGTTCTCGCTGTCCACCGCAGCCACGGCCCGGGGACGCCATGCGATGCGCTTGACCTTGGGGTTCACCCACCAGTCGCCGTTTTCGGCATCGCAGTCCAGCGTGCCCTCGCCGGTCACCACCACGTCATGCACCTGCGTAATGTTCAAAAGACCTGCAAAGCTGTCCAGCGGGTTGCCCTCCCAGCCGGTCAGGTAGTACTCGTCCACCTCGTTCTCGCTGGGCAGCACGCCGGGCAGGATGGGGTAATGGGTGCGGTCGTTGTCGCCCAGCAGCACAGCGCCCTTTTCCAGATACAGGGTGGTGTTGCTCTTCATGAACAGGCTGGCGGTGCGGTAACGGCCGGCGGGCACATACACCGTGCCGCCCTTGGGGCAGGTGGACAGTGCCGCCTGCAGCCGCACGGTGTTGTCGGTCTCGCCGTCAGCCACCAGACCATAGCGGGCAGCATCCACAAAGAAGGTCTCGGCCTCGGTGGTGAAATCCAGCTTCAGGGTCTCGTCCTCGGCCTGCACCTCCACCGTATAGGTGGTGCCGGGCAGCAGGGAGAACAGGGAAAATACATTGGTGTTGCAGGCCTCGTACACCGTCTTGCCGTTCAGGGCAACGGTAAAGGGGTGTGCCGGATGGTAGCACAGTTCGTTTTCCAGCTCGAAAACGGCGCTGCGGGTCATGGAACAGATCAGGGTCAGATTCATGCGAAATAACCTCCTGTGAGTTTGTCTTGCCCCCACGGGGCAGACGTGGTATCATGAGGAAAAGCGCTCTCCCGGCTACCGGGAGGGCTGTTTCCGGAAAGGATGCGCAAGATGAAAGCGGAACGGGAAAAGATCCATGCAAAGGTAAAAGCGGACACCGTGCGGCTGAACGGCAGCAAGCTGGAGCTGACGGCAGACGAGGAGACGTGCACCTTTCTGCTGGTAAGCGAGGGCAGCTGCACCCTGCAAATGGGGGAAAACAGCCTGCTGCTGAACCCCGGCAGCGCGCTGCTGCTGGGCGCGGGGGACGCAGTGCTCTCTGCCGCCGGTGCAGCCGTACCGGAACTGGTGGGCTGTCGGTTCCCGCTCAGCGCCCTGCACGAGCTGCGCAGCGCCACCCAGCGGGATTTTGCCCGGCTGTTTTTGCCCGGCGAGGTAACGGTGCTGTACGGCCCGGTGCCGTGGGTTCGCCGCCTGCGCACCCTGCTGGAGATGATGCGCGCTGCCATGCCGGAGCAGGACTACCCCGGCGGGCTGTACCTGCTGCTCATCCTGCACTATGTCGAGCAGGAGTGCCTTGCCGAGAGCAGCGCCGCAGCGCGCCCCCGCAACGAGACCATTGAGCAGGTGTGTGCCTACCTTGCCGCCAACTACCGGCAAAAGTTCTCCCTTACCGAGGTGGCGGCGCGGTTCTACCTTTCCCCCTACTATCTCAGCCGCCTGTTCCGGCGGGTGACCGGGCAGTCCATCGTGGACTACCTGAACAACCGCCGCATCGAGGCTGCGCAGAAGCTGCTGGAGACCACCGAGCTTTCCATCAGCGCTATTGCCGAGCAGACCGGTTTTGCCAGCGCCGCCCACTTCCGCCGCGTGTTCCGCGAGGTGATGGATATCAGTCCTTTGCAGTACCGCAAGAAGCAGACGAAATGATGTATCAACCAAAACACCCCCTGTGCCATCCGTTGGGAGCAGCACAGGGGGTGTTGGTCTTGGTCAGATGTTCTTATGGCGCATTAGCCCTTGACGGCACCTGCGGAGATACCTTCAACGAACTGATCCTGTGCACAGAAGAATACGATCAGCTGCGGCAGGATGGAGATGAGGGACAGAGCAAGGATCTTGTTCCAAGCAAAGCCGGTATCACCGTCCATAGACAGCTTGACGAACAGGGACATGGGGTACTTGCCGGGGGTGCTGACGTAAAGCAGCGGGCCCATAAAGTCGTTGCAGCTCCACATGAACTGGAACAGTGCGCAGGACACCAGAGCGGGTCCCAGCATGGGCACGATGACCTTGTACAGGGTCTGGAAGGAGGAGCAGCCGTCAATGGCGGCAGCTTCGTCCAGATCACGCGGGACGTTGCGCATGAACTGCACCAGCTGATACACGAAGTAGGTCTCGGTAGCAAATGCACAGTGCACCCAGATGGCCAGATAGAAGGGGCTGTCCACCCAGCCGAACTTGTTGTACAGCAGGTACTGGGGTACGTTCAGCACGACCTGCGGCAGGAACAGGGTAGCCAGCATGATGTTGAACAGCAGCTTGCGGCCGGGGAAGTCGAAACGGCCAAAGCCGTAAGCGGCAATACAGGCAGACACCACAGTGCAGATCACCTTGGGGATGACATAGCTGTAAGTGTTGAGCATGGCCTGCAGGATGTTGATGGAGCCGCCAAAGTTGTTCAGGGCGTTGCGGTAGCCATCCAGCGTAGGCTTTTTGATCCACAGGCTGATGCCTGCAAAGATCTCGCTGTTATCCTTGAAGGTAGCGCTGATCATCCACAGCAGAGGATAGATCATGATGATACCAACCAGGATCAGCACGAAGTACTTAAAGAAGGTTGCGATCTTATTCGATGCTTTCATTCCCATATTGGTCACCTTACCTTTCATCCGAGTAGTAGACCCACTTCTTCTGGCTGGTGAACGCAATGATCGTCAGGATGCAGACGATGATGAACATGATCCATGCCAGAGCAGAGGCCATGCCCATGTCGTAGGACTTAAATGCGTAGTTGTAAACCAGCAGGGAGATCAGGGTAGTGGAGCCACGGGGACCACCGTTGGTGATGATGTAGGGGCCGTTGAACTCCTGGAAAGCCTGGCAGATCTGAGTGACCAAGTTGTAGAAGATGATGGGGGTGATCATCGGAACGGTGATGGAGAAGAACTGACGCCACTTACCGGCACCGTCGATGGTAGCAGCCTCGTACAGGTCTGCGGGCACGCCCTTCAGTGCAGCAAGGAACAGCACCATGGCGGAACCGAACTGCCATATACGCAAAAAGCAGATGATCCACAGCGCGTAGTTGGGGTCAGACAGCCACTCGGGGCCTTGCACCGCACCAAAGGTGACAGCGCGCACCACGGTGTTCAGCAGACCGTCCACGCTGAACACAGCCTTCCACAGCACGGCGATAGCCACAGAGCCGCCCAGAATGGAGGGGATGTAGTACACAGTGCGGAACAGGTTGACGCAGGCGATCTTGAAGTTCAGGATGTAGGCGATGAACAGCGCGAAGATCAGCTTCAGGGGCACGGTGAT
>ERZ1026890.971-NODE-971-length-11533-cov-54.073706_pt1 | contig 11533 bp, 10 predicted proteins | sample MGYA00380175_ERZ1026890 | MGnify/ENA primary metagenome ERZ1026890 (study PRJEB33269, sample SAMEA4719811) | human gut metagenome | biome: human-associated habitat; feature: organic feature; material: feces | place: Cameroon | collected 2013-10 ...
AGGACATCAAAAAATATATAGGATAAGAACAGCAGCTACTGAGTTAAGGGAGAATCTGTAAAACTCGGGGAAAAAATCAAAAGATAAGTTTTCATGTTTAAAAGGCACTTTGCAATAACACTCTCGATAGTGTTGCAAAGTGCCTTATTTTTTGAGCGAACAATAAATCGGGGGAAAATGCGTTATTGAATATAAAACTTAAAAGTATGAAAGAATCAATATTCGTTACCTTGCAGAAATGCACAGTGTTTGAGGGGTTTACTCCAGAGGAAATCAGAGAGGCACTGTCGATGGTAAGCTACCGGATGGTGGAGCTTGCTGCCAGGGAAACCTATGTGCTGGCAGGAATGCCCTGCAGATATGCCGACATCATTGTCGAGGGGGAGATGATAGCCCGCATGTCGGGATTGTCGGGCAAGCAGGCTCAGATAGAGCGGTTGGGCGAATCGATGCTGATAGCCCCTGCCTATATCTTCGCACATAATAACGAGATGCCCGTAAGCGTGGAGACAAGCAAGAAGACTACCCTCCTGCGCATGAGGCCTTCTGAACTGAAACTGCTGATAGATACTGATGAGCGCATACGCTGGAACTTCATCCAGCACCTGTCAAGGATAGATATCTTCCTTTCGCAGAAAATGCGCATGCTCTCCCTTTTCTCCGTCAAGGAGAAGGTGGCGCAATACCTCATCAAGATGGCTACCGAACAGCAGAGCAGAACCATCCGACTGGATGTCAGCCGACAGGAAATGGCGGATATCTTCGGTATCCAGAAGTTCTCGCTCCTCCGCTGCCTCTCCGAATTCGAGGAGAAGGGTGCCATCAGGATTGATGGCAAGACCATCACCATACTCAACTCGGATGAAATGAAATAAGAAGCAAGAATGAGAAAGCCTTGGAAATTGCTAAGAACATGCTTGCCGATGGTGTTGACATCAATCTAATCAAGAAGTATTCCGGTCTAACCCAGGAACAGATAGAAAAAATGAAATAACTAATAGAATAAAAAAAGAAAAAAATCAAGTTGGTTGGCTGAAGCATCCTGGGAATCGTGCTTATCGAAACAATAATCGCCATATCGTGCTTGTTCCTTCTGGATTCAAAGGTTTTGAACTTCCCGACCATTCAGTACTGACAACAGATACTTCACGTTTCTGGGCAGCTCCCCAAAATTAGTAACTGCCATTTACTAGATCTACCCCAGGAACAAATACAATAGGCTTCAATGGCAAATGAAGCCTATTTCATTGTCCAACGAAAGTACTTTCATGTGCTCATGAAAGTACTTTCGTTTTTTATTGCTTTTTCTACTATATTTTATTCCATAAAGACAGAGCGCCAAAGACTGTAGCGCGCTTCAGGATTCAATTGCTCCAAATGCCGGAAGACGGCTTGCATATCCGAACGGCGGGTAGTCTCTTCGTAAGGACACAACGCCTTCTGCTTAGTGAAATGCAACTCTTCTGCCACCTGACGGATATCCGCCTCATGCACCAGACAAAGGGGACGGATGATGGTGAGCGGATAATGTTTTAAAGGAAGACTGGGCTGCATGGTGGAATGAGAACCCTCGAAGGTGATATTCATCAGCAGGGTAACGAGGATATCATCCATGTGATGGCCCAAGGCTATCTTGTTAAACCCATTATTTACAGCAAATTCGAAGAGCGTCTTGCGGCGGTTCCAGGCACAGAGGAAACAACGGGTCTTGCGGGGATCGGTGGATTCATCGAAAGAACTATGCAGGATATGAAGTTTGATGCCATTCTCTGCACAAAATGCCTGCAGATAAGAACGGTCGGTCTCGTAAGGGATGTTATCCATAATGATATGCGCCGCCTCTACCTCGATATGCGGCTTATAGATGCGAGCACGCTGAGCCAGCAAACGGACCAGTTCCAGAGAATCCTTGCCGCCACTCAAGGCTATGAGAATACGGTCGCCATCCTCCAAAAGATGATAGTCTACGCATCCTTTATTGAATCGCTTTAATACTTTCTGTTCTGCTTTCATCATATTCTGAAAAGGGAAAAGAAAAGCCGCACCCTTTTTCCAGAGTACGGCTTTATCAAGATACATCTCTCTACCTTGCAGAAGAGAAACGACAATTTAAACTTCAAATATAATTCTATCTTACTTAGCGTAAGCTACGCTACGGGTTTCACGAATCACAGTAATCTTAACCTGACCAGGATAAGTCATCTCATTCTGAATCTTGGTTGCGATTTCATCAGAAAGCTTGATGCTCTCTTCATCGTTCATCTTATCAGCACCCACGATGACACGGAGTTCACGACCTGCCTGGATAGCATAAGTCTTGGTAACACCAGGATAACTCATGGCGATAGCTTCAAGATCGTTCAGACGCTTGATGTAAGCCTCTACAATCTCACGACGGGCACCAGGACGGGCACCAGAGATAGCATCACAAACCTGTACGATTGGAGCCAACAAAGTGTTCATCTCAATTTCATCGTGGTGAGCACCGATAGCATTGCAGATATCTGGTTTCTCCTTATACTTCTCAGCAATCTTGGCGCCATACAATGCGTGTGGCAATTCACTCTCCTCATCAGGCACCTTACCAATATCGTGCAAGAGACCAGCACGCTTAGCCTTCTTAGGATTCAAGCCCAATTCTGATGCCATGACAGCACAGAGATTAGCAGTTTCACGAGCATGCTGCAAGAGGTTCTGACCATAAGAAGAACGATACTTCATCTTACCGATGATACGAATCAACTCTGGGTGCAGACCATGGATGCCGAGGTCGATAGCTGTACGCTTACCTGTCTCGATGATTTCATTATCCAACTGCTTCTTCACCTTGGCTACCACCTCCTCAATACGGGCTGGGTGGATACGTCCGTCAGCTACCAACTGATGGAGAGCCAGACGGCAAACCTCACGACGAACAGGGTCGAAGGCTGAGATAACGATTGCCTCTGGAGTATCATCCACTACGATTTCTACACCAGTTGCAGCTTCCAAGGCACGGATGTTACGGCCTTCACGACCGATAATACGTCCCTTCACCTCATCATTATCGATATGGAAAACGCTGACAGAGTTCTCAATAGCTGTTTCAGTAGCAACACGCTGGATTGTCTGAATCACAATCTTCTTAGCCTGCTGGTTAGCATTGAGTTTGGCATCATCCATAATCTCATTCACATAGCTTGCAGCATCGAGTTTAGCCTGATCTTTCAGACTCTCAATCAATCTCTGCTTAGCCTCTTCAGCACTCAGACCAGAAAGTTCTTCCAGTTTAGCCTGTTCCTGTTTCTGCATCTTATCAAGTTCCTGCTGCTTGACAGACAAGAGTTTCTTCTCGTTGTCAACACGCTGCTGATACTGATCAATCTCCATCTTGCGTCGACCGAGGTCTTCCTGACGCTGATTGAGAGAAATCTCGCGCTGTTTCAGCTTATTCTCATTCTGCTGGATGCGAGAATTACGCTGCTGCACTTCTTTTTCGAGTTCCGCCTTCTTGTTGAGGAATTTCTCCTTCACTTCCAAAAGTTTCTTCTCTTTTACTACTTCTGCCTCTTTGTTGGCAGCATCTATCATTTCATTATATTTTCCCTTAATGACATAACGGAAAATGAAATACCCTGCAGCACCACCTATAACAAGGGCCACCAAGGCTGCTATAATAGTTACTATCATTATTATATATATGTTTATTAATATTCTTATTTCAAAGCGTCTTCAATCTCGGAGGTAAGCTTCTCAAGAATATCGTCATAAGGTTTCGTATCATTCCGATCCGATTCCTTCTCATATCTCAATGCCACATCAATGAGCGCCATATATAGGATTTCCTTATCGCTCTTTCTGCCTTTGAAAATCTTGGTATATGAGTTTACAATATCATCTATCAGTTTGGCTGATTTACGATAATACTCCTCGTCCTCTCTAGGTATTCTTACCGAGAGATCGGTATCATAGACGTGTAATCTTATGAGTAATTTATCTTGTTCTTGTTCTGCCATCGTTCCGATTTTTATTTTTCACCCAATAGCGTAATACACTTATTGACATCTCTAATAAGTTTGGTGATACGTTTCTGCGTAGTTTCGATATCTGCATCAGAAATCGTCATCATCTTTGCCATCTTCAAGCTGTCGTAATCATTCTGCGCTTGAGCCAACTTTTCCTCCAATGCCTTGATCTTGGCATCGCGCTCATCCACCATCGCATAGAGTTCTGCATTCTCCTGCTTGACCTCGTCAAACTTGAGAATCATCTGCCTTACTCTTGTGGCAAACGTATTGATTGTTTTCTCATTTGCACTCATGACTATTATTTTTTGGCTACAAATTTAAGAGAATTATTTGAATAAAACAAATATTCTGCTATTTTTTTTTATTTTGGGCGCAACATTTGTTACTTTCCCATCTTCTGCTTCGCCTTTTCTACGTCTTCATCTGATGGACGTGGCTCTTTTTTGGCAAGCATCAATACCTGGAAGGTAAAGTCGGTTACCCATTGCTGACTGAATGCCAAACGCTTGTTGAACTGGCGTAACTGAAGCACGGTTTTCAGCACACTGGCATCAGAGAAATCGTTCTTGGTAAAGATATCTTCTACAGTTTTAGCAGTCATCTTATATAGCGAATTCTTCATGAAGCTAGGCAAACGGAGTTTAAACTTCATCAGATTGCCCATCAGCATCATCAGATCCTGCGTGAAGTTTTGGAACTGGATAAGATATACGTTTACATCCTGCAGTTTGTGACAGTTCTTACGGATACTGGAATCTATTTCCTTGAAGAAGACATCATCCGTATCATAGATATTCTTCATCATTTTCTTCACCTGTGCCTTTTCGCCAATACCCAGACGATTGTTGACCGTCGGAACATGCAGACTTGTCTTGAAGACACGCAAGTCTGGCAACATGGCCAAATTGGTGATACCTAACTGAGAAGCAAGTGCTGCCTGAAAGTATACACGGACCAAGGTCATGTAATCTTCCATTCCACCTACCTTTTTATCGTCGTCTTTACGACCGAATAGTTTAGCAAAAATTCCCATTCCTTTATTATTTTATTTTCTATATCTATTTAAATTGTTCTGCAAAAATACAATAAAATCAGTAAATACCCAAATCAAAGCGATGTTTTTTCTCTAAAAAGGTGTTTTTTTAAATAAAAAATGCAATTTTATGTCTTTTGATTTCCCACATTCAACTTTTTTTAGTAACTTTGCCGCGTTTTTAAGACAATACTTTTCAACTCAAACAGTTTAGAAATAGAGAAGAATATGAAAGGAATCGTATTAGCAGGTGGTTCGGGTACAAGACTTTACCCTATTACCAAAGGTATCAGCAAACAATTGATACCTATCTTTGATAAACCAATGATATATTATCCTGTTTCCGTGCTGATGTTGGCAGGAATCAAGGAGATTTTGATTATTTCTACCCCTTTCGACCTACCAGGCTTCAAGCGGTTGTTGGGCGATGGCAGTGAATTGGGTGTACACTTCGAATATGCAGAACAGCCTTCGCCTGATGGTTTGGCACAGGCATTTATCATTGGAGAGAAATTTATCGGCAACGATTCTGTCTGCCTGGTTCTGGGAGATAACATTTTCTATGGAGCCGGTTTTTCAGGACTGCTCAAGGATAGCGTAAACGCTGCTGAAGAAGGATTGGCAAGCGTATTTGGCTATTATGTCAACGACCCTGAAAGATATGGTGTGGCAGAATTTGATGAAAACGGCAACTGCCTAAGCATTGAAGAGAAACCAGCAGCCCCAAAGAGCAACTATGCGGTTGTAGGTCTCTATTTCTATCCTAACAGCGTGGTGAATGTAGCTAAGAACATTAAGCCTAGTGCAAGAGGAGAGTTGGAAATTACTACCGTAAACCAGCACTATCTGGCAGAGAAAACGCTCAAGGTAAGAACTTTGCAACGAGGTTTTGCATGGCTTGACACAGGTACACACGACAGTCTTTCTGAAGCAAGTACCTTTATTGAAGTCATAGAAAAGAGACAAGGTTTAAAAGTGGCTTGTCTGGAAGAAATTGCATTCAAACAAGGATGGATAAATAAAGAGCAATTGTTGAAACTGGCTCAACCGATGCTCAAGAACGGATACGGACAGTATCTGAAAGAACTTGCAGAAAGCAAATAACGAAAACTCTATCATTTAAAAAGAGTATTATAATAAGGTGTAAACACAATAGAACATTTAATAATGGAAGAAACAAAGAACTTAGAATTGGGAAGTGGACAAGAGCAAGAAGAGAAGTCAGCTATTGACTTCCAATTGATTTACTCAACACTTATCCTCAACTGGAAATGGTTCATTCTCTCACTCATTGTATGTTTGGGAATGGGGTATCTCTACTTGCGCTATGCAAGACCTCAATATCAGGCTACAGCAAAGTTGTTAATCAAGGATGACGACCAAAACAAGGGTAGAGGTATGGGTAACAGCATGATTCAAAATGCTGCAAACCTCGGTTTTATTTCAAACTCAAACGGTATTGACAATGAGATTGAAATACTTTCTGCACAGGACTTGGCTACTCAGGCCGTAATAGACATGAAGTGCTATGTGAACTATTATCACAAAGGCACATTCAAGGACCAGCTGGTTTACAAAGAGCAGGAAGTCAACGTAGATTTAGACCTGGCTCATCTCAAGAAGCTGAATGCTCCTATCAAACTCAAGATTGAGAAAGACGGCAACCAGTATCAGGTTACAGGTTCATACTATATTCCTGTTGATGCATTCTCATTTGAGAAGGAGCCTGTAAAAATCGAAAAGACTTTAGCTAGTTTGCCAGCAAGCATCAATACCCGTGTCGGAACGCTCAGTTTCACAAAGAATGGCAATTTCAAGTTAAAGGACGGAGAGAGTCTGAAGGCTATCATTGTTTCTCCTGAGATGGCGGCTTCAGGCTATGCTAAAGCATTGGCTGTCAGCCAGACTTCCAAGACGACAACTATTGCCGAACTTGTATTGAAAGACGAAGATCCTCAGCGCAGTATCGACTACCTGAATACATTGATAAAGGTATATAACCGTCAGGCAAACGAGGATAAGAACGAAATCTCTTATAGTACAGAGCAGTTCATCAACCAGCGTCTGGAGAAAATCAACAGCGAGTTGGGTAGTACCGAAGGTCAACTTGAAAACTACAAGAAGCGCAACAATGTAGTAGAGATGAAACTCAACGCAACAGCAGCTATAGCAAACTCTGATACATACGCCCAGAAGCTCCAGGAGGCCAACACACAGGTTGAACTGCTGAACGAGCTCGGCAAATATATGAACGAGCCGGGCAACAAGTACCAGCCTATCCCATCAAACGTAGGCTTGACCGACGAGAGTTCAACAGAGTTGATTAATGAATACAACAAGATTGCATTGAACCGTAATCAGATGTTGCATTCAGCCAGCGAGAGTTCTCCAACCGTAACACCATTGACAGCACAGTTGGATGACCTCACCAAATCTATCAAGCGTGCTATGCGCCAGGCTAAGTTGGGTATGGAAATCCAGCGCAACAGCATCGCCCATCAGGCAGCTATGTATGCTAACCAGATAGGTAACTCTCCAGAACAGGAAAGAGTTCTGACACAGATTGGCCGCCAGCAGGAAGTTAAATCAGGACTTTACCTGATGCTTCTCCAGAAACGAGAGGAAAATTCTATTTCGCTTGCAGCAACAGCAGATAAGGGTAAGGTAATTGATGCACCTTCACTGGTAGGCAAGGTAAGTCCTAAGAGTTCTATCATCATGCTCATCGCATTGGTATTAGGTCTTGCTATCCCAGCAGCCATCCTCTTCCTGATTGAATTCTTCAAGTACAAGATTGAGGGACATGAAGACGTTATGAAGCTGACTCAGATTCCTGTCATTGCCGACATTCCTATGGCAAGCGATGCTGCCAAGAAAGAAGGAAAGGCTGACATTGTGGTTCACCAGAATGTCAACAACCTGATGGAGGAAATCTTCCGTGGCTTGCGTACCAACATTCAGTTTATGCTGAAGGAGGGTGAGAAGGTAATGCTGTTTACTTCTTCTACCTCAGGTGAAGGTAAAACATTCGTGGCATCAAATGTCGGTATCTCTCTCGCCTTGTTGGGTAAGAAGGTTGTAATGGTAGGTCTCGATATCCGTAAGCCTCGTTTGGCTGAGCTCTTCCAGATTGACAACCACCATAATGGTATTACCAATCTGATTGTACACGACCATAACACATGGGATGACGTCCAGAAGCAGATTATCTCTTCAGGTGTTAACAGTAACCTCGACCTCCTCATGGCAGGTCCAGTTCCTCCTAACCCAGGTGAGTTGGTTACAAGAGCAAGTCTCGATGATATCATCAAGCAGTTGAAAGAGCATTACGACTACGTAATCCTCGATACTGCGCCTGTCGGACTGGTTAATGATACATTGCAGCTCGGTCGTCTGGCAAATATCAGTGTATATGTCTGCCGTGCAGACTATACTCCAAAGGCAAGCTTCGGCATGATCAATGGTCTGAACGAAGAGAAGAAATTGCCTAATATGTGCTTAGTACTTAATGCCGTAGACCTCTCTAAGAAGAAGCACAGCTTCTACTATGGTGTAGGTAAGTATGGCAAGTACGGCAAGTACGGTAACTATGGTTCTTATGGCTCATACGGCAAATACGGCAAGTATGGCAAATATGGAACTTATGGTCAGTATGGCAGCTATGGCAACTACAGCAACAGCCACTATGGCAACGCCAACGACAACAGTATCAAGAAGTAATCAAGAACATACATACAACAAAAAAGAGAGTCTTTCTATCTATATAGGAAGACTCTTTTAGATTAAAACCCTTTATAACTATGGCAACAATTGCAGTAGATTTCGATGGTACTATCGTAACCCACGAGTACCCTAAGATTGGTACAGAGCTACCATTCGCCACAGAAACATTAAAGATGTTGATTAGAGACCACCACAAGCTTATTCTATGGAGCGTACGCGAAGGCAAACTCCTTGATGAGGCTGTAGAATGGTGTAGAGAAAGAGGAGTTGAATTCTGGGCAGTAAACAAGGATTATCCTGAAGAGAGTCTGGATAACAACAATCACTTCTCACGCAAGCTTAAAGCCGATTGGTTCATCGACGACCGAGGTATCGGCGGTTTGCCTGACTGGGGTGAGATTTATCAGATTATCACCAATCATACAAGCTATCGCAGAGTACTGAAACAGAAGTTCGGCGAACAGCAGGAAGCCCCTAAGAAGAAGCATTGGTGGAGCCGCGGATAACAGATAAAGAAGATATTTCTCCAAAAGATATCATAATAGATACAATAAAAGATATCCCAATAAATAAAAAAGGTGTATTGCTCATTGGCAATACACCTTTTTTATTTATTGGAATGAATTTACTAGTCTGAATTAGAAGAACAAGTAGCGGTTATCAACTACATGAGCGTTCAGATAAAGCTCATTCATGAAGTTACCTGCATACTGCATAGCCTTCTGACGGCACTTCTGCTCGTATGTCTTGTCATCGAACTTAACAGGACGGTTAGTCTTGTTTACAACCTGGAAGAGATAAACACCAGCGTTACCCTTCACAGCGTGAGCAGAGAAAGCACCCTTCTTAGTACCTGAAACAGCACCAGAGAGAGCTGGCTCGCTAGCACCTGTAGCTGCAACAAATACAGGAGCAGCAAAAGTAATCTGGTTTACAGAAGAAACCTTACCACCCTTAGCCTTAGCTGCTGCAATGTTCTTAACACCATTCACCTTAGCCTCAATCATCTCAGCCTTCTTGTCTTTGATAACCTCAGCCTTAACAGTCTCCTTGACAACTGCATCGTTCAAATCACGATAACCGATGCGATGAATCTTATCAAGAACTACAACCAACAGGTGGTTGTTGTCACCACACTCATAGAGAGGTGAAATCTCACCTTCCTTGCTATCGAAGATCCACTTCAAAGCCTCGCGTGTAGAATGGATGTTTGCTACATAATGAACAGAAGTTGTAATATCCTTCAAGTCCTGAACCTTGTAACCTTCCTTAGCTGCATTCTTCAAGAGATCCTCTGACTTAGGATTAGCACTTACGAAGCTAGAGAACTTGTTATAAGCTGTACGGTAAGTACCCTGAGAGAAGTCGATAGGCTTCTTGATAACGGCAGCAGTATACTTGCTGACCATTGCCTTACGGTCAAGAACCTGAAGAACTACATAACCCTGACCCAGCTGAAGCTGGTTCAAAGAATTGACAGCTGCTGTGTTCAATGTATTGATGAATGTCTTATTGTCCTTATCCATAGACTGAGCATACTCATACTGCTTAGTAGTCATCCAAGCCTTGTCACCAGTCTGACCATACTTCTTAGCGATAGCCTCAAAATCAGCACCACCGGCAATAGCGCCTTGAATAGAATCTGCCTTAGTCTTAGCCTCAGCTACTGAGTTTGCAGCAACCTGGATAACACGATACTGTACTGAATCTGGCAATTCCTGCTTAGCTACCAACTTAACGATGTTCAATGTATTGTCACCTGCATTAGCCTTTACAGTAGAGGTAGAACCTACAGCCATAGAATCGAGCTGAGCAGCGATATCACGTGGGAAAGCATCCTTTGAAACAGGAATACCAAGATATGCTACAGTAGAAGCTGACTTACGTACAACCTCTGTAGGATCTGCAGCAGCAGCCAACTGTGAGTGATAACCTGCAAATTCCTTGTTAAGAGCAGCACGGTCTGCATTTGAAGCCTGAACCTCGATATCAACAAACTTGATGTCACGGCTCTCAACAGGCTGCTTGAAGCGTGCCTTAATCTCATCATACTTAGCCTTCAGATCGCTTTCAGAAATCTTCACCTTATCATCCTGGATATCAGAGTATGGGAAAGCTGCCAACTGAATCTGGCTCTCTTCATTCTCCTCCTTGAAAGCCATCTTAGCCTCTACAGGATTTGACAGGAAGCAACCAGCGAGAAGAGCCTGATACTTCTGAGCCAAAGTCTGCTGACGAAGAGTCTTCTCGATGAATGACCAGTAATTGTAAATCTTGGTATACTGATCCATCATCTGTGCGTTAGCAGATGGGTTAGCTTTCTGTGCCTTGTAGTCTGCCAAGAACTTCTGGAGAGAAGATGCGTCGAAGCGACCAGTCTGCTGATTAACGAAAGGAGTCTGCTGAAGCATAGGGTTAGTACCTGTCTTCAAGATGTCCTGAAGTTCAGCGTCGGTTACTGTAAGCCCCAACTTGCTAGCTTCCTTAGCGATAATCTGGTTCTGGATGTATGTATTCCATACCATATCCTTCACCTGATTCATCTGCTCTTCAGGAAGATTTTCCTGACCCTGTTGCATTTTAATAACTTCTGAATACTCATCAACGAGCTTCTGGAAATCCTGCACGCTGATTTTTTCGCCCAAAACCTCACCAATCTGCTGGCGCTCATTATTCTTTGCAGAATCGCAAGAGCGGAAAGCTTCCTCGGCAATAAAGGCGAAAAGGCCGAAACTGATGATACAAACCAGTATCACGCCTCTTTTTCTAA
>ERZ1026890.990-NODE-990-length-11178-cov-89.578621_pt1 | contig 11178 bp, 8 predicted proteins | sample MGYA00380175_ERZ1026890 | MGnify/ENA primary metagenome ERZ1026890 (study PRJEB33269, sample SAMEA4719811) | human gut metagenome | biome: human-associated habitat; feature: organic feature; material: feces | place: Cameroon | collected 2013-10 ...
TGTGCAAATCTGCTCATTCCCAACTGTTTACGTTCCAACCTCTCTTATTCTCCTTTGGCTGCTTTAGAGCTTTATGTTAATAGTTTTATTGCTATGATTGTATTTTTAGTAATCGCTTAACTCGTTGCACCATACTCACGCCCCTTCCACTTAACTTTTGCCACATCCCGAATGGAATACCCCTTGCGGAGCAAACTAATAACTTCCCTATATTCGGCTTTCATCTGTTCTGCCGTTTTTACAGAGCCTACCTTGCCTACTGCCACCATTCAAAAGTGTAGAACAAAGTAAGCTCCGTCATGCCTGTCTCTCCAAGAAGAATTGTTCATTCTACTAATCGCCCAACATCATACACTTTGGGGTAATATCGGTGTAATCGAAAGTTAAATACGTTAAATTATTACCTTTTCGTATCTAAACAGAATCCACACAGTCACTTTTCTACCATTTAGGACGTATAGTATTGATTATCAACTGATAGCAGATTTTGTCATCGCATTTATTACATCTTATATATTCTGCGGCATAGGAGAAATGATGTAGATTCAATTATAATAGAAGAACTTGCCCATTATTGTTTTTCCAGCCATTTTTTAACACACCTTATAGCTCTGATTTGTTCGCTTTCGCTAAACTTAGAATCGTCTTTCGTTTCATTTCCTTCCAGAACAGCTTCATAAAGAACAAGAAAATAAAAATCGAAAGGGTTTATCATTCGTTCCATAATTAATGGAACTATTTGTTTTCCCATTGATTTGAGAGGAATGAACTCAGGCAATTTTGCATATGAATATGTGCTTGCACCATATCGCGTCTTAGGATTATGATCTATTGCTATGTTCCATTTATTCACTAAACTTGCAAAACGATTTCTTATGCTGTCTGGAACTTGTGAAGCCAATTCTTTTATTTTCTCTTTCTCTGTATTTGTTAGAAAGTCTCTCGTTGATAGGCTGTCTTGTTTGTTGTCAGCATTGGAATTCCAAATACTCTCTGGTTCATGTACAGTTTGCAATGGTACTTTAACAATAGAGTCAGAAGCCACTTTCTCATAGTCATTTGGTGAGTGATTGGTTTGCTCTACAAAGGTTTTAAATAGAAAATTTCTTCCCCAACCATTACCAAATATAACATCTAATGGTTCCCCTGTATCTTTCCATATTCTGACTCTTGCTGCAAATCCAAAATCAAATTTAACGGCAGTACTATCATATGTAAAAGTTACAGTATAGAACTTTCTTCCTATCTGTTTTCTTATTTGAGGGCGGCTGTCTCCTCCGTAATCCTTCTTTTTGAAAACTTGAACATCCGATACGTTAGCCTCTTTAAAAAATGGAACATACGCAGGACCAAAGGTCAAAGCCACGTTTCTTGCGCTATTTACAAGAGTACTATTGTCTAAGACCTCTGGTCGCTTGCATGAACTCAAGAATAGTGTACATAATACCGCTATTCCCCAAACTACAATTATTATAGATGGTATTTTTTTCATAATTCGTAATTTTTAATGTTTATATATGTGTGAAAATATAATTATAATTGACTGTTTGAATGCAATTTTTAATTTGCATTTCGCATGAACATGTTACCAATGACTTGATTATGTCTTTGCCTTCTTATTTTAAGATTGCACTTTCACTATTTTGATGTTTGTAATCTGGTGACTTTGATGTCTTCTTGCCATAGTCAAAACTATAAACAATTTTCAGATTTGCATACTGGTTAAAACTACGACTTTGATCTATTTGTTTGAAAGAATAATATGATGCAGATAATTCATCTACAATGTGATTCTTCATCATGAATAAATTGTTTGCATTAGCTTCGATAGCCCAATTCCCATGATTCCACATTGCCGATAGTTGATACCGCCAAAATGTCTTTCTGTTAATCTGGCTGTCTATCAAATCTCTTGCCGGTGACGCTATGGATGCACCAAAAGAAAAATCCCGAACATAGTAATTTATCATAGCAGTCCCAGAGAATGCAGACAAATAACGATGCTCAGCTCCTCCTCGAACTAAATGTTTAACCCATTGACCGGATAACTTCATATTAAGTGTACCAGAAGGTTTATAGGTTATAGACATATCTGCACTGGGACGATGATAGATACAGTCATCTCTAAAAGTGCTAATAAGATGCCCGTCTCGAATATAGTAATCCGAAATAATCGAATGATTCTGGTAAAAGTATGACACTCCCGTTTGCAAAGCGAATTTGTTAAGGTTCAATGTATGGCTTAATCGCGGATTCAAAAGAATGGAATTATCCATGTTAGAATTACCTTTGAGAATGATGATAGGATCTATCTGCTGTTCTACATTGTTAATCGTATTTATTCTCGGATAGGTGTTTCCCAAAGCGAACATAAATTGAAGTTGCTGTACTTTATCTATCCTATAAGTAGCCCTTGCTTGAAGTCTCGGAGTAAGATGATTGATTGACTTCATCCCCTCCAAACGGTATGTTAGAAATGACAGTCCAGGATTAATATCAAAGAAAAAACTCCCTAAACGTTGGGAATAGTCTGCAAAAAGGATGGTTTCGGACGAATGCAAATTTTGATTATATGCAGAAGTCCCAATGTATTCGGAATCACTAATTCTCATGAACTCGTATAAACTGAAAGTCAATCTATTTCTATGACTGAACGCCATAGAATAGTTTGCATTCGCTTTGATGTAATAATAATCTTCCTTGACAAGTGAATGAAAAGACACATTATCATCGTTATAGAGACGGTCATAATCGTTTCGAGAATAATATCCATCAAAAACATAATCCAACGATTTTGTGTTAGAAAATGTGTGCAATCCGTAAAAATAGACACTTGGACGATAAGATTTGTTTCTAGTGTTAATGTCCAAAATGCTACCGTTCTTGATTGCAGCAGCAGTTTTCCAATACTCCGTCATTCCATTATTGACACCGTTTTTTGAGGCATTCCATGCCATACCACCTCTAAGCATCCAAATATATTTTCTTCCTCGGTTGCTGATTGATGCCTGTACATATTCTTCCGTTTGCCTATTCTCAGCATTATTGTAATGCTGCAGTCTATTCAGTTGATAATCAGGGAAAATAAAAGTCTCATTCTCGTCCATAGACGATTTTGGATTTTCCAAAGAATATCCAGCCCAAAGGTTCAAACTTTTGGTTCCTGAGACAAATTTCGAAATAAGATTGTAATCACCATAGAGATAGCCTACATTCTGAGACGCATCAAGTTGCGTGTAGCCACCATTGTTGAGTGGTTTCATTATTATGTTTATAGCATATGCATCTTTTGCATATTTACCATTCGGCACATCAAAATATTCCACACGAGAAACGTCCTTTGGTCTTAAAGACTGTACCTCTCGAAAATCAACTTCACGCCCATCTATATAGAGAGTCGCAGCTCCATTAGGAGTTGTCACACTTCCAGTCGAACGCTCGACAGACACTCCCGGAATCATGAGATTGCTCAACAGATCATAACCAGTTACAGCATGTTTACGTTGCTCTTTTGTAGGAATAGCAAGGATATGATCACCTTCTCTTGTAAGATAAGATGACTTTACAACAACTTCACCAAGGTCTTTGCCTTGAATAAAAGTTTTAGTTGTATCTGGTTTTTGTGCATAAGTTACGTGTAGGCACAAACTCATTATGATGACTAACAATGCTTTCATCTATTGATTTTTTATTGTTTTTATTATATAACGGCGAGACTATATTATTATTGTTATATATGATAGCTAAAAATGATTCGGTAACACTTTCAATGCGCTTATTTTGCGACCATTTGTATTATAGTCAGAGGTGAAAATGGCATGAATGTTATGTTCAGAGTCTATCTTATAGTTTACGTTTGCATCGTAACCATAAGCTTTCTTGGTTGCCTCAAGTTCGTTGTCCGTCATGCGCTGATAAATCACCATGCCGTAGAATGGTTTCAGATTTCCATTCTCATCGGTTGCATCGCCCAGTTTCTGCATGGTGTGCATTTGCAAATAATTTGACTCTGTTTTTGTGAGGAGTAAAACTTGCATATAGCGGCTTTGCATACTTTGACTTGCCGAACCGCGCATGATGAATCCTGACACAGCATCATAAAACCATTCTGTTTTGTTATAGAACTTACCATCGGTATCGCCATGGTGGAAACCTATCAGATGACCGTCTGACTCAAACCAATAATCCATATATCCACCGCCATAAACTGTCTTGCGGTAGTCTGTTTGTGAAAGTCTGCCGTTATCCTGCACTTTATACATGCCTATGACTTTCCATCCATAGCCCTTTACCTTATTTTCAATGTCAGCAGCACTTACGGGCTTTAATCCTTTAAACACACAGCATCCATCGTTGTTAATAATATAAGTCCTATCGAACTCATAGTCAATAACTGTAACTGGTCCGCTAGGTTCCTCAGTCATATCACAACCTGTAAAAGAAACGATGCAGAGCATCGCCATCAAAAAAATCCAAATCCTTTTCATTGCTTACTTTATATTTATGTATTAAGTTCTTTTTCTTGAAATTTGTATGTATTATCCTCTATTGATTCGTTCTACCAATTCGTCTGGTGTAAGTATCTCCATCTTGGAGAAACCAAACCACTTTTTGCCCAAGTCCTTTATGGATGCTCCTATATGATACACATCATCGTCTATACAAAGGAAGCGGTCATGTGATAAACGGAATGTTTCAACATCAATCGGTGCATATTGAGCATTATGACGGTCTATGTCGAGTTGGAACTGACGGCTTATCTGCTGAGTGTAGATGATTGCAGACACGTTATTATCTCTTTTATCGAGCAATGTCAGTACAGTCTCGTCAACATAGTTGTCAATAAGGACAATACGTTTCTTCGCACTCTTAATCAAGTCGGACACGAAAGTATAGGCATCATAAACTTGCCCATTGTAGAACACACTACTGGTGATTAGCGAAATCGCCGAACAGCAGAAAGTGATCGGCGCATGGCTCTGTGATTATGCGGAACACCAACAACAATTTGATGAAATAAAACATCGCCACACACTCAATGAGGTTGGCGATGTTGCAGAAAGTCGGTATGATTAGAAGATTGATAGGGGGCGAGGGGGAATCAGTCTGTAATGATTATTTCTTTATTATGATAAATTCCACCTTTTGAAGCCCCTTTTTATGGACGTTGGCAAGAATAAGCGCATATCTGACCTCCTCGCCGGAGTTCATGGAGCGGATACGTGTAAACTCGTCTTCAGGAACGACATTCTTGAACATCGGGCCGGATGACTCGTTACGCACCAGACGAATTTTGTCGGTAAAGGGTGAAATGACATACGAGTAAGTTGCTTGATAAGGCACACTATGGAATTTCACCCAGTTCGGGTCTTTATGATCAAGGATATTTACCAGCCATATACGCGCCTTATCGTAAGATGGTAGCGGCGAAACATTGTCATATTCAACTTTACCATTTATTTTACCTTCATCATCAACTACAATAGTGCTAGCTACGCCATACTTTTCGAAAGGACACAAGTCATAGTATTCTATGTCTGCTTCCGTTTTTATCTCTTTGTCAATCGGAATTTCAGGGTCTGCTACAAGCCTGTCTTGAAGAACACGGATAAGTTCATATCTGCGGTCGGAAGCATCCGCAGGTGGATTGGCGAGGATTGTGCGCTTTACCGAGAGATAATATTCGTGCCCGCGTTCATAGGTAAAGCCTTTTATCTGTTTAAATCCAAGGTCTTGCCATTCTTCGGAATCACCTTCCGTCTTGACGAGCAAGCACTCTATGGGGTTTTCCTTCATATCATCGCCCCACGCATACGTCACGCCTGTTTCTGCCGACACCAGCATCCTGATTTCTTTGACTGAATCTTTAGGCTCATCATCATCGCTACAAGCAGCCAGTCCTGCCACGGCGAGGAATGTCATGAGCAGCATTCTGAAAAAATTTATATTCATCATTTTTTAAAATTTTAATTGTATTCTACATAATAATAAACACCGAAAATGCAAAAATATTGCATTGCAAACACATTTTTAATTCCGAGGACTCTGTATCTTAGCCAAAAGCTCCTCAGACATCCATACCCTGTCAGCTCATGGGGAATTACATTTAAAGAAAACGTGATCCAACTATGTCATTTCCCTCAGAAACGCCACTTACGTATATCTCCTTCTCTGACTCATTTGAAGAACACGAAACCTTGGCAACACTATCATCAGAAGAAGTTGCTGATACTTTACCTTTAGCTCCATTAACATTCACCTTGCTGCCACTATCGGTATAGGTTGTAAGAGTGTTAATAACAATCTGCTTACCAGTAATTATATCACCGGTTACTTCGTCTTCAGTGAGCTGGATTCCAGAATCATCATCGTTACAACTTGCCAAACAAAGCAAAGCTGCTAATGCCATAAGAATCATTCTAATTTTCATACGCTTCTTGATATTAAAGGGTTATAACTATTCAATAAACGCAAAAGAAATCAAAAACTTGCATGAGATTTCAAGATTATTTTATTCCTTGTGTTATTTCATCAATACAGGCTTATTATCGAAGCCGTTCATCTTGTTTGTCACTATTGTCGTTCCAAATAACCTCTGGTTCATGTACAGTTTGCAATGGTACTTAAACAATAGTGTCAGAAGCCACTTTCTCATAGTCATTTGGTGAGTGATTGGTTTGCTCTACAAAGGTTTTCTTCTTGGAGAGACAGGCATGACGGAGCTTACTTTGTTACACTCTTGAATGGTGGCAGAAGGCATTTCGTAACAGTGTCAAAGACGTTATCCAAGATTCTAAGACAATTGGTTGCAAGCCAAAGTAATGCGATATGCGCTTGCGTATCTTGTCTGCTTTCAGATTATGTAAACCATGTTCACATTGCCCATTGTCTGCAACTCATTGACTGTGATACATGAAGTGGTGCGATTAAAATTATCGAAAAAGCAACTGTGGAATAATATTTTTTAAGATAATAGTTTGCTCTAATCCAATATAAATCTGTATCTTTGCAACCAGATAAGCGTTCTGTAACACAAGAAACGGAAGAGGCTGAGGAACAATGCATTGCATTTGTTTCCAGAATCTTACAAAAAAAGGCTAAAAGGAACGGTACAACTTCATCGCTAACAGGCTGAGAATAAGCATATTACATTTGTTGTTCATTTTCTCTGCACTTGTTAAAAGGGTAGTTGTACCGTTTAAAAGATAAAAGCTTAACTATCAGCAACATCCACATGTTGCATCGGAAAGTAAGTCTGATTATAATGGTAAATAGGTTATTTTGCATCGAAAAATGGTCTATTTGCTACATATAATAACAGAAAAGTTTTTCATTTTTAATACCACTATTACCACACTATTACCACACTATTACCACACCAGCTAGGTTCATGATGCTTCCTGCATCATGCAACAGACGTTCTGACCCCTGCTTACAACCGTCAGGAAAAGTCATTCCAACCATCAGGCAAACTTACCCGAGGCTTTGCCCAACTTTGCCCAAGGCTTTGGGTACTTGTGCCCAAAGTAATCGGTTAATAGTACTCATGTTCTCGGGTATCCGTGCTCATGTTCACGGGCATAAATCCTCATGTACACGGGCACAAGTTCAGTATGTCACTTGCTACCCTTTACTATATATGTAGTCACTTTCTTATACTATAAAACTGGAAAAATAGACTACATTGCCTTCTGTAGAAGAGAAAATGCCCTTAAAATAAGAAAAGAAACGCTCTAATCACGTTTTTCAGACTTATTAAAACTATCAAATATTACACACTCTTCAACTTTCACATTTCTCACTCTTATTCAAATATTTACAAAAATACAACTAAATCATTTTGTTATGAAAGATAATATTATCTAAACAAAAGACGCAAAAGAAAAGAAATAGTTTTTCGCAGAATTATGAGCAGAAAGTGGCTCTCGGAGCTAAGAAAATATGCCTCCGATGGCACTTTTCATCTCCTCAGAAGACCAAACGAGAGGGGTAAAAAGGCAGGTTGAAGAAAGGCACAAGGGGCAATTTATAGAATATTATTAACATATTTAGCATAAAACGCAATACGAGAAGTGAGACACAACGGGTATAGAAGAGCACTTTTCTACTCTTTGTTGAGTAAAACAACGAGAAAACAAACAAGTCAACAGATATGCTTTTCACACTAATGCACAATAACTTACAAACAAAATAGTATTCCTTTTAGAATAAATTTTCCATAACACCAGAGTGTCATTAAGGGTCAGTGTCATTAAGGGTCATTAAGGTTTCGGGGGCGCAAATCTCTATATAGTATAATATAAATAATATTTCTATTATACTATAGCTCTTAATGACATTTGCATTCTCTTAATGACCCTTAATGACACTGACCCTTAATGACACGTTTTGCACCTTCCGCATATTCTTCATCAGAAGCGCTTCAAGTTACTCCTACAAGAAACATGTAAAAATAGCATTTGCTTAAAATGCAATATATCAATCACTTACGCCATTTTTACCATCTTATTTCCGTAAAAACTTGATTTCAGCCCCAAAATTTCGTATCTTTGCACCGGCAATCGAAAGAACAGCCTTTTGTGCCTGAGGGCGGTCATCATAGAAGACCGCAGCGGGTCTTAAATGATGGCAGGCGCCGGTCATCTATTAAGACCAGAAAAAGCACAGGAAATGGGGCTTTCTGGGTAGTTGTGATTTTAACGAACTCATTAAAAACAAAACGAGTATGATTAACTACAGCATCGTAATGCGCAGCGTGAACGCAAACCTTTTGGAGATCAACCAGGCAAAGTCACGCATCAACCAGGCTAAGCAGGAGGGTAAGAATCCTGACCAGAAGGACCTTGACCTCGTGAAGACCGAGAAGCAGAATGCGTTCGCCATCTCGCAGTACACCGATGTGATGACCATCGAGAAGTTTGCCAAGCACATCACTTCTCACGGCAGTGTGTATTCAAGAGCTGACATCAGCGCCATCCTCTACATGGCAGTGGACTGCATGAGAGAGATGCTGCTCGAAGGCAAGAAGATTCGTCTGGGCGACCTGGGTGATTTCTCTCTCCTGCTTGGCTCCAAGGGCGCAGAGACTGCCGACAAGTTTACGGCGCAGAACATCACCCAGGTGAAGGTTCAGTGGGAGCCTGGCAAGGAGTTCAAGAACCTGCTCGACGACGCCGAGTTCAACCTCGTGGCTAGCCGCAGCGCCCAGGCTGCCGTGCTGAAGGCCATCAAGGAAGGCAAGACCAACGTTGACCTCAACGCCCCTATCGACCCTGACGACGGCAACGGCGGCGGAAGCAATGCAGGCGGCAGCGGAACCACCGGTACTGAAGGCAGCGGAACCACCGGCTCTGAGGGCGGCAACAAGGGTGACACGGGCACTTCTGGCGGTAACACCGGAGAGGGCTCAGGCAAGACCGACCCAGGTTCCGGCGACGGCGATAGCACGGATGTAACTATCTAGCCTATAGAGTTCCAGCCCTCACACGGCTGGAACTCTCCCCCATCAACTCCATTCATCCCCAATCGTAGGACCTATTAAAAAAGTAGAAGATGATGAAAAAAGAAACTTGGAAAATGGTGATTCAGATAGCCATCAGCATCCTGACGGCCATCGCCACCTCGCTCGGCGTAACGAGCTGCATGTAGGCTACTACCGCTCCACCTTATAATATATATAGGTGGGGCGGTTTTATTATATTCGGACAATTTCCCCGGTCATTTCCGGTCATGGTCATTTTCGGTCATTTTCTAATCTCCCATGAATCTAGTTTTTAAACGGTTTGACGAATCTCATATTTAACCTCCATGCCAAGGATATCCATATTTTTTCAACCGTAGATAGAGAAGGGTTTCCTTTACCGCTCTCTATTTTCTTGATGGTAGAAATGGCTATCTCAGGTAAATATGTTTTCGTATTTCTTACGCTTAGATTCTATTAATATCATAATTATTAAAATATATTTACTATGAACTAAATATTTTATATCCAAACCGGGAAATTAATTCTTGTCTAAGATAGTATGGGAATTTGCAGTTATAAAACGCACTATCACCTATGCTAGTAACACTAGAAGGGATGACTATCTCTGACAGAGAATCACAACTAGAAAAAGCCCTATCACCTATGCTAGTAACACTAGAAGGAATGACAATCTCTGACAGAGAACGACAATCCAAAAATGCACTATTACCTATGCTAGTAACACTAGAAGGGATGACATACGATTTTATTTTTTGATTTCTAAAAGAAATAATTCTACTTTTATCCTTATTGAACAAGATATCATCCTCAAAAACAAAATTAGGAGATAAACATTCTAATTTGCCATTCCATTCAGCAAACGGATTACCGTTTAAGCAAATTACGCTTTTAGGGATGGATATATATTTCAACGAGGAACAAAAAGAAAATGCCCTATCACCTATGCTAGTAACACTAGAAGGGATGACTATCTCTGACAGAGAATAACAACCCCAAAATGCACTATCACCTATGCTAGTAACACTAGAAGAGATGACTATCTCTGACAGAGAACTACAACCAGAAAATGCACTATCACCTATGCTAGTAACACTAGAAGAGATGACTATCTCTGACAGAGAACTACAACCAGAAAATGCACTATCACCTATGCTAATAACACTAGAAGGGATGACTATCTCTGACAGAGAATCACAATAAGAAAATGCACTATCACCAATGCTAGTAACACTAGAAGGGATGACTATCTCTGACAGAGAATAACAACCCCAAAATGCACTATCAACTATGCTAGTAACACTAGAAGGGATGACTATCTCTGACAGAGAATCACAACCATAAAAAGCATCTTTACCTATGCTAGTAACACTAGAAGGGATGATTATCCCTGACAGAGAACGACAACCCAAAAATGCCCAATCACCTATGCTAGTAACACTAGAAGGGATGACATACGATTTTACATTTTGCTTTCTAAAAGAAATAATTCTACTTTTATCCTTATTGAACAAGACATCATCCTCATAAACAAAGTTAGGAGATAAACATTCTAATTTGCCATTCCATCCAGCAAACGGATTGCCGTTTAAGCAAATAACGCTTTTAGGGATGGATATATATTTCAATGAGAAACAACTAAAAAATGCACTATCACCTATGCTAGTAACACTAGAAGGGATGACTATCTCTGACAG
>ERZ1026890.992-NODE-992-length-11162-cov-9.742775_pt1 | contig 11162 bp, 8 predicted proteins | sample MGYA00380175_ERZ1026890 | MGnify/ENA primary metagenome ERZ1026890 (study PRJEB33269, sample SAMEA4719811) | human gut metagenome | biome: human-associated habitat; feature: organic feature; material: feces | place: Cameroon | collected 2013-10 ...
TGCTTCAGCACTTCATCAAGCAGGTTCACAGCAACAGCTTCATGCGTCCAAGCCCACGTGTGCTGGTTTGTGTGCCGGTCGGTGCGACCCAGGTAGAACGTCGCGCAATTCGCGAATCTGCTCAGGGTGCAGGCGCGCGTGAAGTGTTCCTGATTGAAGAGCCAATGGCTGCGGCTATCGGTGCAGGCCTGCCTGTTTCTGAAGCTACCGGTTCGATGGTGGTTGATATCGGTGGTGGTACTACTGAAGTGGCCGTTATTTCCCTGAACGGCGTGGTTTACTCCTCTTCCGTGCGTATCGGTGGTGACCGTTTCGACGAAGCGATCATTAACTACGTGCGCCGTAACTATGGCTCCCTGATCGGTGAAGCGACCGCTGAGCGCATCAAGCACGAGATCGGTTCTGCTTATCCGGGTGATGAAGTTCGCGAAATCGAAGTGCGCGGCCGTAACCTGGCGGAAGGTGTGCCACGTGGCTTTACCCTGAACTCCAACGAAATTCTGGAAGCGCTGCAAGAGCCGCTGACCGGTATCGTGAGCGCGGTGATGGTTGCGCTGGAACAGTGCCCGCCTGAACTGGCGTCCGATATCTCTGAGCGCGGTATGGTTCTGACCGGTGGTGGTGCGCTGCTGCGTAACCTCGACCGCCTGTTAATGGAAGAGACAGGTATTCCTGTCGTAGTTGCAGAAGATCCACTGACTTGCGTCGCCCGTGGTGGTGGCAAGGCGCTGGAAATGATCGACATGCACGGCGGCGACTTGTTCAGCGAAGAGTAGTCATGGTGAAAGGGTAGCGAATCGCTACCCTTTCTCTCTGACACGAGAATACGCATAGCCTATGAAGCCAATTTTTAGCCGTGGCCCCTCGCTACAGTTTCGCCTGATCCTGGCGGTTCTGGTTGCGCTTGGTGTCATTATTGCCGATAGCCGCCTCGGTACGTTCAGCCAGATCAGAACGTACATGGATACCGCCGTCAGTCCTTTCTACTTTATATCCAATGGTCCCCGTGAACTGCTCGACTCCGTTTCTCAAACGCTGTCCTCACGTGACCAACTCGAACTTGAAAACCGGGCATTGCGCCAGGAACTGCTGCTGAAAAACAGCGAACTGCTGATGTTAGGGCAATACAAGCAGGAAAACGCGCGTCTGCGTGAGCTGCTTGGATCGCCGCTGCGTCAGGATGAGCAGAAGATGGTGACGCAGGTGATCTCCACCGTAAATGATCCTTACAGCGATCAGGTGGTGATCGACAAAGGTAGCGTGAATGGTGTGTATGAAGGTCAGCCTGTTATCAGTGATAAAGGTGTGGTGGGCCAGGTGGTCGCCGTCGCCAAACTGACCAGCCGTGTACTGCTGATCTGTGATGCCACCCATGCGCTGCCTATTCAGGTTCTGCGTAACGATATTCGCGTCATTGCGGCGGGTAACGGCTGCACGGACGATCTGCAGCTGGAGCACCTGCCAGCCAACACGGATATCCGTGTGGGCGACGTGCTGGTCACCTCCGGTCTGGGCGGACGTTTCCCTGAAGGGTATCCGGTTGCGGTTGTCTCTTCTGTGAAGCTTGATACGCAGCGTGCCTACACCGTGATTCAGGCGCGTCCAACGGCGGGTTTACAGCGTCTTCGCTACCTGCTGCTGCTGTGGGGAGCCGATCGTAACGGTGCCAACCCAATGACGCCTGAAGAGGTGCATCGCGTTGCCAATGAGCGCCTGATGCAGATGATGCCGCAGGTTCTTCCTGCTCCGGATGCGATGGGGCCACCTGCGCCAGTACCCGCGCCGGCCACCGGGATAACGGATGCGCCGCCACCGCCTAAACTCTCATCCGGAGGGCAGTAGTGGCCAGTTATCGTAGCCAGGGACGCTGGGTTATCTGGCTCTCGTTTCTCATCGCGCTGTTGCTGCAGATAATGCCCTGGCCGGACGACATTCTTGTTTACCGGCCAAACTGGGTATTGCTCATTTTGCTCTACTGGATCCTTGCCCTGCCGCACCGCGTAAATGTTGGCACAGGCTTTGTAATGGGTGCCATACTGGATCTCATTAGTGGCTCAACGCTGGGTGTTCGTGCGTTATCCATGAGCATCATTGCATATCTCGTTGCACTCAAATTCCAGCTCTTTCGTAACCTCGCGCTCTGGCAACAGGCGCTGGTCGTGATGTTGTTGTCGCTTGCCGCGGATATCGTTGTTTTCTGGGCAGAGTTTTTAGTGATCAACGTCTCTTTCCGACCCGAAGTATTCTGGAGTAGTGTAGTCAACGGTGTGCTCTGGCCGTGGCTGTTCCTGCTGATGCGTAAGGTTCGCCAGCAGTTTGCTGTGCAGTAAAAGGTTTCTATGACGTCTATCTATCTTGCCTCCGGTTCTCCACGTCGTCAGGAGTTGCTCACGCAGTTGGGCATCGCTTTTGAACGTATCGTTACCGGCATCGAAGAAAAACGTGCTGAGGGCGAAAGTGCTCAGCAGTATGTTTCTCGCCTGGCGCGTGAGAAAGCGCAGGCTGGCGTTGCGTGCGTGCCACGCGACCTGCCGGTGCTGGGGGCGGATACCATCGTTATCATTAACGGTGAAGTGCTTGAGAAACCGCGAGACGCTGAGCATGCAGCACATATGCTGCACAAAATGTCCGGGCAAACGCATCAGGTGATGACCGCGGTGGCGCTGGCGGACAGCAAGCACGTGCTGGATTGTCTGGTGGTGACGGACGTGACCTTCAGAGTACTGACCAACGACGAGATCGCCGCGTATATTGCCAGCGGTGAACCGATGGATAAAGCAGGTGCATACGGTATTCAAGGGCTGGGTGGCTGTTTTGTCAGGAAGATAAATGGCAGCTATCACGCCGTAGTCGGCTTACCGCTGGTGGAAACGTATGAGTTGCTCAGTAACTTTAACTCACTGCGTAAAGGAAAGGGATAAAGATGACGGCTGAATTATTAGTTAACGTAACGCCATCCGAAACGCGCGTTGCGTATATTGATGGCGGTATTCTGCAGGAAATCCATATTGAGCGTGAAGCGCGACGCGGAATAGTAGGCAATATCTACAAAGGTCGTGTCAGCCGCGTACTGCCGGGTATGCAGGCGGCTTTTGTAGATATTGGACTGGATAAGGCGGCATTTTTACATGCCTCCGACATCATGCCGCATACCGAGTGTGTCGCAGGCGAAGAGCAAAAGCAGTTTGCCGTACGCGACATTTCAGAGCTGGTGCGTCAGGGGCAGGATCTGATGGTGCAGGTGGTGAAAGACCCCCTTGGCACCAAAGGCGCCCGTCTGACAACCGACATCACGTTACCTTCCCGTTACCTGGTCTTTATGCCGGGCGCGTCGCACGTGGGGGTTTCCCAGCGTATTGAAAGTGAAAGCGAGCGCGAGCGCCTTAAGAAAGTGGTCAGCGCCTACTGCGACGAACAGGGCGGGTTTATCATCCGAACCGCCGCCGAAGGGGTTAGCGAAGAGGATCTGGCATCCGATGCGGCTTACCTGAAGCGCGTCTGGACTAAGGTGATGGAGCGTAAAAAACGCAACCAGACCCGCTATCAGCTGTACGGTGAGCTGGCGCTTGCCCAGCGCGTACTGCGTGATTTTGCTGATGCTCAGCTCGACCGAATCCGCGTGGACTCGCGCCTCACCTACGAAGCGCTGCTCGAATTTACCGCTGAGTACATCCCGGAAATGCCTGGCCTGCTGGAACATTACACCGGGCGTCAGCCAATCTTCGATCTCTATGATGTCGAAAATGAGATCCAGCGTGCGCTGGAGCGCAAGGTTGAACTGAAGTCCGGCGGTTATCTGATCATCGATCAGACCGAAGCAATGACCACCGTGGACATCAACACCGGTGCGTTTGTCGGCCATCGCAACCTGGATGACACTATCTTCAATACCAACATTGAAGCGACACAGGCCATTGCGCGCCAGCTTCGTCTGCGCAACCTGGGTGGCATTATCATCATCGACTTTATCGATATGAATAATGAAGACCATCGCCGTCGTGTGCTGCACTCGCTTGAGCAGGCGCTGAGTAAAGATCGCGTGAAAACCAGCATTAACGGCTTCTCACAGCTGGGGCTGGTGGAAATGACGCGTAAACGGACCCGTGAAAGTGTGGAACATGTGCTGTGTAACGAGTGTCCAACCTGCCACGGACGCGGCACCGTAAAGACGGTGGAGACCGTCTGCTATGAGATCATGCGTGAAATTGTCCGCGTTCATCATGCCTACGACTCCGATCGTTTTCTGGTCTATGCTTCCCCTGCGGTGGCTGAAGCGCTGAAAGGTGAAGAGTCGCACGCGCTGGCGGAAGTGGAAATCTTTGTCGGCAAACAGGTAAAAGTACAAATTGAGCCGCTCTATAACCAGGAGCAGTTTGACGTCGTCATGATGTAAGACGCAGTTCGCTGCGTGAAAAAGCTGACAAGGAGAGATGCGTGAGGCGATTGCCGGGGATTTTACTGCTTACAGGGGCAACGCTTGTCGTGATTGTCGCGCTGCTCGTGAGCGGGCTGCGCCTCGTTTTACCGCATCTGGACAGCTGGCGTCCGCAGGTGCTGGCGAAGATCGAATCCGCCACCGGTGTGCCGGTTGACGTGAGCCAGGTCAGCGCCAGCTGGCAAAATTTTGGCCCGACGCTGGATGCCCGGGACATCAGTGCCAGCCTGAAAGATGGCGGCTATCTGAAAATCAAACGCGTGACCCTGGCACTGGATGTCTGGCAAAGCCTGCTGCACATGCGCTGGCAGTTCCGCGATCTCACCTTTTATCAGCTTCAGTTTTTGACCAACACGCCGCTCTCCGGCGGGGATAACACGCAGAGCCTTGAAGCCAACCGCCTGAGCGATCTCTTTCTGCGTCAGTTCGATCATTTCGATCTGCGCGACAGCGAAGTGAGCTTTATTACCCTTTCCGGCCAGCGCGCCGAACTGAAGATCCCGCAACTGACCTGGCTTAACGGCAAAGAGCGTCACCGTGCCGAGGGGCAGGTGAACCTCTCCAGCCTGAACGGCCAGCATGGGGTCATGCAGGTCCGTATGGATCTGCGTGACGACGACGGCTTGCTCAACAACGGCAAGGTGTGGCTGCAGGCTGACGACGTGGATGTGAAGCCGTGGCTCGGCGACTGGCTGCAGCAAAATATGCAGCTGGAAACGGCCCGTTTTAGCCTGGAAGGCTGGATGACCCTGACGAAAGGCGTGTTCGCCAGCGGCGATATCTGGCTGAAGCAGGGCGGTGCAAGCTGGCAAGGCGAAAGCAAGCAGCATCAACTCTCTGTAGATAACCTCACCGCACATGTGACGAAAGAGAAAGGGGGCTGGCAGTTTGCCATCCCGGATACGCGCATCACCATGGACGGCAAACCCTGGCCGCGCGGCGCGCTGACGCTGGCATGGATGCCTGAGCAGGATGTCGGCGGCACGAATAATAAGCGTAGCGATGAGCTGCGTATCCGCGCCACGCATCTCGATTTGGCGGCCATTGAAGGGCTGCGCTCCATGGCAGCGAAGCTCTCTCCTGATTTGGGTGACGTTTGGCTGGCAACGCAGCCAAGTGGGGAAATTGACGCCCTCGCGCTGGATATCCCGCTGCAGGCAACGGAGAAAACCCGCTTCCAGGCGACGTGGAAAGATCTGGCCTGGAAACAATGGAAACTGCTGCCGGGGGCTGAGAACTTCAGTGGCAAGCTGGAGGGCAGCGTTGAGAACGGCAGGCTGACCGTTGAGATGCATGACGCCAAAATGCCTTATGAAACGGTCTTCAGGGCACCTCTGGAAATTGAAAAAGGCAACGCGGTGCTTAACTGGCTGCGCAATGATAAAGGCTTCCAGCTTGATGGCCGCCATATCGATGTGAAAGCCAAAGCGGTTCATGCCCGCGGGGATTTCCGCTATTTAAAGCCTGAAGGTGAAGAGCCGTGGCTGGGTATTCTGGCGGGGATCAGCACCAGCGACGGTTCTCAGGCCTGGCGTTACTTCCCGGAAAACCTGATGGGTAAAGCGCTCGTGGACTACCTGAGCGGGGCGATCCAGGGCGGTCAGGCGGATAACGCCACCCTGGCCTATGGCGGTAATCCGCATCTTTTCCCATACAAACATAACGAAGGTCAGTTCCAGGTGCTGGTGCCGTTGCACAACGCTACCTTTGCGTTCCAGCCGGGCTGGCCTGCACTGAAAAACCTCGATATCGAGCTTAATTTTCTCAATGACGGGTTGTGGATGAAGTCAGACAGCGTCGCGCTGGGCGGCGTGACGGCCACCAACCTGACGGCAAATATCCCCGATTACTCAAAAGAGAAACTGCTGATTGATGCCGATATCAACGGGCCGGGCAAGGCGGTCGGTCCCTATTTTGAAGAGACGCCGCTGAAAGCTTCGCTGGCTGCCACGCTTGAGCAACTCCAGCTTGATGGCGATGTGAATGCTCGCTTACATCTGGATATCCCGCTGGACGGCGAAATGACCACCGCCAAAGGTGATGTCCGCCTGAACAACAACAGCCTGTATATCAAACCGCTGGAAAGTACGCTGAAGAACCTCAGCGGACAGTTCAGCTTTGTGAACGGCAACCTGAAGAGTGAGCCGCTCACAGCCAACTGGTTCAATCAGCCCGTCAACATCGACTTCACGACCACCGAGGGGGAGAAGGCCTACCAGGTGGCTGTCAATCTGGACGGTAACTGGCAACCCTCGCGGATGGATGTACTGCCGAAACCCATTCAGGAGTCGGTTGATGGTGCAGCCGCCTGGAAGGGGAAGGTGGATATTGAACTGCCCAACCACGCCGGTACGAAGTATAAGGTCGATCTTACTGGCGATCTGAAAAATCTCAGCAGCCAGTTGCCTGCACCGCTGGATAAACAGGCCGGACAGGCGCTGCCCGTGACGCTTAACGTCGTGGGCAACCTGAACAGCTTCGAACTGACCGGCAGCGCGGGTGGCACGAACCATTTCAACAGCCGCTGGCTGCTCAACCGTAAGCTGACGCTGGACAAAGCCATCTGGACGACGGACAGCCGAACCACGCCTCCGCTCCCGGATCACCAGGGCATTGAGCTGAATCTCCCGCCGATGGATGGCGCGCAGTGGCTGGCGCTGTTCCAGAAAGGCGTCGGGCAAAACGTGGATGAGGCGGCGCAGTTCCCGCAAACCGTCACCGTGCGCACACCGTCGCTCACGCTGGGTGGGCAACAGTGGAACAACCTGAGTATCGTCTCTCAGCCGACGGCTAACGGCTCGAAAGTAGAGGCTCAGGGCAGGGAGATCAACGCCACCCTGACCATGCGCGATAACGCCCCGTGGCAGGCGGCAATCCGCTATCTCTACTACAACCCGGCAACGGCGGGCGGGAAAGATCAATCGACTCCGACATCGCCGTTGAGTAACACTTCCCGCGTGGACTTCAGCGGCTGGCCGGATCTGCAACTGCGCTGTGCTGAGTGCTGGCTGTGGGGACAAAAATATGGCCGAATTGACGGTGACTTCGCGATTCAGGGCAACACGCTGAGCCTCACGGGTGGGCTGGTGGATACCGGCTTTGGTCGTCTGACGGCCGCGGGCGAGTGGGTGAATAACCCAGGCGAACAGCGCACCTCGCTGAAAGGCGACATTAAGGGTAACAAACTGGATGCAGCAGCCAATTTCTTTGGTATCAGCACGCCGTTGCGCGGCTCGTCATTTGACGTCGATTACGATCTTCACTGGCGTGACGCGCCGTGGAAGCCGGATGAGGCCTCGCTTAACGGCATACTGAAAACCCGCTTCGGAAAAGGTGAAATTGCCGATGTGAGCACGGGACGCGCCGGGCAGATCCTGCGTCTTCTGAGCTTTGATGCGCTGCTGCGTAAGCTGCGTTTTGATTTCAGCGATACCTTCAGCGAAGGGTTCTACTACGATTCCATCCGCAGTACGGCGTGGATCAAGGACGGCGTTATGCATACGGACGACACGCTGGTGGACGGTCTGGAAGCGGATATCGCCATGAAGGGCTCGGTTAACCTTGTACGTCGCGAGCTGGATATGGAAGCCGTGGTGGCGCCGGAAATCTCCGCGAGCGTGGGGGTGGCAGCCGCCTTTGTGGTGAACCCGATTGTTGGTGCTGCGGTGTTTGCTGCCAGTAAAGTGCTGGGGCCGCTGTGGAGCAAAGTCTCTATTCTGCGCTACCGCATCACCGGTCCGGTGGATAAACCGCAGATTAATGAAGTGCTGCGCCAGCCGCGCAAAGATGCACAGCAATGATTTGACGTGGGCAGGTAATTGCCTCACTCTCAATAAATACGATCTTTATACCGCCACAGGCGGCAACGAACGAGTAGCAATACGATGAGTCTGAACCTGGTAAGTGAACATTTGCTCGCAGCGAACGGCCTGAGCCATCAGGACCTGTTCTCCATTCTTGGTCAACTGACCGAACGCCGTCTCGACTACGGCGATCTCTATTTCCAGTCGAGCTATCACGAATCCTGGGTTTTAGAAGACAGCATCATCAAAGATGGTTCTTACAACATTGACCAGGGCGTTGGCGTGCGCGCCATCAGCGGCGAGAAAACCGGTTTTGCCTATGCGGACCAGATAAGCCTGGCTGCGCTGGAGCAGAGCGCGCAGGCAGCACGTACCATCGTGCGTGACGCTGGCGATGGCCGTGTTAAAACGCTGGGTGAGGTGCAGCATGCTGCGCTCTACACCAGCATCGACCCGCTGCAGAGCATGAGCCGTGAAGAGAAGCTGGATATCCTGCGCCGCGTGGACAAAGTGGCGCGTGCTGCTGATAAACGCGTACAGGAAGTGTCTGCCAGCCTGAGCGGTGTCTATGAACTGATTCTGGTCGCGGCGACGGACGGCACCCTGGCGGCGGATGTCCGTCCGCTGGTGCGTCTCTCGATCAGCGTGCAGGTGGAAGAGGACGGCAAGCGCGAGCGTGGCTCAAGCGGCGGCGGTGGTCGTTTTGGTTATGACTGGTTCCTGGGTGACGTCGACGGTGAAGCCCGTGCGGACGCGTGGGCAAAAGAAGCCGTGCGTATGGCGATGGTCAATCTTTCTGCCGTGGCGGCACCTGCGGGGACATTCCCGGTGGTACTGGGCGCTGGCTGGCCGGGCGTGCTGCTGCATGAAGCCGTGGGGCATGGTCTGGAAGGGGACTTTAACCGCCGCGGCACCTCCGTATTTAGCGGTCAGATAGGGCAGCTTGTCTCCTCTGAACTGTGCACGGTGGTGGATGACGGTACCATGGTTGATCGCCGTGGCTCTATCTCCATCGATGATGAAGGTACGCCGGGTCAGTACAACGTGCTGATCGAAAACGGTGTGCTGAAAGGCTACATGCAGGACAAACTGAACGCGCGCCTGATGGGCGTGGCGCCAACGGGTAACGGCCGTCGTGAATCTTATGCACATCTGCCGATGCCGCGTATGACCAACACCTACATGCTGCCAGGCCAGTCCACGCCGCAGGAGATCATTGAGTCTGTTGATTACGGGATCTTCGCCCCAAACTTTGGCGGTGGTCAGGTGGACATCACCTCCGGTAAATTCGTCTTCTCTACGTCAGAAGCGTATCTGATCGAAAAAGGCAAAGTGACCAAAGCGGTGAAAGGCGCGACGCTGATTGGTTCCGGTATCGAAGCCATGCAGCAGATCTCCATGGTCGGTAACGATCTCAAGCTGGACAACGGCGTGGGCGTCTGCGGTAAAGAGGGCCAGAGCCTGCCAGTGGGCGTGGGCCAGCCGACACTGAAGGTCGATAACCTCACGGTGGGCGGCACGGCGTAATTTTCTCCCCTCACCCTAACCCTCTCCCCAACGGGGAGAGGGGAAATACCTACTCTTTCCTTCTTCCCCGCATGCCCTGAAACAGTTCCGCAACCTCCACAAAATACTCGGTCAGATAGTTAATGCACACCTGCACCTTAAGCGGCAGTTTGTCTTTTTCGGTATACAGGGCATACACCGGACGCGGATCGGACTGGTAGCGAGGGAACAGGATCTCCAGCACTCCGCTGTTGATCTCATTGATCACCCACATTAACGGGACGTAAGCGATCCCGGCGCCCGCCACCAGCCAGCGCGAGATGGTCATCGGGTCGTTGGTGACAAACCGTCCTTCCGGCAGCAGTCGGGTAGAAATGCCTTCCGGGGCAATCAGTTCAAACTCATTATCGGGGCGGACGCTGTACTCCAGCCAGGAGTGGTTGGCGAGATCGGCTGGTTTCTCCGGCACGCCGTACTGCGCCAGATAGCTCTTCGAGGCACAGACCACCATCGGCATACTCCCGAGTCGACGGGAGAAGAGGCTGGAGTCCTGCAGCGCGCCAACCCGGATCACCACATCCAGCCCGTCTGCGATCAGGTCCGGGGCGGGAATACCGGTAACCAGATTCACGGTTAATCCCGGATATTCTTTCAGCATCTCTGCGGTCATGGCGGCGAGAACATTTTGTGCCATAGTTGAAGAACAGCCAATCCGCAGTGTCCCGATGGGCGTGTTGTTAAAGGCATAGAGCTGCTCGTGAACATCCTGCACTTCATGCATCATGCGGCGACAGCCCTGATAGTAAATTTTACCCGCCTCCGTCAGACCAATACTGCGGGTGCTGCGGTTGAGCAGCTTCACCTGCAGTTCATCTTCCAGTTTTGACACCGTCTGACTGATGGAGGAGACGCTCATCTGCAACTGCCGGGCAGCAGCAGTAAATGAGCCAAGTTCAACCACTTTGGCGAAGACCGACATGCGTTTTAAACGTTCCATTGTTCACTCTGGCTTAAAAGTGATTTAGATCACATATTATAGATAACAGCATAACAGTTACGTTAATATATTATTAATTACATAACGGCTGCGCCATTCTCGCCCGGCGTTTCTTGCTCTCCCGCGGTGGCGTGCGCTAAAAATTCTGAAGCCTGCACTCTCTCTTATCAAGGTCAACATGAGTCTGTTTCCCGTTATCGTGGTGTTCGGTCTGTCGTTCCCACCGATATTTTTCGAGCTTCTTTTATCACTGGCGATCTTCTGGCTGGTGCGCAAGGTGCTGGTTCCTACCGGGATCTACGATTTCGTCTGGCACCCTGCATTGTTCAATACCGCGCTGTATTGCTGCCTGTTCTACCTGATATCGCGCATGTTTGTCTGAGGTTGATGTGAAAACGCTAACAAGAAAAATCTCCCGCAC
>ERZ1026890.996-NODE-996-length-11157-cov-4.661953_pt1 | contig 11157 bp, 10 predicted proteins | sample MGYA00380175_ERZ1026890 | MGnify/ENA primary metagenome ERZ1026890 (study PRJEB33269, sample SAMEA4719811) | human gut metagenome | biome: human-associated habitat; feature: organic feature; material: feces | place: Cameroon | collected 2013-10 ...
TGTCGAGGGCGTTAGAAAGAGAACGGGCACAGCTGAAACCGCAGTATGCAGAACTGTGCAGAAGATTTCTTGCAGATGCAGAAGATTTCTCGGAGGAGAATCTGGAAAGGGCGGGAATCAAGCGGAGATTTCAAAATATTGATAAGGAAACTTGTATGGAAGAAATTTTGCGAGAAATAAACGTGAATTTATGATATACTTAAATGGTAGTTCATAGTTTTGTAAGAAAATGATGTTAAAATTATGAATATACTATTGTTAGGTGGATAATTGTGAGAATATTATCCGCTAAAGATGAAATAAGATACACGGCAGGTGATAGAAATGAGTAGTTTTAAAGATGTAGTAGGGCACAAAAACATAATCAAGTATATTTCGAGCGCAGTTCAGGCTGATGCAGTATCGCATGCATATATTCTGAATGGCGAAAGAGGATCTGGAAAGCGGCTTCTTGCGAATCTTTTTGCTATGAGCCTGCAGTGCCAGAATCGTGAGGAAGACGGAGAGGCATGTGGGAAATGTCAGTCCTGTAAACAGGCACAGAACGGTAATCAGCCGGATATTATTAAGGTGACACATGAGAAACCGAATACGATCAGTGTTGATGATATTCGTACACAGGTTAATAATGATATTGTGATCAAGCCGTACAGCAGCAAGTATAAGATTTATATTATTCCAGAGGCAGACTTAATGAGTGCCCAGGCACAGAATGCATTGCTTAAGACAATTGAGGAGCCACCGGAATATGCGGTGATCATGCTTCTGACAGAGAATGCAGAGGCTTTACTGCCAACGATTCGTTCCAGATGCGTTATGATGAAACTTCGTAATATTAAAGATCAGCTTGTAAAGAAATATCTGATGGAGCAGATGGAGATTCCTGATTATAAAGCAGATGTCTGTGTAGCATTTGCCCAGGGAAATATGGGAAAAGCGATTATGCTTGCGACGTCAGAATATTTCAATGAGATTAAGGAAGAAGTTGTACATTTACTTAGAAATATTGATGAGATGAATGTTTCAGAACTGATGGATGCAGTGAAAAAATGTATGACATATAAGATGGAGATTAACGACTATCTGGATATGATCGCAATCTGGTACAGAGATGTATTAATTTATAAGGCAACTAAGAATGTAGACAGAGTAGTATTTTCTGATCAGCTGAGATATATCAAGGCGCGTGCAAGTAAGAGCTCTTATGAAGGAATTGAGAATATTTTGGACGCAATTGAAAAGGCGAAAGCCAGACTGAAAGCAAATGTTAATTTTGAACTGACAATGGAACTGCTCTTGCTTACAATAAAGGAGAATTAGATACATGACAAAAGTAATAGGAGTAAGATTCCGAACAGCGGGAAAGATTTATTTCTTTTCCCCGGGAGAGTTTGAAATCAAACAGGGGGATCACGTAATCGTGGAGACAGCACGGGGAATCGAGTATGGACGTGTTGTCAGTGCACCAAAAGAGGTGGACGATGATTCAGTGGTTCAGCCTTTGAAGTCTGTGATTCGTATTGCAACAGAGCAAGACGAGAAGACGGTAGAGAAGAATCGTCAGAAAGAGAAAGAGGCTTTTAAGATTTGTCAGGAGAAGATCCGCAAGCATGGACTGGATATGAAACTGATTGAAGCAGAATATACTTTCGATAATAATAAAGTCCTGTTTTATTTTACAGCGGACGGACGTATTGATTTCCGTGAACTTGTAAAGGATCTGGCAGCTGTGTTCAGAACAAGAATCGAGCTTCGTCAGATTGGGGTCAGAGATGAGACGAAGATTCGCGGAGGAATTGGTATCTGTGGACGTCCATTATGCTGCAGCACATATCTGACAGAGTTTGCAGCGGTATCAATCAAGATGGCAAAGGAACAGAACCTGTCCCTGAATCCGACAAAGATTTCAGGGGTCTGCGGAAGATTGATGTGCTGTCTGACGAATGAGGAAGAGACTTATGAAGTGCTTAACAGTCAGTTACCTTCTGTTGGAGATAATGTGACAACAAGTGATGGATTGACCGGAACAGTACATTCTTTGAGTGTACTTCGCAGACTTGTGAAAGTTATTGTTAATCTGGAGAATGACGAGAAAGAGATTCGCGAGTATAAGGCGGATGATCTGAAATTCCGTCCGAGAAGAAAGAAACAGAAAGTATCGAAAGAAGAGCAGAAGAAACTAGCTGCGCTTGAGCGGATGGAGAAGAAAGAGGGAGCTTCGAAGTTAGATGACAAATAATCTGAGACCAGGCGAACGTCTGGACGATCTGCAGCTTGGAGGATTAGAATTGATCCAGAATCCTTCAAAATTCTGTTTTGGAGTGGATGCAGTATTTCTCTCTGATTTTGCAAAAGTAAAGCCGGGAGAGACCGTGCTTGATATGGGAACCGGGAATGGAATCATCCCGGTTCTACTTGCAGGAAAGACGAAAGGAAAGCATTTTACAGGGCTTGAGATACAGGCTGAGACTGCAGAAATGGCAAGACGAAGTGTTGCACATAACCATCTGGAAGACAGAATTAGCATTGTAACCGGAGATATTAAAGAGGCGGCAGAACGATTTAAGCCGGCCTTTTTTGATGTGATCACAACGAATCCGCCTTATATGTTAGCGGATCATGGACTTCGGAATCCAGATGACAGTAAAGCGATTGCACGGCATGAGGTGTTGTGTACATTAGATGATATTTTAAGAGAAAGTATGTGGCTTCTTCAGGATAAAGGAAGATTTTATATGATTCACAGACCGTTTCGGCTGACAGAGATTTTGACGAAGATGCATGAATATAAGATTGAACCGAAACGGATTCAGTTTATTCATCCGTATATAGATAAAGAACCGACAATGGTTCTGGTGGAAGGAATGCGTGGGGCAAAACCCAGAGTGACGATAGAGCCACCAATCATTATGTATGCGAAGGATGGGACTTTATTGCAGAAGAACGGAAATAATTCTGAAAAGACTGAAAGACAACGGTAATTGTTCGTGGGAGATGAAGATGGCAGGAACATTATATTTGGTGGCAACACCAATTGGTAATCTGGAAGATATGACATTTCGTGCGATCAGAACATTGAAAGAGGTGGATTTGATCGCAGCAGAAGATACAAGAAACAGTATTAAACTGTTAAATCATTTCGAAATACAGACGCCAATGACAAGTTATCATGAATATAACAAGTTTGACAAAGGTCGTAAACTGGTGGAGAAGCTGGAAGAAGGACTGGATATTGCGGTGATTACAGATGCAGGTACACCTGGGATCTCTGATCCGGGAGAAGAACTGGTGAAAATGTGTTATGAAACAGGGATTCGAGTAACTTCTGTTCCGGGACCGGCGGCATGTGTTACAGCGCTTACAATGTCAGGACTTCCGACAAGAAGATTTGCATTTGAGGCATTTCTTCCGACAGATAAGAAAGAACGGGAAGAAGTTTTAAAAGAAATGGCTGCTGAGACAAGAACGATCGTAATGTATGAAGCACCGCATCGTCTGGTAAAGACTTTGAAACTTCTTTCAGAGCGTCTGGGAGATCGAAAAGTAACGGTTTGCAGAGAACTGACCAAAAGGCATGAGACAGCATTTCAATCAACACTTGAAGAATCAGTAGCTTATTATGAGGCGAACGCTCCGAAGGGAGAGTGTGTGATTGTAATTGCAGGGAGAAGCCGGGAAGAAATCCGTCAGGAAGAAAAAGAGCGCTGGGAAGATATGAGTATTGAAGACCATATGGAGTACTATATTTCTCAGGGAGTGGATCGAAAAGAAGCAATGAAAAAGGTTGCGAAAGACCGCGGCGTTCAGAAGCGTGAAATTTATAATTACCTGGAGAAGCAAAAATCATAAGAAGCATGTTTTGAGAGTTGCTTGGGTGAAAAATGAGAGGACAGCTTAAATGCTGTCCTCGATTACTTTTCCGTCTTTCATAAAAATGACACGAGAATTCAGGGAAACGGCTTCTTCGTAGTTATTTGTGACATAAAGAATCGTAATTCCAAGCTCTTTGTTAATTTTGAGAATATCATGGATCATATCTTTCCGAAGGTCATCATCCTGATGAGCAAAATCTTCATCTACAAGCAGAACTTTTGGGTGGCAGACAATAGCCCGACCGAGTGCAACACGCTGGCGTTCAGAATCAGAAATAGAACGAATTTTTTTCGTAAGAATGTCTGAAATTCCAAGAAAAGCGGCAGCAGTCTTTACGCGGGTACTGATAACTGTACGCGGAAGATCACGAAGCTTCAGTCCAAGTGCCATATTATCATAGACATTCATGTGCTTATAGAGAGCGTAATTCTGAAATGCCATGGCAAGCTTCCGGTCGCGTGGAAGAATGTCATTTAAAAAGGTATTATCAAGATAGATCTTTCCGGAAGTAATATCTTCCAGGCCGCCAATCATACGTAAAATTGTAGATTTTCCGCATCCGCTTGGTCCGTGGAATACAACAAATTCACCGTCTTCGATCGAGAGGCTGACATCGTCTACAGATACGAATCCGTTCGGATATACTTTTTTCAAATGTTCAAATATTAAGTTGGCCATACACAACGCCTCCTGTATCTTATATAGTTGTATTTTATCACAAATAAAGAGGGGATGCATTACTGTTTGGAAACAAATTTGAGAGATGTATAAATAAGGAAGCCGATGCATAAAATTAGAGAAATAACTGTCGGAGTCTGCTATGTTGATTCAATTTTGGAAAAGGCGGAAGAAGCAGTGTGTAAGTATTGTATGTAGTATCAGTATTCTTTTCAGTTCTATTTTCTTTTTAAACGGTTGTGAAGCAACATTTTTAGAAGAAAAAAAGAGCAGTAAAGAAGCGGAGAATGAAAGATTTACATCGTTTACAGAAAAATTGTTTTGCAAAGAGGTGGCTGCAAGCCAGATCAGTCTGCACTATACATTAAAAGAGCCAGAAGCATATGGGATTGATAAAGCGGATACAGCATATGGAACGATACAGACAGACAGTACTCAGATTAAGACAGCAGCGGAGAATATACAGCAGGCATTGTATGCATTTTCTTATGAAAAACTGAATGTAAAAAATAGAATTACATACGATCTGTTGAAGCAATATCTGAGAAATTTGAGAGAAGAAGCGGATTATCTGTATTATGAAGAACCGTTGAATACAGTCAATGGAGTACAGACGCAGATTCCAATTGTATTATCTGAATATCAGTTTTATGACAGGACAGATGTGGAAGCGTATCTGGATGTTTTAAGTGAGACAAGAGATTATTTTCAACAGATCATTGCATTTGAAAGAGAAAAAGCAGACAAAGGATTGTTTTTGTCAGATGAAATGGCGGATCAGGTGTTAGAACAATGTAATGCATTTCTTGCAATGGGAAATGGAAATTATCTGTACTCGACATTTGTGTCCAGAATTGGTGAATTACAGGAACTGTCTGAAAAAGAAAAGAGTGATTATATTCAGCAGAACGCCAGGCAGATGGAAGAGCAGGTTTATCCGGCGTATGAGGATTTGATACAGGCGGTTGAGGAATTGAAAGGGAAGGGAACGAATGAAAAAGGATTGTGTTATTTTCCGGAAGGAAGAAAATACTACGAATGGTATATACAGCAGAGTGTAGGAGTGACAGACACGATTCAAGAGCTTGAGCAACTAACACGCAGACAAATTTCAGAAGATATTACCGGTATGGAAGAAGCAGTCAACGAAGCGAAGCAGGCAGCAGCAATATTGGAAGATGGGAAAGCAGAAAGAATCTTAGAAAAGTTAAAAAAAGGGATAGGGACTGCATTTCCTGAGATTCCGAAAACTTCTCTGCGGATAAAATATGTACCGGAGGAAATGCAGGAACATTTAAGTCCCGCATTTTATATGATACCGGCAATTGACTATACAGAAGAAAATGTAATTTATGTAAACCAAATACAGATGCGAGATGATTTGACACTGTTCACAACGTTGGCGCATGAGGGGTATCCGGGACATCTGTACCAGACAATCTTTTTTGAAAGCACGGATCCTGATCCCGTCAGGAGTATTTTAAATTTTGGCGGATATGTAGAAGGCTGGGCAACTTATGCGGAGATGTGCAGCTATTATCTGATGCCGTTATCTAAGACTCAGGCAGCAATTCTTCAGAAGAACAGTTCAGTGATTCTTGCACTTTATGCATTGGCAGATATGGGAATCCATTACGAAGGATGGAGCAGAATGGATACAGTAGAATTTTATGCAAGATATGGAATTAAAGATGCCGAAACGGTTGATAAAATCTATAATCTGATTCTGGGATCGCCGGGAAATTATTTGAAATATTATATCGGATATATAAAATTTCTGGAGTTGAAAAAGGAATGGATAAAATCTGGAAATAAATCCCAGAAAGAATTCCATAAAGCTGTGTTGAGTGTGGGTCCGGCGCCTTTTGAAATTGTGGGAAAATATTTTTCGCTGTGATTCATTCTGTGTTATAATCATAATATCCACAGGCACAAAATAATAAGAGGCGGTGTCTCAAGAAAAGAGTCACTGCTTTTTCAGTTATTATAGAGAAACTATTTAGAAAGACAGGAGGACGTGAAAAATGAAATTAATGATTGCATCTGACATCCATGGCTCAGCATTTTATTGTGAACAGATGCTTGAGGCTTATAAAAGAGAAGGCGCAGACAAATTATTATTATTAGGGGATATTCTTTATCATGGACCGAGAAATGATCTGCCGGAAGGATATGCACCGAAGGAAGTGATCGCAATGCTTAATCCAATGAAGAAAGAACTTCTTTGTGTGAGAGGAAATTGTGATACAGAAGTGGATCAGATGGTATTGGAGTTCCCAATTCTGGCGGATTACTGTTATCTGAATCTGGCAGGAGATCCGGAAGAAAAGAACAGTGATGTTACAATATTTGCAACACACGGACATGTGTATAATCCGCATAATCTTCCAATGTTAAAAGATGGGGACATTCTATTGAACGGACATACGCATATTCCGGCATGTGAGGAAATCCTTGATATGAACGGTGGAAAATATCAGTACTTAAATCCAGGTTCTGTTTCGATTCCAAAGGAAGGATCCGAGCACAGTTATATGATTTATGAAAACGGTGTATTTACATGGAAGAATCTTGGAGGAGAGGAGTATCAGACATGGAAGACCGTTTCGCACTCTTAATCGATGCGGATAATGTATCTGCAAAATATATTAAGCCGATCCTGGATGAATTATCTAAATATGGAAACGTGACTTACAAACGAATTTACGGAGACTGGACAAAGTCAAACAGTGCAAGTTGGAAGGAAGAACTTCTTCAAAATTCTATTACGCCGATTCAGCAGTTCAGTTATACACAGGGAAAGAATTCTACAGATTCAGCCATGATCATTGATGCAATGGACATGCTCTATACAAGTGAATTGGAGGGGTTCTGTCTGGTATCAAGTGACAGTGATTTTACAAAGCTTGCAAGCCGGCTTCGTGAAAGTGGAAAGATGGTAATCGGAATGGGCGAGGACAAGACACCGCTTCCGTTCCGTAAAGCCTGTGATATCTTTACCGTATTAGAGGTGCTTCTGGAAGACAACACGATAGAGAAGGAAGAGAGCGAAGGAAAGTCTTATCATCCGCATGTGTTTGGAAGGGGACAGAAGAAAATTTCCGGTGCTTCATTATCATCGTTGAATGGAAAAGGTTCAAAAGAAAAGATTGAAAAGGTATCAAAGGAAAAAATAGAAGAAATCGTAGTTAAGATCATTACGGAAAACCAGAATAACGACAGGGAAACCGGGCTTGGTGAAGTTGGAAGCCGGCTGGTCAAAGTATATCCGGACTTTGATGTTCGACGTTATGGTTACAGCCTGTTATCCAAGTTCCTTGAAACTTTACCGAAATTAAAACTGATCCAGGAAGGAACGAAAGTTTCAGTTACTCTGTATGAAGATAAGAGTAAGAAAGATATGCTTGAAGAGTATATTATCCGACAGATTCAGATGACAGGGGATCAGGGGATCTCTCTTGGAACACTGGGGAATCGAATTCGTATTCAGTTTGGTGATTTTAAAGTACGTGATTATGGATACTCACAATTTAAGCAGTATATACAAAGTTTTTCAAAGGTAGAATTGATCGAAGATGGAGAGCGTACCCGCGCTGTTTATGTGGAAGATTAAAAGTAGAGAGAATAAGATACAGAAGGGGTGCTGATTAATGATAAAAAAATGGAACGCAGTATGTTCCTGGATGCTTACGTTATTCTTACTTGGACATATGCTTACCATGTCCATTCCTATGTTGACAGGTGGACATGATTATTCTGATTGTCAGATACTCGCAGGAGGGATTGTGGCGACAGTTTTGATTCATGTAGTTCTTTGTATTGTAAGTTACTATCCAAGACGTGGAATACTTAATTTTCAAAGATACAGGAAAGAGAATTGGAGATTAATTACGCAGAGAATCAGCGGAATTGTTATCCTGATTTTATTGTATCCACACATGAGAGTACTTCATCTTATAATAAGTGGAGCATCATTTTCTGGTGGAGCAAAGTTTCTTGTATTAGTGACGGAGATTCTCTTTGCAGGCGCGGCATTTCTGCATCTGAGTGTATCGTTCAGCCGTTCTATGATGACGCTTGGTTTGCTGAGGAATGATAGAATGGAGAAGCTTGTGGATTGTGTAACATGGATCATCTGTGGATTATTAATGGTTCTTACGGTGGCTGCGCGGATAAGATTGTAGGAACAGGTGAGATTTTTAGGAAAGAGAAGATGACAAATGAAGGTATTGATTATAGGAAATGGAATTGCCGGGATGTCTGCTGCAATAGAAGCAGCAGAACTTGATGATGAGGTAATTCTTGTATCACCGGTTCAGTCAGAACGTACACAGTCAGTTATGGCAGCAGAAGGAATCAATGCAGTAGTTGATACCGCAGAGGAGGATTCTGTAGTGTGGCATGCGAATGATACGCTGGAGAGTGGGTGTTTTCTTGAAAAAGAAGAGGATGTGAGAAATCTCTGTGAGAAAGCACCGGAACATCTGAAATGGCTGGATGAGATGGGAGTTCTTTTTGATCGAAATGAAGATGATACATGGAAAGTGAAAGCTTCCGGAGGACAGAGTAGAAAAAGAACTGTTTATTCAGGTAATTCCATTGGAAAACAGATTGTTACGGCAATGACACAGAAATGCCTGGAGTATGAGATTAAAGGTAAAATAGAAAAGAAAATCGGATTGTATTTTTATTCCGCTCTTATTCGGGATGAAAAGTGTTATGGAGCGTTATTTTATAATCCAGAATCTAAAATGTTGATTCCGGTTTATGCGGATGCAGTAATCTGTGCTACCGGCGGAATGAACAAGTTATATGGAAAAACCACTGGATCTGAATTAAATGATGGTTATGTGACAGGAAAGCTTTTTTTACAGGGAGTGCAGCTGAGAAATCTCGAATTTATCCAGTATTATCCGACCACGGTTCAGCGAGGAAATAAGAGAGTTATAATCCCGGAATCTGTCAGAAGTGAAGGTTGGAGACTTTATTATAAGAATAGAAGTCACAGTGTTTATTTTATGGAAGAAAAGTATGGTACGGAAGGCAATCTGATGTCAAGAGATCTTGTCGCAAGAGAAATTGCAATGTGTCCCGGACAGGTTTATCTGGAGAATGCAAAAGAATCGATCCCTGTAACGCCGGCAATCCATTTCTTTATGGGTGGTATTAAAGTGGACGGAATGCATCAGACGAATATTGCAGGATTGTATGCTGTGGGAGAAGCTGCGTCAAAATATCATGGTGCAAATTGCCTTGGTGGAAATTCATTGATGGCAGCAGTTCATTCGGGAAGAACAGCAGCGCATGCGGTGCATGAGGGACAGGGTCAGCCGATGTGCGAAGAATTGTTTGTTCCTTATATTGAGCATGAGCAGGAGAAAATTGATCGTATGGAACAGATGTCAGAGTATCGGGGCAAGTATTCAGCGACAGCAACACTGCGTAAATTAATGAAGATCATGAGTTATGGTATGGATTTGATTCGTGATGGAGAAGTTCTTCAGGATAGTATTTACGCATTGGATTCCAGCTTGAATGAGCTGAGGACATTTCCGATTGATCCAATGGTATCTGTTTATGAAAATTACAGACTATATCCGATGGCTGTTCTTGGAAAAGCGACACTTATGAGTGCCGTAGAAAGACGTGAATCAAGAGGAGCTCATTTCCGAAAAGATTTTCCAGGTGAAAAATCAGAATTCATGAAATGTTCCGTTGCAGAGTTTAAAGACGAAAAAATCAGGATTTATTTTGAACAGGAGTCAGGAGAAAAGGGAGGCGCTGTGAGATGAAAGTAAGAATCAAAAGACAGGATGACCGAAGATCAGCGCCGTATTGGCAAGTTTTTCATTTCAGAGGAGAGGGAAGAATTACAGTAGCTGCGATTCTTGAGAAGTTAAATGAACGTGACCAGCTGGAAGATATCAAAGGAAAACAATGTAGAAAAATCCGTTGGGAATGTGGTTGTATGCAGAAAATGTGCGGAAGTTGTGCAATGGTGATCAACGGGCATCCGGCGTTGGCATGTGGAGTGTTCATTAATACAGATGATACAGAGATTTTAAGGCTGGAACCGCTTACAAAATTTCCGGTTGTGGAAGATCTGATTGTTGACAGATCTGTAATATGGGAACGCCAGAAGGAAGCACTGATGTACCTTGGAATTCGGAAACATCCAGATCCGAAAGAGCATGAGCATCAGTATTCGGCAGCAAAGTGTCTGAAATGTGGACTTTGTCTAGAAGTATGTCCGAATTATCTTGGGGCAAAAGATGATTTCTATGGAGCAGAGTTTGCAAATAATGCGTATCTTCTGCATTCTTCCAGTCTGAATCGAAAGCGGGCATTGGAGAAACAGTATGAAGAACATTTTGCGAAGCAATGTTCGAAATCACTGGCATGCAGAGATATCTGTCCGGCGCACCTGCAGACGTTGTCATCGATTTCTTATATGAATAGAAGATAGAAAAAAGTGAGTAGCACGTCTCTACTCACTTTTTCATTTGCAGTTTCCTTTTCTAATAAAAGTCTTGCAAGTATATTATCTCCTGAAAAAAGTTATCCACAATTTACCAACAAAAAAGTTAAGATATCAACAAAAAACAC
>ERZ1026890.1006-NODE-1006-length-11063-cov-6.247820_pt1 | contig 11063 bp, 6 predicted proteins | sample MGYA00380175_ERZ1026890 | MGnify/ENA primary metagenome ERZ1026890 (study PRJEB33269, sample SAMEA4719811) | human gut metagenome | biome: human-associated habitat; feature: organic feature; material: feces | place: Cameroon | collected 2013-10 ...
CTTGAAAGGATTTCCTTTTATGTTCATTTCAAAAAACCCTCAGAAAAGAAAAAACTTGTTAAAAAAATGCTACAAAAACAACCCATTTTAGTAAAAAATGAAATATTCCTAACGCAAATAAATAAACCAAGGAAAATTCTTATACGCAACCTAAAAGTAATAACGCACGAGAAATTCATTATTTTCGTGGTTATTTATAAAAATAAGAATATTCCGCGAATAATATAAAAATCCTGGTATTCGAATGATACGGTTTATTTCGCGCATTTATCACAACGTGTTGCTGTTCTTCGCCGCTTTCACTCAAAGCGATGAGATAGCATCTTATGTCCGTGCACACGGTGTCACATTGCCCTCTCCGCCATTCAGACAATTCCCGACAGTCTTCCATATTTCCTCCATTTTTCTGCCGACTGACCTGACTAAACTAGTATCATTCCCCGAAGTGTTTCAGGATGAGAACGTATAACGATGAAAGGCAGTCATAAATCCCGCTGGGCAATCGCCGCTGGCATCATTGTGGTGGTCCTTGCCGCCGCCTGGTACTGGCACACTCAATCCGCCGAGCCTTCTACTCCGGCAGGCGCCAGCAGTCAGTCAAAACGCCCTGCGGGCGGGGGACGTCACGGTATGCGCGGCGGCGCGCTGGCACCGGTTCAGGCGGCCACTGCGGTGAATAAAGCCGTGCCTCGCTATCTCACAGGCCTCGGGACCATTACCGCCGCCAACACCGTCACGGTACGCAGCCGCGTCGACGGTCAGCTCATGGCGATCCACTTCCAGGAAGGTCAGCAGGTGAAAGCTGGCGATTTACTGGCCGAGATCGACCCAAGCCAGTTCAAAGTCGCCCTTGCCCAGGCTCAGGGACAGCTTGCCAAAGACAAAGCCACGCTCGCTAACGCCCGGCGCGATCTGGCGCGCTATCAGCAGCTGGTGAAAACCAATCTGGTCTCTCGTCAGGAGCTGGACACGCAGCAATCGCTGGTCAGCGAAACGCAGGGCACCATCAAAGCTGACGAGGCCGCGGTGGCCAGCGCACAGCTGCAGCTCGACTGGAGCCGCATCACCGCGCCAATTGACGGACGCGTTGGCCTCAAGCAGGTCGATATCGGCAACCAGATCTCAAGCGGTGATACCACGGGCATCGTGGTCATAACCCAGACCCACCCGATTGATTTAGTCTTCACCCTGCCGGAAAGCGAAATTGCGACGGTGGTGCAGGCGCAGAAAGCCGGAAAGGGGCTGGTGGTGGAAGCCTGGGACCGTACCAACAAGCAGAAATTGAGCGAAGGTTCTTTGCTTAGCCTGGATAACCAGATCGACACCACCACCGGCACCATCAAGCTGAAAGCGCGCTTTAACAACCAGGACGACGCCCTCTTCCCGAATCAGTTTGTAAATGCACGCATGCTGGTCGCGACCGAAGAGAACGCGGTGGTGATCCCCACCGCCGCGCTGCAGATGGGCAACGAAGGCAACTTCGTCTGGGTGCTGAACAGCGACAATAAAGTCAGCAAGCACCTGGTGAAAACCGGGATTCAGGACAGCCAGACGGTTGTGATCAGCGCCGGACTCTCTGCGGGCGACCGCGTGGTGACGGACGGTATCGATCGTCTGACCGAAGGCGCCAAAGTCGAAGTGGTTGAACCCGCGAAACAGGGAGCGAACTCCTGATGCAGGTCATGCCGCCAGGCGCAACAGGTGGGCCATCACGCCTGTTTATTCTGCGCCCTGTTGCCACCACGCTGCTGATGGTGGCGATTCTGCTCGCCGGGATTATTGGCTATCGCTTCCTGCCCGTCTCGGCGCTGCCGGAAGTGGATTACCCCACCATTCAGGTCGTTACCCTCTATCCTGGCGCCAGCCCGGATGTGGTGACCTCCGCCATTACCGCACCGCTGGAACGCCAGTTTGGTCAGATGTCGGGCCTGAAACAGATGTCATCGCAAAGCTCCGGTGGGGCATCGGTGGTAACGCTGCAGTTCCAGCTCTCGCTGTCGCTGGACGTGGCCGAGCAGGAGGTGCAGGCTGCGATCAACGCTGCCACCAACCTGCTGCCGTCAGACCTGCCTAACCCGCCGGTCTACAGCAAAGTAAACCCGGCGGATCCGCCGATCATGACCCTTGCTGTCACCTCTTCCGCCATGCCAATGACGCAGGTGGAAGACATGGTCGAAACCCGCGTGGCGCAGAAAATTTCCCAGGTCTCCGGCGTCGGGCTGGTAACGCTGGCGGGCGGACAACGCCCGGCGGTGCGCGTGAAGCTTAATGCGCAGGCCATCGCTGCGCTGGGGCTGACCAGCGAAACCATCCGCACCGCCATCAGCAACGCCAACGTCAACTCGGCGAAAGGCTCGCTGGACGGCCCCACCCGCGCCGTGACGCTCTCGGCCAACGATCAGATGCAGTCTGCCGATGAGTACCGTCAGCTGATTATTGCCTACCAGAACGGTGCGCCGGTACGTCTGGGTGACGTCGCCACCGTTGAGCAAGGCGCGGAAAACAGCTGGCTGGGTGCGTGGGCCAACAAACAGCAGGCGATTGTGATGAACGTGCAGCGCCAGCCGGGCGCTAACATCATTGAAACCGCCGACAGCATTCGCACCATGCTCCCGCAGCTTATTGAAAGCCTGCCAAAATCGGTCACGGTGAAGGTGCTTTCCGACCGCACCACCAACATTCGCGCGTCGGTTACCGATACCCAGTTTGAGCTGATGCTGGCGATTGCGCTGGTGGTGATGATCATCTATCTGTTCCTGCGCAACGTACCGGCAACCATCATTCCCGCCGTTGCCGTGCCGCTCTCGCTGGTGGGAACATTTGCCGTGATGGTGTTCCTCGATTTTTCGATCAACAACCTGACGCTGATGGCGCTCACCATCGCCACCGGCTTCGTGGTGGATGACGCCATCGTCGTGATCGAGAACATCTCGCGCTATATCGAGAAAGGCGAAAAACCGCTGGCCGCTGCGCTGAAAGGTGCAGGTGAGATCGGATTTACCATTATCTCGCTGACCTTCTCGCTGATTGCGGTGCTGATCCCGCTGCTGTTTATGGGCGATATCGTCGGGCGGCTGTTCCGCGAGTTTGCCGTCACGCTGGCGGTCGCCATTCTGATCTCTGCCGTGGTGTCGCTGACCCTGACGCCAATGATGTGCGCCCGTATGCTGAGCCATGAATCCCTGCGCAAGCAAAACCGCTTCTCTCGCGCCTCTGAGCGGATGTTCGAACGGATCATTGCCGCTTACGGCCGGGTGCTGGCAAAAGTGCTTAACCACCCGTGGGCGACGCTCGGCGTGGCGCTCGGCACGCTGGCGCTCAGCGTCATTTTGTGGATCGTTATCCCGAAAGGCTTCTTCCCGATTCAGGACAACGGCATTATTCAGGGCACGCTTCAGGCGCCCCAGTCGGTCTCCTTCGCCAGTATGGCGCAGCGTCAGCAGCAGGTCTCTGACATCATCATGAAAGATCCGGCGGTGGAAAGCCTGACCGCGTACGTGGGCGTCGATGGCACCAACCCGTCGCTGAACAGTGCGCGTCTGCAGATCAACCTCAAGCCGCTGGACGACCGCGACGATCGGGTCAACGCCGTCATTGAGCGGCTGCAAACTGCCGTGGCGCGCGTGCCGGGCATTGAACTTTACCTGCAGCCAATTCAGGATTTGACCATCGATACCCAGGTCAGCCGCACGCAGTACCAGTTCACGCTTCAGGCCACCAGCCTTGATGCGCTGAGCACGTGGGTACCGCAACTGGTCAACAAACTCAAGGCGCTGCCGCAGCTTTCTGACGTCAGCAGCGACTGGCAGGACAAAGGGCTGGCGGCATATGTGAACGTCAATCGCGATACTGCCAGCCGGCTGGGCATCACCATGTCCGACGTGGACAACGCGCTTTATAACGCCTTTGGTCAGCGCCTCATCTCCACCATTTATACCCAGGCGAATCAGTATCGCGTGGTGCTGGAACACAACACCGATAACACGCCCGGCCTGGCCGCGCTGGACTCGGTGCGCCTGACCAGCAAAGACGGTGGTATTGTGCCGTTAAGCGCCATAGCCAGCGTGGAGGAGCGTTATACGCCGCTGTCGATTAACCATCTCGATCAGTTCCCGTCCACCACCATCTCGTTCAACGTACCGGACAACTATTCGCTGGGTGAAGCGGTCGAGGCCATTCTGGGCGCGGAGAAAGAACTCAACTTCCCGTCTGATATTCAGACCCAGTTCCAGGGCAGCACCCTGGCGTTCCAGGCTGCGCTGGGCAATACCATCTGGCTGATCGTGGCTGCGGTGGTGGCGATGTACATCGTCCTTGGGGTGCTGTACGAAAGCTTTATCCACCCAATCACCATCCTCTCCACCCTGCCGACCGCCGGGGTAGGTGCGCTACTGGCCCTGATGCTGGCGGGCAGCGAACTGGACGTCATCGCCATTATCGGCATCATCCTGCTTATCGGGATCGTGAAGAAAAACGCCATCATGATGATCGACTTCGCCCTTGCCGCCGAGCGCGAGCAGGGCATGTCGCCGCGAGACGCCATCTTCCAGGCCTGTCTGTTGCGTTTTCGTCCGATCCTGATGACCACGCTCGCCGCCCTGCTGGGCGCACTGCCGCTGATGCTCAGTACCGGCGTCGGTGCTGAGCTGCGCCGTCCGCTGGGTATCGGCATGGTCGGTGGTCTGCTGGTGAGCCAGGTGCTGACGCTGTTCACCACGCCGGTGATTTACCTGCTGTTTGACCAACTGGCCCTGTGGACCAAAAGCCGCTTCCCGAAACGTGAAGAGGAGGCGTAAGTGAAGTTTTTCGCCCTCTTCATTTACCGCCCGGTGGCGACGATTTTAATCTCGCTCGCCATTACGCTGTGCGGCGTGCTGGGCTTCCGCCTGCTGCCGGTGGCCCCCCTGCCGCAGGTGGATTTTCCGGTGATCATGGTCAGCGCATCGCTGCCGGGCGCGTCGCCGGAGACCATGGCCTCGTCGGTTGCCACACCACTGGAACGCTCGCTCGGGCGAATTGCGGGGGTCAACGAGATGACCTCCAGCAGCTCGCTCGGCAGCACGCGCATCATTCTGGAGTTCAGCTTCGACCGGGATATTAACGGTGCGGCGCGCGACGTGCAGGCGGCGATCAACGCCGCGCAAAGCCTGCTGCCGAGCGGAATGCCAAGCCGCCCGACCTACCGTAAAGCCAACCCGTCCGACGCGCCGATCATGATCCTGACGCTGACCTCGGATACCTATTCCCAGGGGCAGCTCTACGACTTTGCGTCGACCCAGCTGGCGCAGACGATCTCACAAATAAACGGCGTGGGTGACGTGAGCGTTGGCGGTAGCTCCCTGTCCGCCGTGCGCGTCGGCCTGAACCCGCAGGCGCTGTTTAACCAGGGCGTGTCGCTGGATGATGTGCGCTCCGCCATCAGCAGCGCCAACGTGCGCAGGCCGCAGGGGGCGATAGAGAGCAACAGCCACCGCTGGCAGATCCAGACCAACGACGAGCTCAAAACCGCCGCCGAATATCAGCCGCTCATCATCCACTACAATAACGGCGCGGCGGTACGTTTAAGCGACGTAGCCAGCGTCACCGACTCGGTGCAGGACGTGCGCAACGCCGGGATGACCAACGCCAAACCGGCCATCTTGCTGATGATCCGCAAGCTGCCGGAAGCCAATATTATTGAAACGGTAAACAGCATTCGCGCGCGTCTGCCGGAGTTACAGAAGACCATTCCGGCCGCTATTGATCTGCAGATTGCCCAGGATCGTTCGCCGACCATTCGCGCCTCGCTTGAAGAGGTGGAACAGACGCTGGTGATCTCCGTCGGGCTGGTGATTCTGGTGGTGTTCCTGTTTCTGCGCTCGGGCCGCGCAACGCTTATTCCCGCCGTTGCGGTACCGGTGTCGCTGATTGGTACCTTCGCCGCCATGTACCTGTGCGGCTTTAGCCTGAACAACCTGTCGCTGATGGCGCTGACCATCGCCACCGGCTTTGTGGTGGATGACGCCATCGTGGTGCTGGAGAATATTTCCCGCCATCTGGAAGCCGGGGTAAAACCGCTGCAGGCCGCCCTGCAGGGCACGCGCGAAGTGGGCTTTACGGTGCTCTCCATGAGCCTGTCGCTGGTGGCGGTCTTCCTGCCGCTGCTGTTGATGGGCGGGCTGCCGGGGCGACTGCTGCGCGAATTTGCCGTCACCCTTTCGGTGGCTATCGGCATCTCGCTGATTATCTCGCTAACGCTCACGCCAATGATGTGCGGCTGGATGCTAAAGCGCAGCAAACCGCACTCGCAGCCGCGTCGTAAAGGGTTTGGCCGTTTCCTGTTGGCAATGCAGGAAGGGTACGGAAAATCGCTGAAGTGGGTGCTCAACCATACGCGGCTGGTTGGTCTGGTGCTTGTCGGCACCATCGCGCTCAACGTCTGGCTGTATATCTCCATCCCGAAAACCTTCTTCCCGGAGCAGGACACCGGCGTGCTGATGGGCGGCATCCAGGCTGACCAGAGTATTTCCTTCCAGGCGATGCGCGGCAAGCTGCAGGATTTTATGAAGATCATCCGCGAAGACAAGGCGGTGGATAACGTCACCGGCTTTACCGGCGGGTCACGCGTTAACAGCGGGATGATGTTTATCACCCTTAAGCCGCGCGGCGAGCGCAATGAAACGGCGCAGCAGGTGATAGACCGGCTGCGAATGAAGCTCGCCAAAGAGCCAGGCGCCAACCTGTTTTTGATGGCCGTTCAGGATATCCGCGTGGGCGGACGTCAGGCGAACGCCAGCTACCAGTACACCCTGCTCTCTGACGATCTGGCCGCGCTGCGCGAGTGGGAGCCCAAAATCCGTAAAGCGCTGGCCGCCCTGCCGCAGCTGGCGGACGTGAACTCCGATCAGCAGGACAACGGGGCAGAGATGGCGTTGACCTACGATCGTGAAACCATGTCGCGGCTGGGCATTAACGTTGAAGCCGCCAACAGTCTGCTGAACAACGCTTTTGGCCAGCGCGAGATTTCCACCATCTATCAGCCAATGAACCAGTACAAGGTGGTGATGGAAGTGGACCCGCGCTATACCCAGGACATCAGCGCGCTGGATAAAATGTTTGTCATTAACAACGACGGTAAAGCGATCCCGCTCTCTTATTTCGCCAGCTGGCGACCCGCTAACGCGCCGCTCTCTGTGAACCATCAGGGGTTGTCGGCAGCGTCCACAATCTCCTTTAACCTGCCCACCGGCTCGTCGCTTTCCGAGGCCAGCGAGGCCATCGACCGTGCCATGACCCAGCTCGGCGTGCCCTCGACCGTGCGCGGCAGTTTTGCCGGGACCGCGCAGGTCTTCCAGGAGACGATGAATTCGCAGGTGATTTTGATTCTGGCGGCCATTGCCACGGTCTATATCGTGCTTGGCGTGCTGTATGAGAGCTATGTTCATCCGCTGACCATTCTCTCGACGCTACCATCGGCAGGCGTGGGGGCGTTGCTGGCGCTGGAGCTGTTTGGCGCGCCCTTTAGCCTCATCGCCTTAATCGGGATCATGCTGTTAATTGGTATTGTGAAGAAAAACGCCATCATGATGGTGGACTTTGCGCTGGAGGCTCAGCGTAACGGCAACCTGACGCCAGAAGAGGCGATTTTCCAGGCCTGCCTGCTGCGTTTTCGTCCGATCATGATGACCACGCTGGCGGCGCTGTTTGGCGCGCTGCCGCTGGTGATCTCCGGTGGCGATGGTTCAGAGCTGCGCCAGCCGCTGGGGATCACTATTGTCGGTGGGCTGGTGATGAGTCAGCTCCTGACGCTCTACACCACGCCGGTGGTCTATCTGTTCTTTGACCGCCTGCGGCTGCGTTTTTCACGTAAAAACAGAACCACGGTGACCGGGTAAATGACTGATCTTCCCAGTAACGTTCGCTGGCAATTATGGATAGTGGCCTTCGGCTTTTTTATGCAGTCGCTGGATACTACCATCGTCAACACCGCCCTCCCCTCAATGGCAAAAAGCCTGGGGGAGAGCCCGCTGCACATGCATATGGTGATTGTCTCCTATGTGCTGACCGTTGCCGTGATGCTCCCTGCCAGCGGCTGGCTGGCGGACAAAGTGGGGGTGCGCAATATCTTCTTCACCGCTATCGTGCTGTTTACCGCGGGGTCGCTGTGTTGCGCGATGGCGAATACGCTGGATCAGCTGGTGATGGCACGCGTTCTGCAGGGCGTCGGTGGGGCTATGATGGTGCCAGTCGGGCGACTGACGGTGATGAAAATCGTCCCGCGCGAGCAGTATATGGCGGCAATGACTTTTGTGACCTTACCAGGCCAGGTGGGTCCGCTGCTTGGTCCGGCGCTGGGCGGGATACTCGTGGAATATGCCTCCTGGCACTGGATTTTCCTCATCAACCTGCCGGTGGGCATTATTGGCGCTATCGCCACCCTGGCATTGATGCCCAACTACACCCTGCAGACGCGGCGCTTTGATGTAATCGGTTTTCTGTTGCTCGCCACCGGTATGGCGACGCTGACCCTCGCTCTCGACGGGCAAAAAGGGCTGGGAATCTCCTCACTGACACTCGCCATTCTGATCGTTATCGGGATGAGCGCCATTCTGTGGTATCTGTGGCATGCCAGAGGAAACGACCGGGCGCTGTTCAGCCTGACGCTGTTTAAAAACCCTACTTACCGGCTTGGCCTGTTCGGAAGTTTTGCGGGGCGCGTGGGCAGCGGCATGCTGCCGTTTATGACACCCGTGTTCCTGCAAATCGGTATGGGCTTTTCACCGTTTCACGCGGGGCTGATGATGATCCCGATGGTGCTGGGCAGCATGGGAATGAAGCGCATTGTGGTGCAGGTGGTTAACCGCTTTGGTTATCGCCACGTGCTGGTGACTGCCACGCTGGGGCTGGCACTGGTCAGCCTGCTGTTTATGGCTGTAGCGCTGATGGGCTGGTACTACGCCCTGCCGCTGGTGCTGTTCTGCCAGGGCATTATTAACTCCATGCGCTTCTCGTCGATGAACACCCTGACGCTGAAGGATCTGCCGGACGAACTGGCAAGCAGCGGCAACAGTCTGCTGTCGATGATCATGCAGCTCTCCATGAGCGTGGGGGTCACCATTGCCGGTTTACTGCTCGGCATGTACGGTCAGCACCATCTCAGCGTCGACACGCCGGTGGCGCATCAGGTCTTTTTATACACGTATCTCAGCATGGCGGTTATCATCGCCCTGCCCGCTTTCATCTTCGCCCGTGTGCCGGATGATACCCGTAAGAACGTCGTTATCCGGCGCAGTAAAAGGAGTGGATCATGAAATTCTGGCGTCCGGGCATTACCGGTAAGCTCTTTCTGGCAATTTTTGCCACCTGTATTGTCCTGCTGATCACCATGCACTGGGCCGTACGGCTCAGCTTTGAGCGCGGTTTTATCGATTACATTAAGCATGGTAATGAGCAGCGCCTGCAGGGTTTGAGCGATGCACTGAGCGAGCAGTATGCCCAGCACGGGAACTGGCGTTTTTTACGCAACAATGACCGTTTTATCTTCCAGATCCTGCGCTCGCTGGAGCACGATAGCGGCGATGACCGCCCCGGCCCGGGCATGCCACCCCATGGCTGGCGCACCCAGTTCTGGGTGATCGACCAGGATATGCGCACGCTGGTTGGCCCTCGTGCGCCCATCCCCCCGGACGGCACCCGGCGGGCAATCAAAGTGAATAACGCTACCGTCGGCTGGGTTATCGCCTCGCCAGTGGAACGCCTGACGCGCAACACCGATATCAACTTCGATCGTCAGCAGCGCCGGGCCAGTTGGCTGATCGTCATCCTCTCCACGCTGCTGGCCGCGCTTGCCACCTTCCCGCTGGCGCGGGGCCTGCTCGCCCCGGTGAAAAGGCTGGTGGAAGGCACGCATAAACTGGCCGCCGGGGATTTTTCCACCCGCGTGGACACGCGCAGCCAGGATGAGCTGGGCAAGCTGGCGCAGGATTTTAACCAGCTCGCCAGTACGCTGGAGAAAAACCAGCAGATGCGGCGCGATTTTATGGCCGATATTTCACACGAGCTGCGCACCCCGCTGGCAGTGCTGCGCGGCGAACTGGAGGCCATTCAGGACGGCGTGCGCAAGTTCACGCCCGAATCCGTGGCCTCGCTGCAGGCGGAAGTGGGTACGCTGACCAAACTGGTAGACGATCTGCACCAGCTCTCTATGTCAGACGAAGGGGCGCTGGCCTACCAGAAAGCACCGGTGGACGTAATCAACATTCTGGAGGTCATCAGCGGGGCTTTCCGCGAACGTTTTGCCAGCCGCAACCTGACCATTGACCTCTCCCTGCCGGACAGCGCGGTGGTGTTTGGCGATAAAGATCGTCTGATGCAGCTCTTCAACAACCTGCTGGAAAACAGCCTGCGATACACCGACAGCGGTGGCGGACTACACATCTCCGGCAAACAGGAAAACGGCCGCTTCGCCCTCACCTTTGCCGACTCCGCTCCCGGCGTGCAGGATGCGCAGCTGGAAAAACTGTTTGAACGTTTTTATCGCACCGAAGGCTCCCGCAACCGTGCCAGCGGCGGCTCCGGGCTGGGACTGGCGATTTGCGTTAATATCGTCGAGGCGCACAATGGCACCCTGCGTGCCGCCCATTCGCCTTTTGGCGGGGTTAGCATTACAGTAGAGTTACCGCTGGAACGGGATTTATCGAGAGAAGCATGACCGAATTACCGATTGACGAAAACACGCCACGCATTTTGATTGTGGAAGACGAGCCTAAGCTTGGGCAGTTACTGATCGACTATTTACGTGCGGCCAGCTACGCCCCGTCGCTTATCAGCCATGGCGATCAGGTGTTACCGTACGTGCGCCAGACGCCGCCGGATCTGATCCTGCTGGATTTGATGCTCCCCGGCACGGACGGCCTGACCCTGTGCCGGGAAATTCGTCGCTTCTCCGACGTGCCGATCGTCATGGTGACGGCAAAAATCGAAGAGATCGACCGCCTGCTGGGACTCGAAATTGGCGCGGACGATTACATCTGCAAACCCTACAGCCCGCGTGAAGTGGTCGCCCGCGTGAAAACCATTCTGCG
>ERZ1026890.1009-NODE-1009-length-11042-cov-6.796396_pt1 | contig 11042 bp, 7 predicted proteins | sample MGYA00380175_ERZ1026890 | MGnify/ENA primary metagenome ERZ1026890 (study PRJEB33269, sample SAMEA4719811) | human gut metagenome | biome: human-associated habitat; feature: organic feature; material: feces | place: Cameroon | collected 2013-10 ...
ACCGGCAGTGAGACGAGCTTGCAGATCGACCCCCGGATGATCCGCTGCCAGACCTGCGTCAGCGCCTACATCGGCATGGCGTTTCTCTGCGGCGGAACCGTCACAGACCCAAAAAAAGAATACAACATCGAATTTTTAACGAGCCGCACCAATCTCGCCAGAGACTTTGAAGCGTTGCTGGCCGAGCACGAGTTTGCGCCCCACCGCACCCGCCGCAACGGCGTGAACCTGGTTTACGTCAAGAGCTGCGCCAACGTGGAGCGCATTCTGGCGTTTATGGGGGCGGCCCAGGCGGCAGCGCAGATCAATGCGCAGAAAGCCGTGAAGCAGATGCGGAACCAGATCAACCGCCACACCAACTGCGATACCGCCAACCTCGGCAAAACAGCCCGCGCCAATGCGCAGACGCTGAAAGCCATCCGCTTTTTGCAGGAGCAGAATGCGCTGGAGACCCTGCCGGAGGTGCTGCAGCAGGCGGCGGCCAAGCGGTTGGAAAATCCGGACCTCTCGTTGACGGCGCTCTGTGCCTGCTTTGACCCGCCGGTCAGCAAATCGGGGCTGTCACATCGGATGAAAAAGCTGGAACTGCTGGCGCAGACCATGCGGGAACGGTTGGAACAGGAGGAAACGAAGTGAGCGAGATCAGCGAAAACAATCACCTGGGGCGGGATTTCGTCCACCTCCATATCCACACGGAATACAGCCTGCTGGACGGTGCCTGCCGTATCGACCAGCTGATGGACCGCGTGAAGGAGTGCGGTCAGACGGCCATCGCCTGCACCGACCACGGCGTCATGTACGGCTGTGTGCAGTTTTACAAAGCGGCCAAAAAAGCGGGCATCAAGCCCATCATCGGCTGCGAAGTCTACGTTGCCACCCGCACCAGGTTCGATAAGGTCAACAAGATCGACGGCAACAACCATCTGATCCTGCTGTGCAAAAATGAGACCGGCTACAAGAACCTTATTAAAATGGTCTCCGCAGCCTTCACCGAGGGGTTCTACTCCAAGCCCCGCGTTGATAAGCAGCTGCTCGAACAATACCACGAAGGGCTCATCTGCCTTTCAGCCTGTCTGGCGGGCGAGATCCCGCAGGCCATTCTGGCGGGGGACTACGAGCGGGCTAAAAGCTCAGCGCTGTGGTATCGGGACCTGTTTGGCGAAGGCAATTACTACATTGAGCTGCAGGACCACGGCCTGGAAGAGGACACCATCGTTCTGCCCCAGCTCATCAAGCTGGCGCGGGAGACGGGCATCCCCATGGCCGCTACCAACGACTCTCACTATCTGCGCAGGGAAGACGCCAAAATGCAGAGCATCCTTCTCTGCATCCAGACCGGCAAGACCATGCAGGACGCCGATAAGATGGAGTTCCAGACCGATGAGTTTTACGTCAAGACGACGGATGAAATGTACGATCTGTTCGCCATGGTGCCGGAGGCCTGCGAGAACACCCAGAAGATCGCGGACCAGTGTAACTTTGACTTTGATTTCGGCCACACCAAGATCCCCTACTACAAAGCGCCCAACGGAATGGACAACCAGGCCTTTTTTGAAAAGCTCTGCTGGGAGGGTCTGGAGCGCCGCTACGGCCCCGATGTACCGCAGGCCAACAAAGACCGCCTGACCTACGAGATCGGCGTGGTCAAGACGATGGGCTACACGAACTACTATCTGATCGTCTGGGATTATATCAACTACGCCAAGAGCCAGGGCATCCCGGTGGGGCCGGGCCGTGGTTCCGGTGCAGGCAGCATTGCGGCCTACAGCGTCGGCATCACCGACATCGACCCCATCCGCTACAACCTCATCTTCGAGCGTTTCCTGAACCCCGAACGTGTCAGTATGCCCGACTTCGACGTAGACTTCTGCTATGAGCGCCGTCAGGAAGTCATCGACTACGTCAACCGGAAATACGGTGCTGACCATGTGGCGCAGATCGTCACCTTTGGCACCATGGCCGCCCGCAACGCCATCCGTGACGTGGGCCGTGTGATGGGAATGCCCTATCAGGATGTGGATGTGGTCGCAAAGCAGGTCCCGATGGAACTGAAGATGACGCTGAAGCGTGCATTGGAAGTCTCGGCCGAGCTGAAGCGGATGTACGACACCGACCCGAAGGTCCAGGAACTGATCGACACGGCCCTCAAGGTGGAGGGAATGCCGCGCCATGCGTCCACCCACGCGGCGGGCGTCGTCATCACCCCGGAGCCGACCGACTACTATCTGCCCCTCGCCACCAACGACGGTCTGCCTGTGACCCAGTTCAACATGACCGAGATCGAGGAGCTTGGCCTGCTGAAGATGGACTTCCTCGGCCTGCGCACACTGACGGTCATTCGGGATGCGGAAACGGCCATCCAGAGAAAAGAGCCGGATTTCTCTGTTGCAGCGCTCGATTACGATGACCCGGAGACCTACAAAATGCTGGGTCAGGGCGAGACGGAGGGCGTGTTCCAGCTCGAATCTTCGGGCATGAAGCAGGTCCTCGTAGGACTGCAGCCGCAGAACCTGGAAGATGTCATCGCACTCATCAGTCTGTACCGCCCCGGCCCGATGGATTCCATCCCGACCTATCTGCGCAACCGCCACGAGCCGGAAAAGATCAGCTACAAGACCCCGCAGCTGGCCCACATTCTGGATGTGACCAACGGTTGCATCGTCTATCAGGAGCAGGTCATGCAGATCTTCCGTGAGCTGGCAGGCTTTTCGTTCGGGCAGGCAGACAATGTCCGCCGCGCCATGAGCAAGAAGAAACATGCGGTCATGGAGGCAGAGCGGGAACACTTTGTTCACGGCTGCACCGAGCCCGGCCACGAATGCCCCGGCTGCGTGGCCAACGGCATCTCGGAAAAGGTCGCCAACGAGATCTATGACGAAATGTCGAGCTTTGCGTCCTATGCGTTCAACAAGAGCCACGCGGCCTGCTATGCGTATGTCGCATTCCAGACGGCCTATCTCAAGTGCCATTATCCCAGCGAGTTCATGGCGGCCTTGCTGACCAGTGTGCTCGATAATACCGATAAGGTCATCGAGTATTCGGGCGAGTGTGCCCGCCTGGGCATCCGGGTGCTCCCGCCGGATATCAACATCTCGAACGGCGGCTTTACGGCGGATGCCAGGGGGCAGATCCGGTTCGGCCTGAACGCGGTCAAGAGCGTGGGCCGCAACCTTGTGGAACGCATCGTGGAAGAGCGTGGGGAAAAGCCCTACGCCAGCCTGTATGATTTCTGCAAGCGGCTGTACGGCAACGAAATGAACCGCCGGGCTGTGGAAAGCCTCGTCAAGGCGGGCGCGTTCGACAGCATGGGCGAGAACCGCCACAGCCTCGTGGAGGCCGTGGATGGCATCATCAAGAGCGTGGAGAGCGACTCCCGGCGGAACCTGGACGGGCAGCTCGACCTGTTCTCGCTGATGAGCGGGGGAACACAGAGCACGTCGAAGGATGTATATGAGATCCGGCACCTCGAAGAATATTCCCATACCGAACTGCTGCAGCAGGAAAAAGAGGTCAGCGGCCTGTACCTGTCCGGACACCCGCTGGATGCGTACCGGGAGCAGTCGGCAAAGTTTGCGACCCATTCCATCAAGGCCCTGACCGGCGAGGAAGCGCATGGGCTGGACAACGCCCATGTCCGCATCGTCTGCACCATTGTCAAGAGCCGGATGATGACCACCAAGTCGAACAGCCTGATGGCCTTTACCAGCGTGGAAGACCTGACCGGCACGATGGAGGTCATCGTCTTCCCGAAGGTGCTGGAGGTCTTCCGGGATGCCATCCGGGAAAATGCCGTTGTGGTCATCGAGGGGCGTCTGTCGGTCCGCGAGGACGAGCCGTCCAAGCTGATGGCCGAAAGCATCTCGCCCATTGAAGGCTACGACCCCAAGCACCCGCAGGCGAACCGCCCGGACCGGATGCGGGATGCGGCCCAGCGGCTCTATATCCGTCTGCCGTCGCGCAGCTGCCCGCAGTATGCAAAAGTCGTCAACCTGCTGGAGATTTTTGACGGTGATATGCCGGTCATCTTCTATCTGGAGGATACCAAACAGAAGCTTGCGGCCCCCCGCAGACTGTACACTTCCGGCCATCCGCTCTTCTTCCAGGAGCTGCGGCGTCTGGTCGGCGAAAAGAACGTTGCAACAAAATAACCTGCTATGGAACGAATCGTGCAGATGCAACTATCATAAAAATCATCGCAGCTTCGCAGCAAAGCATACTTTAACAAAATTTTAACAGAGTTTCAAAAAGGTATTGGATTCACAGGAAAACTGTGCTATAATAATTCAAGGCAAGTCGTATCAGAAATGAGCAAAGCAATGGAGCAGTGTCAGGAAGAAGGGGCACTGCTCCGAGGTGAATGAAGAAACAATTGGAGGGAATCTCTCTTATGGAAAAGCAAATCAAAACGATTGGTGTCTTGACCAGCGGCGGCGACGCTCCCGGCATGAATGCTGCAGTGCGCGCTGTGGTTCGTACCGGTCTGCACAAGGGATATCGGATGATCGGCATTCAGCGCGGCTACAACGGCCTGCTGAACGGCGAGTGCTTTGAAATGAACCTGCGCAGTGTTTCCAACATCATCCAGGCCGGCGGCACCATCCTGTACACCGCCCGCTGCCTGGAGTTCAAGACCAAAGAGGGCCAGGACAAGGGCGCTGCCAAGTGCCGCGAGCTCGGCATTGATGCGCTGGTCGTCATCGGCGGCGACGGCTCCTACCGTGGTGCCCGTGAGCTGGCACACCGCGGCATCCCGATGATCGGCCTGCCCGGCACCATCGACAATGATATTGCCTGCACCGATTACACCATCGGCTACGATACTGCGATGAACACCGCTCTGGAAATGATCGACAAACTGCGCGACACCACCCAGAGCCACGACCGCTGCAGCGTTGTCGAGGTCATGGGCCGCAATGCGGGTTACATCGCTCTGAACGTCGCCATCGCCTCTGGTGCAATGGCGGTCCTGTTGCCGGAGAAGGAATTCGACATGCAGCACGACATCCTCGATAAGATCACCGAGACGCAGCGCACCGGCAAGCGCCACTTCATCGTCATCGTTGCCGAGGGCATCGGCCACTCGCAGGAGATCGCCAACGAGATCCAGGCCCGCACCGGCATTGATACCCGCGCCACCATTCTGGGCCACGTCCAGCGCGGCGGCTCGCCCACTCTGCGCGACCGCGTAAACGCTTCCGCCATGGGCTACCATGCTGTCTGCCTGCTGGAAGAGGGAAAGTACAACCGCATCGTCGGCATGAAGGGAGAGCACCTCGTGGATTACCCCGTCGATGAGGCTCTTGAAATGACCAAGACCCTCGACCCGGTGCTGATCGACGTTTGCAACACGATCTCTATCTAATAAAAGAGGAAGCCCTGTTGAGTGTACGTGAATTTGCGGTAAGCGTTTGACTCCAACTGGTTTCACAAAGCTGAAAAGCGGGAATGGACCGGAATCGTCCGGTCCATTCCCGCTTTTTTTAGTTAAACAGCTTGCTTATGATACCACCGATGCTGCATGATTTTTCGCAGAAGCTCACAGCTCAACGTCAGCTGCTGCTTCCATCGCATGGAACCGTTCCAGAAAGCTGTGCTCTACGCCTTCGGATTTATACCCCGGCATGGTGTCCAGCGCGACGGCATGGATGCTGCGGAAAATGCTGTTTTCGATGTTGGGGTTGTCGCGCTTGAGGCGGCGGAGCAGGAGCTTGGTCTCCTGCCGTTTGGAACCGCCGCCGCCATTGTCGCACATGGTGCAGTTCTCGGTGAAGCGGCAGGCGCACTGGATGAATTCCAGGTCGTTGTACCGCTTCCAGGCCAGAATGTCCTCCTCGCGGATGCAGTACATCGGGCGGATGAGGGTCATGCCGGGGAAGCTGGTGCTGTGGAGCTTGGGCGGCATAGCCTGCAGCTGGGAGCCGTAGAACATGCTCATGACGGTCGTCTCGATGACATCGTTAAAGTGGTGGCCCAGCGCGATCTTGTTGCAGCCGAGTTCTTTGGCCTTGCTGTACAGGTGGCCGCGGCGCATCCGGGCGCAGAGGTAGCAGGGGTTCTTGTCGGTGTTGTTGGCCACCGAGAAGATGTTGCTCTCAAAGATGGTCACCGGGATGTGCAGCAGTGCCGCGTTGGATTCGATCTTCTGGCGATTGAGCTCATTGTAGCCGGGGTCCATCACGAGGAAGACCAGCTCAAAGGGGACATCGCTGTGCTTTTGCAGCTCCTGCATGAGCTTTGCCATCAGCATGGAGTCCTTGCCGCCGGAGATGCAGACGGCGATCTTGTCGCCTGCCTGGATGAGCTCATACCGTTTGACGGCTACGATGAAGGGCGTCCAAAGCTCTTTGCGGTATTTTTTGATGATGCTGCGTTCGATCATCTGATAGGGTTCGAGTTCGCGTTTCATGATTTCTCCTTATCGATCTCCGTGTGCGGCGGTCAGCTGCTGGCAGCAGACGTCGAACACCCGTAGAAATTCCTGGATCTCTGCCTCGGTGGTCAGATGGCTCAGACTGATGCGCCAGGACGAGAGGGCATTGCGGCGATCCCGGCTGACGGCAAACACTGCGCGGGAGGGCAGGCCGTCCGACGAGCAGGCCGATTTGACCGAGACGCAGACGCCGTGGGCGTCCAGTTCCCGCTGAAAGACCGTGCCCTTCACGTCCCGGACACTGAGGTTCAGGATGTGCGGGATGGCATTTTCGGGGCTGTTGATGCGCACCTCCGGGTGCTGGCACAGGACCGCGCGGAGTTCCGCGTTCCGCTTTTGGACAGAGGCAGAGCGTTCCGGCAGGTTTTCCACAGCAAGTTCCAGCGCACAGGCCAGGGAAGACGCCAGCGCCACCGTAGGGGTGCCGCTGCGGTAGATGGTGGTGCTCTCGCCGCCGTGGATGAGCGGCTCCAGTGCCAGATTCCGCCGCTTGAGCAGCAGACCGATGCCGTTCAGGCCATAGAATTTGTGGGCCGTCAGGCTCATGGTGTCCACCCCTTCAAACGAGACGGGGATCTTTCCAACGGCCTGGGTGGCATCGACATGCAGGTGGCAGTTGGGGTAGTTCTTCAGGATGGCGGCGATTTCCTCCACCGGCTGCACGACGCCGAGTTCGCTGTCAACCAGCGTGACCGCCACGGCGATGGTGTCCGGCCGTAGCAGCTCTTTCAGATGGTCAAGGTCTACGGTTCCATCCCGCCGGATGTCCAGCAGGTCGATCTCATAGCCCTGCTCCTGCAGCGCGGTCAGAGTGCCGCTGACGGACGAATGCTCCAGCGGGGTGGAGATGATTTGCCTGCCCGCATGGCGGGAGAGCCGGGCCAGCCCCTTGAGCGCGAAGTTGTTGGATTCGCTGGCACCGGAGGTATAGATGATCTCGGCAGGCTGTGCGCCCAGCAAAGCGGCGATCTTCAGCGTGGCAGCGTCGATCTCGGCTCTGGCGGCGGTGCCTGCCTGATGATGGGAGTTGGCGTTGCCGATGCAGCGCCGCTCTACGGAGCAGAACCGGTCGAGTACCTGCGGGTCGGCCGGGGTATTGGCGGAATAATCCAGATAGATCATTGGGTCTCCTTAAATCTCAATCCATTTAATCGGTATTATTATAGTGCGCAGGGGGCCGGATTGCAAGATGCAGGTGCAAAATGCTGCCGCAGGGGAATAAGACCTGAAAAAGAAAGCAATCGCAGAAAGAATGCCAAAAAAACCGGAAATCCATTGCAGAACGGGGTGGTTTCTGATATACTTTACAACGTACGAAGGGAAGGGGAGAGCAGAATGCACGGTTCGACTTTGCGGAGCACGGAGGCTGCTCTCCCATCCCGAATGTTTTTTCTTCCCGAAAGCTGAGGCACTGTCGCTTTTTTGCGGCAATGCCTCTTTTTTTGGAAGTAAAACGCGAAAGGAGAACTCTTTTATGAGTGAAAAAATCGACTACTCCAAAGGCATTTACGACGCGCGCCAGCTGGGCACGGGTCGGATGCTGATCCTCGGCGTACAGCACATGTTCGCCATGTTCGGTGCCACGGTGCTGGTGCCGCTGCTGACGGGCCTGAGCGTTTCCACCACGCTGCTCTGCGCAGGTCTCGGTACACTGCTGTTCCATCTGATCACCAGAGGCAAGGTCCCGGCTTTTCTTGGCTCGTCGTTTGCCTATCTGGGCGGCTTTTCCATCGTGGCCCCCATGCTGGCAGATGCCAACGGCAACCTGACCGTTGCCAACACGAAGATGCTGCCCTATGCCTGCGCAGGCGTTGCCTTCTCCGGCATCCTGTATCTGGTGGTCAGCCTGCTCATCTCCACCTTCGGCATCCGCCGCATCATGAAGTTCTTCCCGCCGGTGGTCACGGGCCCCATCATCATCTCCATCGGCCTGATCCTGGCGCCCTCTGCCATCACCAACTGTGAGTCGAACTGGCTGCTGGCCTTTGTGGCGCTGGGCACGGTCATCGTCTGCAACATCTGGGGCAAGGGCATGGTCAAGATCCTGCCCATCCTCATCGGTGTTCTGGTCTCCTACGCGGTCGCTCTCGTGACCGGTGCCGTGGATTTCCAGGCCATCGCTGCCGCCGACTGGTTCGGCATCCCGCTGCACCAGAACGCCATGGGCTTGTTCGCCATCGACGGTAGCCCGGAGTTCATCAGCGCCCTCTTCACCATCCTGCCCATCGCACTGGCGACCATGATGGAGCACGTCGGTGATATCGCCGCCATCAGCGCCACCGTCGGCCACAACTATATCAACGACCCCGGCCTGAACCGCACCCTGATGGGCGACGGTCTTGCGACCGCCATGGCCGGCCTGCTGGGCGGCCCGGCCAACACCACCTACGGCGAGAACACCGGCGTTCTCGCGCTGAGCCGCATCTACGACCCGCTGGTCATCCGCATCGCTGCGGTGCTGGCCATCATCCTGAGCTTCAGCCCCAAGTTTGAGGCGGTCATCAACACCATCCCCACCGGCATCATCGGCGGCATCAGCTTCGTGCTGTACGGCATGATCTCTGCCATCGGTGTTCGCAACGTGGTCGAGAACCGGGTGGACTTCACCAACAGCCGCAACCTGATCGTTGCTGCTGTCATTCTGGTGTCCGCGCTGGGCTTCAACTCGGTGGGCGGCCTGACCTTCATGGTGGGCAGCGTTTCCATCAATCTGTCCGGTCTGGCCATCGCCGCCATCGTCGGCATCCTGCTCAACGCCATCCTGCCCGGCAACGATTATGAGTTCGACGCAGCCGACGGTTCTGACGCTGCAACCAGCGGCAACCTCCAGGTGTAAATAAACCGTTAAATAGGAATAATTCTTAAAAATTATCCTTGACTAACCTAGGAATCATTGCTATAATAGGCTCAGAAACCAAGGCCGACCGTACCAGGGGCGGCCAAAAGAATAACTGAGAAATTATGGAGGTCTATCGTATGAAAAAGTATGTCTGCACCGTTTGTGGTTATATCGCTGAAGGCTCCATCCCGGAGCAGTGCCCTGTCTGCAAGGCTCCCGCTTCTGCATTCGTAGAGAAGGCTGGCAACACCTATGTGACCGAGCATGTCGTCGGCATCGGCAAGGCTGAGGGCGTCCCCCAGGAGATCGTGGACGGTCTGCGCGCAAACTTCGAGGGTGAATGCAGCGAGGTCGGCATGTATCTGGCCATGGCCCGCGTCGCAGAGCGCGAGGGCTACCCGGAGATCGCCGAGGCTTACAAGCGCTACGCTTACGAGGAAGCTGACCACGCATCCCGCTTCGCCGAGCTGCTGGGTGAGGTCGTCACCGACAGCACCAAGAAGAACCTGATGATGCGCGCTGAGGCCGAGTGCGGTGCCTGCGCTGGCAAGATGGATCTGGCCAAGAAGGCAAAGGCTCTGAATCTGGACGCCATCCACGACACCGTCCATGAGATGGCGAAGGATGAAGCTCGTCATGGCCGTGGCTTTGAGGGTCTGCTGAAGCGCTACTTCAACACCGAGGTCTGATCCCGTTTTTTCAAAGGCTGCTGTGTGGCTCAGGCTGCACAGCAGCTTTTTTGCTTGACGCGCCCGGCGGCAAAGCGTACAATGAGACAAAAAACGAAAAAGGAAGTTTCCTTATGAAATCGTCTTCATCCCGTTACGCGCTGCTGGACGAGCTGCGCGGGCTTGACCTCATCAGCATGATGCTCTACCATGGCATGTGGGATGCCGTGTATCTGTTCGGGGTCGTGGTGCCGTGGTATTCCGCCGGGCAGGGGCGGCTGTGGCAGCAATCCATCTGCTGGGTGTTCATCCTGCTGTCCGGCTTCTGTCTGCCGCTGGGGCATCATCCGCTCAAACGCGGCGCGGCGGTCTTTGGTGCCGGAGCGCTGGTCACAGCGGTGACGCTGCTGTTCATGCCGGAAAATGTGGTCTGGTTTGGAGTGCTGACTCTGCTGGGCTCGGCCATGCTCCTGACGGGCCTTGTGCAGAAGTGGCTGCAAAAGATCCCGCCGGCGGTGGGGCTGGCGGTCAGTTTGATCCTGTTCGCGCTGACCGATCACACAATGGACGGCTATTGGGGGCTTGGCCCGCTGCGCTGGGCGCTGCCGCAGGGGCTGTATGCCAACTATCTCACGGCATACTTCGGCTTTTATCCGGCCTCCTTTTACTCCTCCGATTACTTCCCGCTGCTGCCGTGGCTGTTCTTGTTCTGGGCGGGGTACTACCTGCATCTGCTTGTCGGCCGCAAACGGATGGAGCCGCTGCGCCGGTCGGTCTGCCCGCCGCTGGGCTGGCTGGGGCGGCACTCGCTGGTGCTGTATCTGCTCCATCAGCCGGTCATTTTCGGTGTGCTGACGCTGGTGTTCACCGTTCCGCAGCTGCTTTGAGCAGGGAAGTGGAAAAATCTGCAAAAGAACCTTGACAACCCTGCCACAGTGTGGTATCCTGTCTGTGGTTAGAGAAATCTAACCAGAAAAATGCGCGTCCGTTTCGGATGACGCATTTTCATGGCAATAAAAGTTAGAACATACTAACCATAATTGAAAGAGAGGTTCTTCTTTATGAGCAAAGTAGCAATCGTATTCTGGAGCGCCACCGGCAACAC
>ERZ1026890.1010-NODE-1010-length-11020-cov-5.021523_pt1 | contig 11020 bp, 8 predicted proteins | sample MGYA00380175_ERZ1026890 | MGnify/ENA primary metagenome ERZ1026890 (study PRJEB33269, sample SAMEA4719811) | human gut metagenome | biome: human-associated habitat; feature: organic feature; material: feces | place: Cameroon | collected 2013-10 ...
GTATAATTACTGCTTCCATTTTCAGAATTCTTATTCATATCTATATTACTCATACTTATCCTCATTTCTACGCTTTCTCACCAGAGTTCTTCTTATTTATCTTATTACTTAACACATTAGCTCCTATGCTGAATGCAAGCACAAGTATAAGAAGTACCGCTGATGCAAGGTTAGCCAGGTCCTGATTTTGTCCATTAACCTGTAAATCCCATATCTGCAATGATAATGTCTCTGCTGAACGAAATGGGTTAAGTGGACAGGTTGATGATGCAAGATTCCAGTTGCCCCATCTTATGTTAGTTCCTGAACCTGTTGTATACAAAAGAACTGCCGCTTCACCAAAGCCTCGTCCTGCCGCCAGTATTACACCTGTCATAATTCTTGGAAGGCAGGCTGGCAGTAATATGTGGAATATTGCCTGCCAGCGTGTTGAACCAAGTCCCATACTCGCTTCAAAATATCCCTTAGGGAGTCCTTTTATGGCATCCTCTGTTGTTGTTGTTATAAGTGGCAGTGTTATGATTGATACGGACAATGCTCCAGCCATAAGGCTTTTATCCAGTCCTATAATTACAAGAAAGATGAGGTAGCCAAATAAACCAACAACAATAGATGGAAGTGACGAAAGTGTTTCTATACATATTCTTATGAACTTTGTAATAAGTCCACCCTTGGCATATTTTGCAAGATATATTCCAGCAAATGTTCCAATTGGTACTGTTATAAGCAATGACAAGAATACAAGATATATCGTATTAAAAAGCTGGTTGCCTATAGCACCACGCCTTGTAAAGCCGAACATTGAAGGTTTTGCACCAGCAAAGCCCTTAATAATTACATATCCGGCAAATGCCGCAAGAAGCACAAAGAAGAATACGGCTATACAGTAAAATATAACTGTCATTACTCTATCCTGTGCCTTGGCACGTTTTATCCTATTCATATAATCTCCATTTCTGTGCACGCTTCTGCGCACAAATATTCATTTTCACCTTTTATTAACTTTAACAGGTGATTTTAATTAGTCTTTGCACCCTTCTTTTTATTTCCAGATTCTTCTGACTGCTTAGCAGACAGAAAATGTATTAAAAATATGAACAAAAGTGATATAAGGAACAAAAGCAATGCAAGTGTCCACAACGCTGTCTTAGTTTCTCCGCCTTCCATCGCATTTCCCATCTGGGCTGTTATCTCTGTTGTAAGTGATTTGGTTGTTGAGAATATGCTGTCTGGAAGTGCTGTTGTCTGTCCTATTACCATCGCAACTGCTAATGCCTCACCAAACGCTCTCGCAAGACCAAGTATTATGCCTGAGAATATTCCAGAAGCTGAAGCTGGAAGCACTATTTTATATATTGTCTGCCAGCGTGTTGAGCCCATTCCATAAGCACCCATTCTGTAATCTTTAGGAACTGACCTGATTGCATCTGCTGACACACTTGTTATTGTAGGGAATATCATTATTGCAAGCACAATACCTGCCGCTAATATTGAATGTCCTACCTGTCTGTGAAACATATCTCTTATAAATGGCACAAGCACGGTAAGTCCGACCCAGCCATATACTACGGAAGGAATTCCTGCAAATATCTGGATTACAGGGCGGTAAAATTTTTCACCAAATTTAGGCGAAATCTCTGTCATAAATATAGCTGAACCAAGTGCAAATGGTGTTGCAATAAGCAGTGCAAGACCACAGGTGCTTAATGAACCAACTATAAATATAAGTGTACCTACTGAACCGCCGCCTTCCATATTGTCTATAGGTGCCCAGTCAGGTGAAAACAGGAACTCACCGATTGAATGATTGAATTTTAAGAATGTTCCTGAACCCTTGTATACAAGAAATCCACCTATTCCAAGAGTAAGCACTATAACGAAAAGACCACACAGGGTGACGATTGTACGCCACAGGTACTCTTTGGTAAACATACCTCTTTTAATATTCATACTTTCTCCATTCTTAACATATAAAATGTGGCTGTTATATATTCAACGGCGGAGGGATTAATAGCTACGGACGTTGTGCGGAGTGTTATATTACCGCTGGGCACGCTCCCGCTACTTGAAACCGTAGCGGTACTAAGCGGCTAAAGGACAGCCGCTAAGTGCCGACGGTTTCAACAGTACCCAGCTTGCAATATAACACTCCACACAACTGGGTTGCGATTAATCTGCGTTGAATTGTTTATCAGCTTTATGTATCTTCTTTGCTCTTTGTTATTTCTTTTTTACATTTTCATTTTATATGTTATTAATTTCTATGCGTTTAGGCGGGCAGGAAATCTGCTCGCCTAAACTGGTTACTTATTTGATAACCTATTTCTTTGTGTTTTTGATTGATTTTCTTTCAATCTTTTAATGTTAATTTTGTCTGCTGATGATTTGTAAGATTTTATCTTACTTTTTAATTAAGGGGGTAACAACTATTTTTTAGTGTTCTTTTACTGTCATCTTTGATGATACGCCGTAGCCTAATGATTCCATTTTCTTGCCGTATTCATCTGATGTGATGTAGTCGAGGAACTTCTGGGATACTTCATCTGCGTTGCCCTTTGTGTACATATGCTCGTATGTCCATACTGGGTATTTGCCAGCATATGTATTCTCAAGTGTTGGTTCAACACCATCAATTGATACTGTATCAACGCCTGGGTTGCTTACAAGGTAAGATAAAGCTACATATCCGATAGCACCCTTTGTTGTCTTAACATTCTGTAAAAGTACACCTGAATCATCTGTTTCCATTGACTTGTTAGAAGCTTCGCTTGCACCATCTAATGCGTATTTCTTAAATGTTGCTCTTGTACCAGAAGATTCTGGACGAGTGATAAGCACGATTGCTTCATCAGCACCACCAACTTCTTTCCAGTTAGTAATCTTTCCTGTAAAAATATCTGTAAGCTGTGCCTTTGTAAGGTTCTTAACACCACCTGCTGTTACGTCCTTGTTTACGATAGGTGCCATTGTTACTACACATACCTTATGGTCTACAAGTTCTGCTGCCTTAGCTGCATCAAGCTTTTCTGCTGCCTCCACATCAGAGTTACCAATGTTAACTGTTCCCTCTGATACCTGCTTAAGTCCTTCACCAGAACCACCTGCATCGATTGTTATGTTAACATCTGGATATTTTTCATTAAAAAGGTCTGCCGCATCATCAACAAGTGGCTTTAATGCTGATGAACCTGCTGCTGTTATGCTTCCGCTAAGGTTAGAGTCTGCATCTGCTCCATTATCTGCACTGCTGCTTCCACAGCCAACAAGTGCTGTTACCATACATACTGTACTAAGAATTACAGCTGCGCTTTTCTTAAAATTCATCTTTCTCATAAATTTTTTCCTCACTTTTCTTTTAAAGGTCTATGTCTTATCGACAGATAAAAGAATAGCAGTGGTATGTAAAATGCAATACCACTGCTACGAGAAATCTATGTAAAGTCTTTGTTAAATTATAATTTTACTTAACGCAGCCAATAAGCTCGTTAATGTCTGCTACTCCATTTTTAGCACAATAATCTCTTATTCCGTCCACAACCTTAATTGTTGTAAGAGGGTCATTAAAATTAGCTGTACCAACTGATACCATCGTTGCACCTGCCATAATAAACTCAAGTGCATCATCTGCATTGGCAATTCCGCCCATTCCAATAATAGGAAGTGCTACAGCATTGGCAACCTGATATACCATTCTTACTGCAACAGGCTTTATAGCTGGACCTGAAAGACCGCCTGTCTTATTGGCAACAGCAAATGTTCTTCTATTAATATCAATCTTCATTCCTGTTAATGTATTAATAAGGGATACCGCATCAGCACCACCTGCCTCAACAGCTTTAGCCATCTCTGTAATATCTGTCACATTAGGGCTTAACTTCATAATTACAGGCTGCCTGGCAACCTTTTTTACCGCCTTTGTAATACGCTCTGCTGAAGCTGGAACCTGTCCGAAAGCAATACCACCCTCTTTTACATTAGGGCAGGATATGTTAATCTCAAGCATATCAACTGGCTGTTCGCCTAACTTTTCCACAGCATCAACATAATCTTCTTCTGTCTTTCCACACACATTTACTATTATCTTAGTATCATACTGCTTAAGAAATGGAATATCTCTCTTTACAAATGTATCAAGCCCCGGATTTTGAAGTCCGATTGCATTAATCATTCCACCGTAAGTCTCTGCTATTCTAGGTGTTGGATTGCCCGGCCAAGGTACATTTGCCACACCCTTAGTTGTGACCGCACCTAATTTATTAAGGTCTACATATTCACAATATTCCATACCTGAACCAAATGTTCCTGAGGCAACAGTAACAGGATTATTAAATTCAACTCCCGCAATATTTACTTTCATATTAACGTCTGCCGGATTAATTGGATTTACTCTATTAGCCATTATAACTCTACCTCCTTAACATTGAATACAGGGCCTTCTTTACATACTCTCTTATTCTTAACCTTTGAATGGTCATCAATATCTGTTGACTGACATACGCAGGCAAGGCACGCTCCTATTCCGCAAGCCATTTTTTCCTCTAAGGATACGAAACAGGCGATATTATTGCTTACCGCATATTCCTTTATTGCTCTTAACATTGGTGTAGGGCCGCAGGCAAATATTACATCTGCTGTTAAGTTATTCTCTCTTACTGCATCTAATACATTACCTTTAGTTCCAGCACTTCCGTCCTCTGTTGCAACATATACATCAGCAAACTGCTCAAATTCATCTTTTAAAAACATCTGTGAGTTTCTGTAACCAAGTACAGCCTGCTTCTTACATTCGAGCTGCTTAGCAAGCTCAAGCATTGGAGGAACACCAATTCCACCACCAAAAAGAATTGCCTTTAACTCTGTGTCCGCACAATCATTTCCTGTGACATTCTTTACATATTCCATAATAGACTTAATATCATATCCATTGCCAAGAGGTCCTTGAATATTAACATATTCCCCCTCCTTCATCTTAGAGAACTCCTCTGTCCCCTTTCCAGCAACCCTGTATACAATCCTTAAATTATCTTTATCTATTCTGCATATGCTTATTGGTCTTGGAAGAAGTCTTGCTCCATCGTTAGAATATACCGATATGAACTGTCCCGGTACAGCCTCTCCTGCCATCTTATCTGTCTTTAACCACATTTCATATATGCCTTCGGCTAAACACGAAGTCTTAATTATTAATGCATTTTCTCTGTATGACATATGTATTCTCCATTCTTAATTAATTATTTCAAATCCTTGTATACAACATTTCCATTGCATATAGTATATTTTATTTTACCATAAAGCTTCTGTCCGATAAATGGTGAATTACTAGCTTTCGATACAAAATTCTCTGTAACCTCCCACTCCTCATCTGGATTAAATATAACCAAATCAGCTATCTTTCCAGCCTCAATACAGCCTTTGTCCATTTTGTAAAGCTTTGCTGGATTAACTGTCATCTTAGTGAGCAGTTCCTCAAGTGTTAAATAGCCTTTCTTTACAAGATTAGTAATTCCAAGTGCAAGTGATGTTTCAAGCCCTATCATTCCGCTCGGTGCTGCCTTGAACTCCTTAGCTTTCTCATCCTTGCTATGTGGTGCGTGATCTGTTGCAATTATGTCTATTGTTCCGTCCTTAAGGCCTTCAATTACAGCAAGCCTGTCAGCTTCTGTTCTTATTGGTGGATTTACTCTTGCAAGTGTGCCTTTCTCAAGCACAATGTCTTCTGTAAGCGAAAAATGCTGTGGAGTAGACTCTGCATGTACATCTGCTCCCAGCTTCTTAGCTGTCCTTACAAGCTCTACTGATACCGCTGAGCTTATGTGCTGTATACATATTGTTGCCTTGGTTTCAAGTGCAAGCATACAATCCCGTGCTACCATCATATACTCTGAGCAGGCTGGTGCTCCACCTATATTAAGCTTGTCTGATACAACGCCTTTATTAATTCCCTGTTGTTCTATATATGCAGGATTTTCCTCGTGAAAACTTAACGGCATATCAAGCTCTTTAGCTTTCTGCATAGCTTCCTTTACAAGCATTTCACTCTTAAGTGGAATACCATCATCTGTAAATACAAGTGCCCCGCCATTCTTAAGTTCCGTAAAGTCAGTAAGTTCTTCTCCCTTAAAGCCTTTAGATACTGCCGCAGCTGAATATACATTTATCGGCGTAGTTCTTCCCTTTTCTATTACATACTGCAACGTTTCTTTATTATCTACTATAGGATTAGTATTAGCCATACAAAGAACTGTTGTAAAACCTCCTGCCGCAGCTGCCGCAGCTCCTGTATTAATATCTTCTTTATAAGTAAAACCTGGATCCCTGAAATGAACGTGTGTATCTATAAGACCCGGTGCTACCACAAGACCTTCTGCATCAATTACTTCATCTACAGCTATGTCGGATACAGGCACATCAAATGCTTTTACCTGTATTATACCGCTTATTATTCCATTTTCCACAAGAATATCTGCCTTATATGACATATGTCTTGCTGGATCTATTATATGTCCATTCTTAATTAAAGTTCTCAATATTATCTCCATTCTTTATAAAAGCGGCATTACCAGTCTGTTGCTGAGTGGTACTGCCGCTTATTATAATAATTATTTACTTTCCAAGTGCTCCATTAATATCTGCAATCATATCAAGAGCTGCCTGTCTTGAAGCTTCACCGAAATTCTTAGCTCCAAACTTAGCATACTCATCTTTAGCATATGCAGCTATAATTCCTCTTGAACTATTAACTATCGCGCCAAGTCCGTCTGGGTTAAAGAAAGCTGTAAGGTCTTCAGCCTTGCCACCCTGTGCCCCATAACCTGGAACAAGGATATAAGCCTTTGGCATAACCTTTCTTAATACCTTACCCATCTCTGGATATGTAGCACCAACTACCGCACCTACATTACTATAAGTATCGCCCATACACTGGCTTCCCCATTCATTAACCTTAGCACCTACATGCTCATATAATGGCTTGCCGTCTATAAGCTGATCCTGAAATTCTCCACTTGAAGGATTAGAAGTCTTTACAAGGATAAATATACCTTTGTCTTCTTCATTGCATACCTTAATAAATGGATTAATTCCGTCAGAACCAAGATATGGATTAACTGTTGCAAAATCTTCATCAAATGGTGTTAAAAGCTTAGAACCAACTTTAACCTTTCCAAGATGTGCTACTGCATAAGCCTCAGATGTTGAACCTATATCGCCTCTCTTAACATCACCGATTACAACCATATCCTTCTCGTGACAATAATCAACAGTCTTCTTAAACACCTTAAGTCCTTCAATACCGAACTGCTCATACATAGCAATCTGTGGCTTAACTGCTGGTACAATATCATATATATTATCAATGATTGCCTTATTATACTGCCAGATAGCTTCTGCCGCACCTTCAAGAGTTTCTCCATACTGCTCAAAAGCTTCCTTTTGAACATGCTCTGGAATATACTTCATCATAGGATCTAAGCCTACAACTACGGGTGCATTTGTCTTAACGATTTTGTCAACTAATTTGTTAATCATCTATATTCTCCTTACATATCAATTAATCTATCTTATATTACAACTTTGGAACATCTTTATCAATAATAACTTCTGTTCCGTTGATATTAGAATATACAATCTTACCACCAGCTATTGTATACTTAATCTCACCACTTACCTTCTTGCCGTTAAATGGAGTGTTCTTGCCTCTTGAAGCAAATGTCTTACTGTCTATAACATACTCTGCATCCGGATCAATTATAGTAATATCAGCAGTCTTGCCAACAAGAAGTGTTCCCTTGTCTATACCGATAATCTTAGCAGGTGTATAACTCATCTTATCTGCCATCTCAAGAGGTGTAATAATATTTTTCTTAACAAGATCTGTCATTATAATAGCAACAGCTGTTTCAAGACCTGATATTCCAAATGGTGCTTCTACAAAACCTCTGTCTTTCTCTGTAAGATGATGTGGTGCGTGGTCTGTTGCAATTATGTCTATTGTTCCGTCCTTAAGGCCCTTAATAAGCATATCTTTATCCTTATTAGTTCTTAATGGTGGATTAACCTTGTAGTTAGCATCATCTTCATTAATATCATCTTCTGTAAGTGTTAAATGGTGTGGCGTTACCTCTGCTGTAACATCAAGACCTTCTTTCTTGGCTGCCGCTATCATTCTTACGCTGTCCTCTGTTGAAACATGGCATATATGAAGCTTGGCACCCGTATTCTTAGCAAGGAGTAAATCTCTTGCCACCATAATATCTTCTACAGAATTCATAATTCCGTAAAATCCAAGTTCTCTTGCTTTATTGCCGGCATTCATAACTCCCCTTGCTGCAAGATCCTTATCTTCACAATGTGCAAATACCGGTATTCCTACTTCTGCCGCAAGCCTCATAGCCTGTCTTGCTACTCTAGCATTCATAACAGACTTCCCATCCTCGCTTACTGCTACAGCTCCTTCCTCATAAAGCCTCTCATAATCAGTTATATACTCTCCGTCCTGACCTGCTGTCATAGCTGCTATAGGAAGAATATTAATATCTGTTACTTCTTCTGACTTATTCTTTATGTATTCAACCATCTCAACGCTGTCAATTGCAGGCTTAGTATTAGGCATTGGACACACTGTTGTAAATCCACCTCTTGCCGCAGCTCTTGCACCAGTTCTTATTGTTTCCTTATGTTCAAAGCCTGGTTCTCTGAAATGTACATGTAAATCCACAAGTCCTGGCATAACCATACAGCCCTTAGCATCAATAACTGTATCTGCTGCCTTGTCAATATCCTTTGCCACTTCTGCTATAACCCCATCTTCAACAAGAATATCCCTAATGTCATCAGTGTTACTTGCAGGGTCAATAACTCTTCCGTTCTTAATCAACATTCTCATATATTAATCCTCCCCTTAAAATTTAATCTTTCAAACTCGTAAGCAGGTTCAGGTTTACCATAATAGTATCCCTGTATGAAGTCAACACCCAGCTCTCTTAATATATCTAACTGGCTCTTATCCTCAACACCTTCTACAACTATCTTAGTTCCTATAGTAGCAGACAATTCAACTATAAGCTTAATGAATGCCTGTGCATACTCATCTTCCGTTATATCATCAATAAATGTCTTGTCAACTTTAATAATATCAAAAGGAAGCTGTTTAATGTAGTTAAGTGATGAATATCCTGTACCGAAATCATCAAGAGCTATCTTTGGTCCTAATTCTCTTATGCCATTAATTATATTAAGAACCCTGTCCATATCATTAATAGCAAAGCTCTCTGTAATCTCCAACACGATATTCACAGGATTAACTCCTGTCCTCTTAAGCACTTTAGCTACTGTATCTACTATATCTTTCTGAAGAAGCTGGACAACCGACAGATTAACATTGATATGGAAATCCGGCATACCATGTTCATTCCAGTATCTGCACTGTCTGCAGGCTTCCTCAAGAACATAATCACCAATTGAAGTTATAAGTCCAAGATATTCAGCAAGCGGAATAAAATCACCCGGGCCCATAAATCCAAGCGACTTACTGTCCCATCTTACCAGTGCTTCACACGATGCACATTCCTCTGTGTTAATATCAACTACAGGCTGGTAGAATACAACAAATTCATCAATTCCTGTCGCAACAGCCTGCCGCATATTATTTTCAATATCAAGGCGTCTTACAGAATTCTGTTTGTTGCACACATCATAAAAAGAATATCCATTCTTACCATTCTTCTTAGACTCATACATTGCTATATCAGCCATTCTGATAATCTCGTGTACATCTTTGCTGTCATCTGGAAATACCGCAATACCCATACTCATAGTACAGAAATATTCTGTCTCCATAAGATACCACGGTTTGTTAAATATCTCTTTAACCTTATTGGCAATTCTCTCTAATTCAAGGAACATATCAGGCATTACTATGGCAACAAATTCGTCACCGCCCATTCTGTAACATCTGCCTCTAAGACCTACTATACTCTGAAGTCCTGCCGCAATCTGCTGTAAAAGAATATCTCCATACTGGTGTCCAAGACCATCATTAATGTGCTTGAAATCATCAAGGTCGATAAACAAAACCGCCCCCTTAACACCATCTCTTATAGCTTCGTTAATTATAGTCTTTAAGTCTGACTCACACTTCATACGATTATAAAGACCGGTAAGGAAATCGTTATGTGCCTGAAATTCAATCTTCTGCTGATTCTTTTTCTTCTGTGTTATATCAGAAGCTGTACATACAATTACCTCACTTGCATCTATCCATATAAGCTTGGTAAATCTTACTTCAAACCACAGACCTGACTCAGCATTATACTTCTCCACAGGTCTTATGTATTCTCTTGTATAATCAGAAAAATCATAATATCCATCAATATTATTGCCCTCAGCATTATTAATATATTCTTCAAGTGTCTTCTCTACATCTTCTTCTGTCGGTACAAGAATATCCTGCATACATTCTTTTATTGTATCTTTAATCTCCTTCGACTCAGCCGCCACCTTATTCTCAAACAGAATATTGCCTGTAGCAGTATCACATACAATAATACCTGAACCTATGTTATTAAGAATATCCTTTAAGACTTCATATGATGAAAGCAGTGAATTATTAGTTACTCTCATCTGGGCAATACTCTGAATAATACCTGTAACATCATATATAAAATGCATATTGTCCTCATTATCGGACCATAGCTTTATATTGTTCTTATCATATATGACAAAATGCATAGCATCTATGTCATTAATCCTAATAGGAACGCTTATGCTGTTCTCACCATTCAGTGCCATAACATCGCATTTCTTAGCTTCCTCTATACATTCACCCTCAGATGCAATTACTGTCCATTCATCATCTGAACTCTTCTGAAGCAATGCAATACAATCAGCATTAATGTATGCTATAGTCTTATGTAATATTAGTTCTACTGTATGCTGAAATGTATCTCTTGACTCAAGGCTTTCTATCAATTCTGACAACACTTCAAACTTCTTATTAGTCTCTCCCAAAACTCCTGCCTCC
>ERZ1026890.1012-NODE-1012-length-10985-cov-3.610522_pt1 | contig 10985 bp, 34 predicted proteins | sample MGYA00380175_ERZ1026890 | MGnify/ENA primary metagenome ERZ1026890 (study PRJEB33269, sample SAMEA4719811) | human gut metagenome | biome: human-associated habitat; feature: organic feature; material: feces | place: Cameroon | collected 2013-10 ...
TAACATATTCGATGTTAGGATGCGTACGCGCACTGATTGGTACGAACCGTGATCACCTTCATCTGCGTTAAAGCAAATCACTTTGTAACCAGCTTTCGCCCACGGCAGAGCAGCATAGCCGGAGCCGTCGAACATTGAGAAAACCAGACCTTTGATGTTGTTCATTTTTTAATCCTCAGAATGGGAAGCAACGCTTGCAAGCCGGATCGAATTCACAGCCGCAGTCATTTACAATCATGGTTGGATCGGCAAAGATAGCGCCGCTCTCCATGTCCATATCCATATCGCCGAGCGCATCATCCAGCGTGCGCAATTTGTAAGCAACCTCCAAAGCCGCCTCTTTATTCAGGCCAGCCGACTCCGCCTCATGCAGCCGGGCAAAGAATCCATCATCGGCGCTTTTGAATGTCATAGAATATTCTCCTCAGTTGGAATAATGGAATAATTGGGCGGCGCAATAACCGCCCTTGAACCAATCAGGCATACCAGCTTTCGATAAAGAAGTAATTGTGCTCAAGCATTTCGATCAGCTTTTCCTTGTCCACGCTAAAAATCTCTGAGTCGTTTCGCACGGAGTAATGACCTTTACCCTCCTGGATGTGAACCTTGCGGCTACCAGCGCCATTACCCATAACAAGAGTTACTTTGTGGTTGTAGTCGAGAGCGGCTAGGACGCGAGCGGTTTTGATTTTCATGTTGATTTCCTCGTTCGTTGTCGATGGCGCTACTATACCAAGCCGCAGCGCCAGAGTTTTAACAAAAAGTGCTATTAATTCCAGAATGAATGGCGAGGCGCTCTTTTACCATCACCGCCGTAGTGGTCATTGGCTACAGCAACCATCCACGCATCTTTAAAGATAATTAATCTCATTTGCGAATCTTCCCAACATACGGATAATGCGCCAGGTCACACGGCTTGATGTGGTCAACGCGCACATATTTCTTTTTGTCCTCATGCCAGCGGCGAACGCCGTTACCAACAATGTGATATTCCGCACCCGTTTCAACGTTGACGTAGTAGATCATGAATAAACCGCTCCTTTAATGACCTTGATCGCGTTAACCAATTCTTGCCCGTCGTGAATCATCGACGGCAGCAGCGCCCAGGTTGCCTCATTCAGCTTTTTGTTTTTTCCCTTAATCAGAAAGCCGCCCAGCAGTTCAAAGTTGCAGATAAGGCGATCATCACGCATATCGTAAAGGTTAAACAGGTTGCGAGCCGCGCCGCTAACGTAAATCTTCATTCCATTGTTGCGGCAGAATGCGCGCAGTTCTTTCGTCACTTTCATTATTCACTCTCCAGTACGGTCACAGGCTCCAGGCGCTCCAGCACAACTTTGAAGTCGGCAAAGAATGTTGGCCTACGCTCAGTCAATTCGGTGTATGTGTCAGTCGCCAGGGTTGCGCGATCACCTTCATAGCACACAACCCGCTTCCCGTTCTCGCGGCTGATTGCCACCACGCGATAAGTGTTCTTGATCATTATCAAACCTCCTCAAAAAACGTGTTGAATCCAGCAAGCTTGTAGTCGCTCGCAACGCGAACAACATTCCAGCGCACGCCGCAGTGGTAAGCCTCCATATCCTCCAGGTCAATCGTGATAACGGTTCCTTTCTTGAATAAACCTTTCTCGTGCGTCTTGTCGCGTTCGGTCACAACCATATCAACTTGCATCGCTTAATCCTCATGTTTCGTTTGTTGAGGCAATGATAGCGCATCGCCTCTGATTGGTTTTAACAATTCGTGCTATCACACCGACTCAAACACTGCTTTGAATTGTGCGCGTGTTTTGCAGTCACCAAAGCGAGCGTAGATTGAAGCTGCGTATTCGCTATTGGTTTGCATCACATACCAGCGGCAATCTGCTGCAATATCTTTCAGTTTGCGCGTGCCAGCCTCAACCTCGTCCATGATTCCATGGATGGTGAAAGCGTCGCATTTGGTCAGTGTGTACATTTCCGTTTTCCTCAGTTCGTTTCGATGAATGCATTATGCCAAATCCGATCCGGCCTGTTTTAGCAAAAAGTGCTATTCCTGCAATTGGTTATTATTCCAACAATTCTGGAATATCTGGAATAATCACGAATAATCATGAGTAATCAAAAGTTGTCATGTGTCGTAATGATTCAATCATTGCTAATCAAAAGTTGTCATGTGTGTGATGTGCGATCACTTGAGGAGGGTTTCTCATAGTCTGCCCGTGTCAACTTGCGCGAGCCTGGCGCGTGCTTTGTTATCTTCCGTTTACACACGTTTCACCGTGTTACCGAAAGTGCGGGGGCGTAGTTCTTTCGCGTTTTTCGCGTTACGAAAACGAAAATAACTTTTCAGTCCCCCTTAAATAATTAATTAAATCAATGAGTTAGTTATATATTATTCTATTTGTTTTCACTACGTTATACTTGTTACCACTATATAGGGGTATGCTTATCATATTTTATATTGTTGGTATTGGTTAATTATTGAGCTATTCCGCTCAGAGTGGTATGCGCTCGCCTGGTTGGTGCGTGGGGTGCATTAATGTATATATGTATCAGAGAAGTCCGGCGCAAAATCGGTAACATCGGTAACACGCATAAAACAGATTTTAATTTCAGGAAATTCATGCACTTATGCGCAAAAATGTTTTTCGGTCGAAAAAAACTTGTGGAAACCGATTGTAACATGCATAATGCACCCCGAAACGAACGAACGGAGGGAAATCTATGTCAGAACAATCATTTGGTGATCAATTGCGTTTAGCGGCTCGCATGTTGGCTAATGGCGAGCGCGACGAAATTATCATGACTGACTTCCAGTTACAGCAGATCACGGGCAAGGAGAAAATTAATCCAAGCCACATTCGCACCACAATGGGGCGAGAGGTGCGCACTCAGGGGGCGATCAGCGTTAAGCGCACGGTTGACCCGTTGGGCTACGTTTGCACGTTCAACCCTGACCCGAAAAAGCGAGCGATTGCCAGCGACGAACTGCCATCAATCAAGGCTCGCGCGGCAAACAAGATGCTGAAAGAAATGCTCTCCATCATGCCTAATGTCGCAGACCTTGAGGGCGAGCAGTTGCAAGGCGCAATGGTGGCAATTCAGCGATACCAGGAATTAATGAAAAGCAAACTCAACGAGGAGGTTAAATAATGGTCAAGACGGTACACCCCGACAATAACGGCGACGAAATGAAAATCTATGAGCGCCATGACAGGATCCATATTGATGGATACTTTGACGACGACAGAATCGCATGGCGTGGCATTTACACGCCGGATGGAGCGCGAGAAATCGCAAAGCGACTTAATGACCTGGCAGACATTATGGAGGGGAAATAATGATCCGATTCAATGTTGACTATCCAGGCTTTGTGGCTGGCAAGACCTATCAGGCGAAATACGCGGCTCACCCATTCTACGGCTACATTGCAATCAAGGTTGTGGACGAGGACGGAGATACGCGCTACCTGGCGCCTGGTCTGCTGGATGACGGTTCCATTGTTGAGGTGGACGAATGAGCAGTTGGCACAATGAGCACGTAATGCAATTCTACCGCCAAAGAATAAAGAAAATTCTCAATAGCACGAATTGCTAAAAACTGTTTCGGGTGTGCTGGTATAGTACACCCATCAACAACGAACTGAGGAATAAACAATGAAATCTCGTGAATACCGCAACAAGCACAACGGACTGATTTACTGGCTGGAAGATAACAGCGTAATGGTTCGCCGTGACGATGTGGTTATCAAGTCAGCAATGACGGCGGCGGAATTCTTTATCGCGGTTGGTACTGACCGCCTGGTTTTAGTGGAGGAGTGATTCATGATCAAATGGTTTAAGCGTCTTTTCCGCCTGGACACTGTGAAATTCCACGGCGTGCGAATTCCAGCAGACTTTAAGCGCGCCTGCCCTGGGAATGCGGCTGGCGTGTATTGGGAAATGCCGGACGGCACATACTGGTTTAGCGTATGCACTGGCGTTAAGTCGGAAGTTACGCAGCGCGACTATGAGCGCGGTACATGGTTTAAGTCAATGATGGAAGTAGGGGAGGAATTTTAATGATCAAGTTTGAACTGTGGGGACACACTTACCATCTGCGCGGGACTTACGGCGTTGTTATCGTTGACCTGGACGGCACACTTTCAGACGGCACGCACCGCTTGCACCTGCTGCCAACGAAAGACCTGCACCTCACTGAAAGCTGGAGCGAGTTTAACAGGGCGGCACAGCATGACGCGCCAATCCAGGACACGATTGATATCGTCAACGCACTTTGGAAAGCGGGGATGGGCGTCGTTATCCTGACTGGTCGCTCTGACGAGGTGGAAACAGAAACCATCCTTTGGCTCGACCGCCACAAAGTGAAATACGATTGGATGATTATGCGCCGCGCGGAAGATAACCGCAAAGACACCGTGATCAAAGAGGAGGTGTTGCGCGCTATCGGGTTGCAGCATATCACATGCGCCTTTGATGATTCACCAAGCGTGATCAAGCACTTCCGCAGCCTGGGGATTACGACCTATCAGGTGACGGAATACGACAAGCCACATGCTCACTTGCAGAGTCACGGCGTGGAGAAATTGAGCGATGACTGATGCACTCCTTAAATCGGTAATTGCGGTTCTACTTTTCGCTGGCTTTGTTATGTTTTGCCTCCTGGTGTGGGGCATTACATATGCAGCACTTGACGACGCAGAATATCAATGCAGAGGCACAGGCCGCCAAGTGCTAACGATGATGCCAGCCGGAAAGGTGATGGTTCCGATCATGCAGGAAGAGACTGTTTGCAAGAGGGTAGAGAAATGATTGTAACGCACGATGTAGAGCCAGGCGCGAGCACTGCGCAAGACATGGTGGCAGGAATGCCGCCAAAATCGCACAGAATGGTACGTGTGCGCGGTTATAACTTCAATGTCAGCCAAACACTCAAGGAAATTTTGGCCTTGCCAGAAGTCGATACAGCGCTTGTGGGAGTGCATACAAATGAATATGTTTCTTTCCACATCGTGACGAAATAGCACGAATTGCTAAAACGCGCTCCGCAAGGGGCGCTATACTGCACCCATACCAACAAACGAGAGGAAAGAAAAATGCGAGCAACGATTAAAACCACTGGCGGCTACACTGGCATGAAGAATGTGAAATTACCGCTAACTCTCAAAGCGGTTTCCAGTGGCTACGGCACTGTAGATGTAAGCCTGGCGGAGTTGATTTATCACGGCTACGATTTCGCAGCAGGACAGGCAGACGAGATCCCGGACTGCAAATTTAATTCTCAGACACTTACTTTCACCATTGGCTCAGAAGCGGAGATTGTAGAATGAAATACGAACTGTACAAGGCGGTAGACAAAATTGATGGTGAGCTTTCCTTGTTCCTGCTGGACGAGATCGGAGGTTATACGGTTGTGCCTTACTCAGAGGTATTCATTGGTAAACTTGTCAGGGAAATAAAATTTGGCGGTTGCTGCCACTGGTCACGAAACGACAGCGAAACACCGCGTAGGCACGACATGATTAATCCGGTTCTGCTGTGTGTGCTGGAAGGTGAATAATGAAGTGCATCCGGTCAACATACGATCTATTCAAGGCGGGTGAGAGTTACCCGCTAATTGAGAAAGGCCAGGTCGGGCGGTTCACAGTGTACGAGTACACGGACACGCAGGGTTGGGTTTATACGTTCGGACTCGACGAGAACGGCGAGAACGAAACAGACGGCAATTTCATTAAATTCACAAAGGAGTAACAAGATGATTGAGATCAAATTCAAAGGCAACACCAAGCGATTCCACGGCGCACAGATCCACAAAGACGCAACGCACGCGGTAGAGGGTCGCAACTTCGGGACTTATTTCAAGCTTAACGGCGAGTGGTATTTCACGGTTTTCCCTGGCTACGCGCTTAAATGCATGGTTGCAGATCAGGATTTCGATATCCGCAAACACATCAAGGACGACGCAGAGATCAAAGAGTTATAAATAGCACTTTTTGCTAAAGACTTTCCGCGAGGCCATTGGTATAGTGGCCTCATTGAAAGCAACCACGCAAACAGGAGATAAAAATGCGTAACTTCGAGAAAATCCGCACTAACAAAGACCGCCGCGCTGCTGGTGAGATTGTAGATTCACACCGTCGCCGCAAGAAAACCCAAAAGCGCGGGAGTGCGGCAAAGCGCATGGATTGGGATCAGCTTCAAACTAACTACAAGGCAGGTCGATAATGAAAAAGATGATTATCCTTAACGCGCCACCAGGGGCAGGTAAAGACACCATCGGTGAATTGATTTGCAAGCACGCGCCTTGCTATGTCATGAAGCGCTCATTCAAGGAGCCAATGTTTAAGATCGCAAAGGCAATGTTGGGCGATTATCGGTTTGGCCTGTTTATGCAAGCGTATGACGACCGCGAGCAGAAAGAAAAAGCGCAACCATTCCTGAATGGTAAATCACCTCGCCAGTTTATGATCTGGATTAGTGAGGAAGTTATTAAACCTCAGTTTGGCGTGCATTACTTCGGGCAAATGATGGCTGAAGCCGTTCGAGATTCGCAAGTGCCAATCATCGTAACGGACGGCGGTTTCCCTGAAGAAGTTAAGCCGCTGGTGAGCGCAGGAATTCAGGTTAACATTTGCCGCTTGCACCGCACAGGCTACACGTTTGAAGGTGACAGCAGAGATTATCTAAACATGGATGGATACCATCACCGAGTTGTGACGCGAGATTACATTCTGGTAAATGGCGATCCGATGCATACGATGATTCAGATCTGTGAGGATGTTTTAGAATGATAAGCACGCCGCATGATCCGAAAGAGCCATTCAACGGACACAAGGCGCTTGTTGTCCTACTGACTATCATGACAATCGGTTACACTGCAAGGGGTTTATTATGGCTGGCAACACACTGAAATCTATCGGCGCGGTTCTGTTAATCGTTGGCGGCTCACTGCTTACTGAGCCAGGTTTCTTAAACTCAGTAGGGACATTTGCGGTTCTGTGCGGCGGTCTTGTCGGCGGCTACCTGGACGGCAAGAAAGCGGGACGCCGCGAGGCGTTCGGTGGACACCACGAAAACCCGATTAAATAGCACGAATTGCTAAAACACAGTAACGGGCTTGCGGTATAGTAAGCCCATACCAAACAAACAGAAGGAAAAACGAAATGAAATTCTCTATCTACCGCGCGATTGACCTAGCTGACGGCACTTACTCACTTTTCCTGGTTCGCGAGGATAACGGTCAAGCAATCAGCATCTTTTACGTTGACGACTGCCAGATCGAATATCTGAAAGAGTGCGCGCCTAACTACGAGGATGAAAACTGGTACTCAAGCGAGCATTTAATGCACGAGCCGGAGCTAATCGAAAGCTTTGAGATCTGATAGCACGAATTGCTAAAACTTCCGCAAGGCCATTTGATATAGTGGCCTTATTGAAGATAAGCAACCAATCAAAGGAGATAACGAAATGGCTACTATCCGCAAACACCTTGTAAACGCATTCGAGAACGTTGGCAAAGCTTACGGTTGGGATGATGGTTTGAAAACTCCATACACCGCACGCCGCCAGGGTTTCAACTCTCTGCGCGAATGGGCGCGATGCATGGCGGCAAACTACATGCCGGAAAATCACCTGCTGATGCCTGATACCCTGCTGGAAATGATCGAAGATGCACAGCGCGCAGGTGTGCCACTGACTCAGCACGATTATGACGAATACGCATTTGAGGAAATCAATGCATGGTAAAGATTCGCACAGACCACGACGAAACGCCGTGGATTAAAGCTGGTAAGGTTTACGAGGCGGAGGCGGTCAAATCAGGCCGCTACGCAGGAACCTATAAATTCATAGGGGAGTTAGGCTCCCCATGCTACACGCGACTTGAGCGCTCTATTCACATTAACGGTAAAGATTGGGAGATTGTAGAATGAAATATTATGTGCGCCCTACCGCAAGCGGTGAAAACTTCACGGCTGGAAAGCTGTACAAAATTCAACACTGTTTCGGATCTGGTCGGGTTGTCGTGCTCAACGATGCAAAGGAGGAAATCATTGTGCGGTGCGATGGCATTGTGTCGGCTCGCTTGGATTGGCGCGGAAAGTTTGAGCGCGTGAACATTCCAGATGAGCAAGAGGCTATGGCGTCGGCAGTGCGCACAGCCAAATACGCCATGAAAATTGGCATCAAGCGCGGAGAGGGTTGGCGAATCAAAAAGAGCGGGGTTACGATAACCAGCAATAACTTTGTGCCAGCGGATCTCAAATACAACCACAAAGGCAAGTCCGTGAGCGTTAAGGAAGCGTGTGAATTGCTGGACGAACTGAAAGAAATTCTACGCTGCTCTGATTGGTCTGAGCTTAAGGCGCAAGCAAAAGTATCTCGCGCCCTGTCCGATGCGCTGATCAAATTGCAGAAATAGCACGAATTGCTAAAACTTCCGCGAGGACATTTGTTAAAGTGTCCTCATTGAAGCGAAGCATACAAAGGAGCTAAAAATGGCAGTTTACACGGGAACCATGTTCGAAGCGCGCAAGACTTTCGGCGCGGTTGTTGAAGGTGAGCACTACGAGCTAATCATGGCGGAAGATGCCGACTACCTGATCAACTCAAACACTGGTGACGTTTTCGAGGTTCGCGTTGACGCATGGGATCGTGATGTTGTTTTCATGCGCGACAATCCGGCGGTGAAGTTTGACAAAGTGGAGAATGAAGCATGATCACGATTAACCTTTCAGACGAGCAAGCGCGAAAGCTCCTTGAGTCCATGGGCTGGCGCATCGACATTGGCAACCTGTCCGCCTGTCACGTTGACTCAGAGGTAGCCAAAGAAATGTTTATGCAGCTTGAGCAAAAGATGATGCCATCTGGAACAGAACAGGCGAATCTTGCCGCATGGCGTGCAGAGGTTGGTTACACCGCAAAGGCTGTAGAGGACTGGAAACGCAAAAATGAGACAATGGAGGGGTTCGAATGATTTTTGTGCATACTTACCAGATCGGAACCAACGAGAACAAGAAAGAGCGCCGCGCTATTTGGGATAGCCAAGAGCAAGCGCTAGAACAGCAACGAGTTTTAGGTGGTGTGATTCAGGCGTTTGAGGCCGTGGAGAATATCGCAGCGAACGAGTATTACAAAGACGTTGTTGTTGACGAGGTGGCAACCATCATCGACGAAATGAGCACCGACGCGCCAGGTTCGCCACGTGAGCTTGAGCCAGGTTCGGCGGCGTGGGATAGCTACAAACTCAAGACGCTAAACAACATCCGAAACCTACTTGACGAAATCAATTAAAAATCGATAGTGTTTAGAGCGCCTCAGACGCTCTACAAGAGGCGCAAATTTTAGGAGGGTAATTGCATGTTTGGATTGAATGAAGCGCACTGGAACATCGTCAAGCGAGCCGCTCGCGGTTTAAATGACGCGATTAGCGAGCTACCGAAAGACGACCGCAAGAATGAGAAAATCGTGATCAAGGTTATCGACAAGCATCACGAGGCGGTGAAGGTGTTAATCGACCGCTACAAGTTCGTGTGGACTGCTGGTTATCTGGCGGGGCGCGTAGGCAACAAAAATGCAGATTACGAATAATGTTTGACGGATTCCGCTCTGATTGGTAACATTCACCACGTAAACAAAAGAGCGGCCTTTGCAGCCGAACGAGTAGCGCGGAGCTACAAAACAACGGCGGCACGCAGGGAAACCATAAGACGTGTCGCCATTTTCTTTCGAGGTAGACATGAAGAATTGGAGAGTAAAATTAACCATCCGCAAGATGGGTATGCAGTGCCAATCATGCAAGCAGACGTTCGAATGTCAGGTTGTGGCAGATAATGAAGTCGAAGCGGCTGAGTTCGCTAAAGAGCTTTCTAAAGCAGATCCTGAAATTCACCAGTTTCAAATAAACTTGATTAAGGAGATCACATTATGATTCTTGGTTTTGTTCTCGGTTTCATCACTGCAATCGTTATGGCTGTTGTTATCGGTGGCGCTGCGCAGAAGTACGCAATTGAAAAAGGCTGGTTTGCCTCCGCTATGTGGAACGAGAAAGAGAAGCGCTGGAAAGTTCGCGGTCGATTCCTCGCCATTTCCGGCAAGATTCATGGCGGCATTGTCCGAGGTGACGGATCAGTGAAATACGTTGAATGACAGAAACCCCGCATTTGCGGGGTTTTTTGTTGCCTGTTATAATCGGACTCCACTAGAGGAGGTAAAACTATGAGCGAAAAAGAGAAGGCAAAACCGCACCAGGCGCTAAACTTCAAGCGACTGTATAACAAGCAATATGGCGATATCGTCCAGCTAAACAAGTCACACCGCTACACGCCGGAGCAGATCTTTGAACTGGCGATCAAGTATTTTGAGTGGGCGGAGCTTAACGCTATCAAAGCCGCTGAAACTTCATCATTCCAGGGGCGCACGTACCAGGACGAGATCCGAAAGCCTCGCGTGTTCACTGTCAACGGCTTGCGGCTGTTTTGCGGCTGGTCAAAGTGCGCGGTCGAGAAGTGGCGCAAGGAGCCAGGTTTCAGCGAAGTAATGGAGTTTATCGACACCGTGATCACGGAGCAGAAATTCCAGCTTGCGGCTAACGGCGTGATCAATGCGTCACTAATCGGTAAAGAATTGGGCTTAGACCAATCACCGCAGATTAACGTTTCCGCTTCCGCTGAATCCTCAGCAGCAATTAGCGAAGTTAGCGCGGAGGAAGTCAAAGAGGCTGTGTTGGATATTCTGGAGAAAATTTAACCATGTTGATTTGGGAAGATTTAACAGTGGCGCAGAAACGCGCCATTAAAGAAATGAGCGAGCTTTCGTTTGAAAAGATGATCCGTATCTGGTTCCAACTCCTGCAAGGCCAGAAGTTTTTAGGAAACTGGCATTTTAGCTACCTGTGCAGCGAGGTGGAGCAGATCATTTCCGGCGAGTCGCAAAACGTGATCTTTAACATCACGCCTGGCTCTGGTAAGACTGAGATTTTCTCGATCCATATGTCGCCGTATGCGTC
>ERZ1026890.1016-NODE-1016-length-10943-cov-4.111223_pt1 | contig 10943 bp, 22 predicted proteins | sample MGYA00380175_ERZ1026890 | MGnify/ENA primary metagenome ERZ1026890 (study PRJEB33269, sample SAMEA4719811) | human gut metagenome | biome: human-associated habitat; feature: organic feature; material: feces | place: Cameroon | collected 2013-10 ...
GCGTCAGATGTGTATAAGAGACAGACAATATACAGCTACATTAAAACACTTTTAAGGTAAAAGAAAAAGACCGAGATTTTTTCTCGGTCTTTGCTTATTCTCGGCTTAACAAATTTACTATCTCTCATTTATCAAGTCAATCAGTTTTTCCAAACTTTCCCAATCTTCTTTATTTAGCTTAGACAACGCAGATACAAGCCTATGTCTGAAATTGTCTTCACCGCTTCTTTGAATATCTCCAAGCATTTCAGCAATCTGTTCATCTTTGGATTTCTCTATAAACATTTCGCCATCGCCTGTCCGTAACCAATCTTCATTAACGGAAAATTCCCTACATATCAGTTTTATAGTCTGTTCTGACGGATAATTTTCTCCGCTTTCCATTTTACAAACAGCAGAACGGGATACAGATAGTTTTTGAGCAAAATCAGTTTGACTTATATTCAAGCTATTTCTGATTTTTTTAATTCTCTCATTCATAAGTAGTTCCTCCTTTCTTGAAAAGTATAATAACATAAAATGTACATTAAGTCAACAAAAAGCATTGACAATGTATATTTAATGTGCTATTGTATGTACATCAAATGAACAGAAAGGAGATGAAAAAATGACAGGACCTTTTTCTATAAGCGGAGATGATGAGGAACGGACACTAAGAGATTATGTTGAATGGTTTGCGCTTGGACTTGCCTACAATGCGGTAAATGGTGAGAAAAACGAAGCATTACAAAGTGAATGTAAAATACTCGATTCTCTCACCAACGCATTGAACGCTATAAAGCTTTAACGAAAAGGATTAGATATAACTTCTACCTTAGCTGGTTTGTTATCAATAGTAGACATAAATTCATCATAGTATTTGCGGTACTCAATTTTGAATTGTTCAACACTGTCTTGATAACCCAACAACTTAGCAATAGCGTATCGGTCAGCAAGTTGCTTGCTATCCATATTTTTCACCTCTTTTCCTATTTAGAATAAGAGGATTATATCACAGAAAGGAAGTGAATTGAATGAGTGAAAAGGAAAAAGAAGTAGTTGAGAAGTTAAAAGAAGCAATTCCTAAGATGTCAGATTTTGACAAGGGTTATATTCTTGGCAAGGTCGAGAATATGGCAGAAAAAAGTGATAAGGAATGTAACAATGACAGAAAGGAGTAAGAATGGCAGAAGTCACAAGAAAAGCTATCCAAAATGAAATGACAAAAACGATAGAGGGAAGTTGCTTCTATGAAAGGCTTCACTGCAACGGACAAGATATAAGCGAATTGATTGCTGACACGAAAGCATTAATTGCCCAACATAACTTATCCGTTTTAGAAGCCAAAGGGTTTTTAGATTATATGAAGATTATTCTTGACAATTCTTCATATCTTCAAATTCAGAAATAGCCTTAATACAACATTCTTCAAAAGATGTATTGTCAGGTATTTCTTTAGCAGTCTTGAGTATAGATAATACTTTGTCAGAGTAAGGATATTCAAGACCACAGTTAGGGCAAATAATCTTGTCGGCAGATACACTTTCATTAACAGTATATCTATTGTGGCAAGTACAAGTTATTTGGAATTTTAGAAACATATTTTTCACCTCTTTTCTATTAGGATAAGAGGATTATAGCACAAACGGATTAGAATTTTTGATATTGATGCAATAGAAAAGTGATGGTAGCGGTAAATAGTTACAAACTTTTATTCAAACATCATTAGTTCTTTTTGACAGGAATAGCGTCCTGTTCGTATCAAGTGTGAATTACCTACCGATTGGCAGTTTTGTCTTTAGCATATTGTTTAATTCTATTGATATAGAAATAAAAGTATATAGGGTGCAGAAGTCTAAACCACAGAAGTATGAGCCGACCACTGATATACACAATGCTATGACAGTATCCATACAATCTCCTTTCGGAAAGTGTCTGCCATCACTTCTCTATTGTATCAATAAATATAAAGTTCTTCAAGTTACAGCAGATAGGAATGAGCAGAATCGCTCAAATGCACCTTAAAAGGTCAAAATATATCACACATTATTTAGAAAGGAATGTTTATGGAGTTACAGATTTTTAGCAATTCAGAGTTTGGAGAAATCCGAACCATTACTAAAGATGATGAACCTATGTTTTGCTTGGCTGATGTATGCAAGGCATTGGAAATCACACATGTTACAGATGTGAAAAATAGGCTTAAACAAGATGGGGTCGGTATTGCCGAGGTCATAGACAGCTTAGGAAGAAAACAGAAAGCTACATTTATTAATGAGAGCAACCTTTACAAGACAATCTTTCAGAGCCGTAAAGAAAGTGCAGAGAGATTTACAGAATGGGTTACATCAGAAGTGCTTCCATCAATTAGAAAGACAGGAAGTTACAGTAAGCCTTTGACAACATCTGAACAGATTAGATTATTGGCACAGGGCAACACAGAACTCACAGAGAGAGTTGATAAGGTTGAAGATAAGATAACCAGTATCGAAGAAGAAACTCCGCTTTACGGCTGTGAGATTGAAGAAGTGCAGAAACATGTTAGAAAGAAAGGAATTGAAGTACTTGGCGGAAAGGACAGCAATGCGTACAAAGACGGTGGTATTCGCGGTTCAGTATATTCTGATATATACAAGCAGTTAAAACGCGAATTCGGGTGCGTGGCGACATACAAGAGTATTAAAAGAAAATACTTGGCTGATGTACACGAATTCATCGACACCTATTTGTTGCCAATAGCACTTGCCGAAGTGGTACATGATACAAACATGTAGGAGAAGATATGAAAGAAAAGATAATTAACATATCCGCAACACTGGCAGGGATTAGCCTTATAGCATTGATTCTAAGACCGGTACAACCGCAAGCTAAGATTAATCAGCAGAGTGCAGTGTTAAGTGAATGCTACAACTCACATGTTGATTATAAGGTTGAAACTGGAGAGATAAGTGTTGGCGAATATGAGCTGTCGCTTATGGCGCATTTACTGATGGGCGAATGCGGAGCGACATGCAACGATGATGAAATGCTATATCTTGCAGGAGCCGTTGTTTTGAACCGAGTACAAAGTGAGTATTTCCCTAACAGCATTGAAGAAGTCATCTATCAGTCAGGGCAATATCAATGCACAGAGCTTATGAACAGCGGATTCTATAAAGAACCAACAGAAAGGTGTTGGAGAATAGCAGAAGAATTATTAATAAGCGGATATGACATACCTAGCAATGTGTTGTATCAAGCTGAATTTAAGCAAGGTAGCGGTGTTTATAAGAAAGTGCGGAATATGTACTTTTGCTACAAGTAAGGAGTGTTTATGGAAGCAAGGATAAGAGAAGAAATGTTCAACTTAGGTATTCTCTCTAATAAAAGAGGTTACATCTACATAATTGAAGCTGTTAAACGCTTTGGAAATTTTACATCAATGGAAAATATTTATAACAGTATTGCTAAGGCAACAAATAGGTCGCCAGCATCTATTGAAAGGTCAATCAGAACAGCCATTAAATCAGCTAACCATGATTTATCAACATGGAAAAACTATGACTGTCTCACAGCAAGAGGGGTTATAACAACGATGTATTACAGATGTAAGGAGAATGCCAATGAGTAGCATAAAAAGAATTATTAAGCTGAACAGAAACAGACAAAGGGCTATAAAGGAAAAGGATTTTAGAAAGTTCTATACTTTCAGCTGCAAAATCCATCTGATTGAAAGAATGGATAAAGTACCAATAGGAAGTTACATATTAAAGTAAGGAGAGAAAAATGGAAAATGTAATTAATAACAACAATATCACATTAGCAGGAGTAGTTGAGAGAGAGCCAGAGTACTCACACGAGGTATTCGGAGAAGGATATTACATATTCATGCTCAAATGCTCAAGAACAAGCGGTAACAAAGATACATTACCGGTGATGATATCAGATAGACTTATTGATATCAAAGAAATCAAAGTAGGACAGGTTGTCACAGTTTTAGGACAAATAAGAAGTTTTAACAGACACATTGATGATGTGAAGAGCAAGCTGATTTTATCTGTGTTTGCGAGAGAACTTGAAATACTGGCACAGGACGCAACCGAACTGCCATTTGAAGAAAATATTAATACAGTTATGCTTGACGCGCATATCTGCAAACCACCTATATACAGATGTACTCCAAAGGGCAGAGAGATTGCAGATATCTTGGTGGCAGTAAACAGACCATATGGCAAATCAGATTACATACCATGTATAGCATGGGGAAGAAATGCGAGATTTGCAGGTGGACTTGAAGTCGGAGGACACATTCAGATCCAGGGAAGATTCCAGAGCCGTGAGTACACTAAGAAGATAAGCGACAATGAGATTGAGACAAGGGTTGCTTATGAAGTATCAGTAAGCAGGATTGATTACGCAGAGGAGGGTAAAGCTGATGAGTAGTGATATTACAGTTAGAGATTTAGCAAGTATGGCTATTGATGAAGATGTGGTATGCCAGATATGGACACCGTTGCATGGAACAGTTTTTAACGGTTCATTTGAAGAAGCTAAGTATTCAACCTATGCGGATAGGGAGATTGATAATTTCCAAGTTGAAGATGGCGTATTTGTTATGAATATATAAATAAGGAAAGGATATTGTTTATGAGAGCAACTTTAAAAAGGATAGTACTTGAAAACTTTATGTGCTACGCACACGCTGAATTTGATTTTTATGCCATTACAAAGATTATGGCTAAAAATGGCAAGGGCAAGTCAACTATTGCCACAGCTTATCTGTGGTGCTTGTTTAATTGTGATTATGAATTAAAGGATAATCCAGTTGTAAGACGAGAGGTTGACAGAGTATCAGTTGATGATATGGACACAAGTGTTGAACTTACACTTGATGTTGACGGAAAAGAAATCACTATGAAGAAAGTACAGGTCCGTACATATAACAAGGATAAGACAGGTTATAAGGATGATAACTCATATTACATTAATGATGTGAGAAAGAATCTTAAGGATTTCAATACATATCTTGATGTTGATATGAATGTATTTAAGATGTGCAGCAATGTAAATGCTTTTCTTAATCAGAAACCGGCAGAAATGAGAGAATACTTATTTGGTTTAGTAGGAGATGTTGCAGACCTTGATATAGCTTCACAGAAAGCTGAATTAGCCGAGTTAGTTCCTTTATTGGAGAAATATACGACAGAGGAATTATCCGCTATGAATAAGGCTACAAAGACCAAAATCACAAAGGATTTGCCTATTCTTGACGGACAGATTAAGGAAAAGGAAAGAGATATACAGCTTAAACAGGCTATTGAAGTATCTGACTTTGAATTACAGAAGAACAGCCTTAAAGAACAGATTGCTGATTGCGTGGCAAAGCAGACCGACAATGACAAACTGATGGCTGAATATGACAAGGCTAGTTCGGATGTCCTTGATTTGAAGTTTAAGCAGGGAGACTTATTACGCAAGGTTAATGAGGAAAATGTTAAGACTAGAAGAGATATTGAGAACAGGATTTCTGAAAAGAAAGATTATCTTTTCAACATAGCTGATACTATTCAGAAGAATAATTCTGAAATATACGGCTATCAGAACGATATTGAGAGCGGCACAAGAGAAAGAAACAGACTTGCTTATGTTTGGAATAAGATTAAAGAAGAAAAGTTTGACGAGAATACAGTAGTTTGCCCTACTTGCCATAGAGAACTGCCAGCAGAAGAAATTGAAAGCCTTAGAAGTTCATTTGAAAAGACAAAGGCTGATAGGCTGGCAAAGGTTGAAAAGGACGGATTAGAAGTTAAGGCAGACATTGATAATGCAAGAGATATGATACCTAAGTTAGAGGAATGCAACAAAGACAATATTGCTAATCAGAAGAAGTTGGAAAAAGAAGTTGCAGACCTTGAAAAGCAGTTATCAGAACTTCCACAGGAAATTGATGTAACAGCCACAGAAGAATACAAGGCACTTGAACAGCAGATAGCTGAAAAGGAACAGGGTATGCACAAGGCTAATGATATTTCAACAGTCAAGGCAGAATTAAAGGCACAGGAAACAGCTTTAAGGAAGCAGTTAGCAGAATGCGAAGCCGAGATTGCAAAGTCTGATACGGCAGCAGATGAACAGCGACTTGAAGAATTAAAGCAGACAAGGATTGATTCTGAACAGAATAAAGCTAATGCCGAGAAGATTCTTGATTTACTTGATGAACTAGACAAAGCAAAGAATGAAGCCTTGACAGAAGCAGTAAATAGTCATTTCGGTTTGGTTAAGTGGCAGTTGTTTGAATATGCTAAGAACGGCAATTACAAGAGCTGTTGCATACCTACAGTTGACGGAAAGAGCATTTTAACAACTATGAGTAACAAGGGTAACAGGATTTTAGGCAGAGTTGATATTTGTAATTCAATCCAGAAGATTAGTGGCATATCGGTGCCAGTCATTCTTGATGACACGGAAAACTTAGATAAAGCAAATCAGAAAAGGATTGCCGAAATGGTAGATAGTCAGTTGATTATGCTAATTGTTAATGATAGCGAGAAATTAGAGATTGTGGAGGGATAATATGACGAAATTAAGAGTTTGGCATAATTGCCAAGTAGGAGCGGTTAAAAACTTTTATGTCGAAGTTGAAAGCATTGAACAGGCTTGGAAAATCCTTAATACATTATGGAATTATGATTTATTTCAGTATGAAAACAACATAAAGCCAGATTACTGTAATGCTTCTGGACTTGAATATTTTGATGAAGAAGAACAGGAATGGTGCGAGTGGCACGATGATGACGGATTGGATATAAAAGAACATTTTGAAGAAAGTGAGGAATAATTATGGCAGAGAATACAGCGGTTGCAGAAAAGAAAGCATTTACCACCTCATTAAGTGAGTGGAGTAATACAATGACAGGGCTTATCATCAATGATTATAAGGCTGTTGGAATGGATATGGACGATTACGCCAAGGAATGTGCCATGGAAGCCATGACAAGCATTTTTAACCTTGTTAAGAGCAATCCTAAGGTTAATATGTGTAGCCTTGATACAAGCAATTTGAGAGGCATTGTTAAGCGTTGTGCAAGTCTTAAGTTAAATGCTAGTGCATATCCGAGAGAATGTTACTTCCAGTTGCGGAATGTGAACATCGGGAAAGATGCTGACGGAAAAGAAATTTGGCAGCAGCAAGTTGAAATGGGCATTGAAGGAAGCGGCTATGATTCTTTGCTTGTCAACTATGGAAAAGATGTTAAACAGGTATATCCATATTGGGTAATTAAAGAGGGTGACAAGTACATACCACCTAAGCATAAAGGACTTACAGTTACAGAGCCGGAGTGGGAAGAAAACGGATTATCTGATAAGGCGGTAAGAGTTGTATATCCTGTTAAGCTGTTAGACGGAACAGTAACATATCTTTCTGCTGATAGAGACAGCGTTAAGGTAAACCTCTTATCTCACGTAAAGCAGAATATGTTGAATGCTACATTTGGAATTATTACAGGCACTAAAAAACAGTATGGGAAAGAAGTTGCAAGAACTAGATATGATGCAACACCAGAAGAAAAGGCAAAAATTAAAGAGAAAAAGGAAGAAGTTCTCAATGCTTTAAGAGCGTGCAAGACAGTAGATGAAATGCTCGAATGTGAGCTTGCAAGACCTTTTATAAGCGGTGCTTGGCTTGATACTCCAGAGAGCATGATACAGAGAAAAATGTGTAACAATGCAACAAGGAAATATCCTAAGAATTATGACCCAATGGCACGACAGGCACAGGTTGAAATGGACGAGGTATATCAAGTTGCACAGGCTGAAATTGCCGAAAATGCTAATACTGTTGAATTTATAGAAGATAAGGCAGATGTAGTTGACGGCACAGTTGTTGACACAGCCGAAAAGCAGTCAGAGGAACTACCACCGTTCATGCAGGAGTAAGCCTATGAAATCATCAAGTTTAGAACAGATGATGGTTGATATGAATAATGGTACTTTTGACTTGACTTGTAACGGAGAATGTACGCAGTGCGGTAATTGTTGTAGTAACTTACTTCCTATGACAGAAGATGAGATTGCAGCAATCCGCAAGTACATTAAGAAACATCATATTAAGGAGCACAGACATAATTATCCGATGGCTACACCAACAATGGATATGACTTGCCCGTTCCTTAATGATGATAAGTCAAAAGAAAAGTGTGAGATTTATTCAATTAGACCTAGAATTTGCAGAGAGTTTATCTGTTGTCCTAGTAAAAGAGCACCGATTGATGATTGGGGTTACAAATTAAAGTGCAAGGTAGTTGATGTCAGAAAGGAGTTTTACGGATGAGAGTAATTTCACAGACAGGAAAAACAGATGTTCCTTATGAAAACTTTGTTTTTTCAATATTAAACAGTAGTGGCGGGAATTATGGAATTGTTGCAGTTAAAAATGTCGCAGAGCCACCGGAAGTGTTTATGAACAGCCTTATAGCAACCTATTCCACCAAAGCAAAGGCAATTAAGGCTATGGAAATGTTGAGAAAATCATATGAAAATAATGAGTTTTATCATCATATGTCTACCACAGACACCTTTAAAGATGTTGCAAGCCTTTTGAACAATGAAAAATTCAATGAGGTAACGAGGGAGTGCTTTCAGTTTCCACAGGATGATGAAATCGAGGTGTGAGTATGGCGAAACACACAATGCAGGAGTTATACCAATGGCAAGCATTACCGCTGAATATCAAGGTTTTAATGACAGCAGAGAGAATAAGAAGCTGGGTAAATGAATTTGGCGAAGATGGCGTGTATCTGTCATTTAGTGGCGGTAAAGATAGCACAGTTTTAGGGCACATAATCAGAGAGGTTTGCGGATATAAAAATATTCCTTTTGTGTTCGTAGATGTTCCGACACAATATCCAGAGTTGAAACAGTTTGCACAGACATTTGATAATCTTGTAATTTTAAAACCTAAGATTTCATTTGCAGAAGTTTGTGAAAAGTATGGATTCCCAATGATTAGCAAGGAAGTGTCAAATTGTGTAAGCGGTGCGAGAAAATATGTTAAATACCTTGACAGTAAAAAATCTAATAACACAATTTTGACAGACAGACAGACAGACAGACAGACAGACAGACAGTTCCGTATGCTTGCTACATGGCAGATCTGCTAGGAATAGACAGGAGAATAAACAAGCAGAACGAACAGTACAAGAGTTTGCAGATGGGAGTTATCCCTAGCGGTTCAGAATACAGGTTACGCAGACTGAACGGAAAACTGACAGATAGTAAAGGCAATTATAGTCAGTTTAATCAAGAAAAATATAAATTCTTTCTTGACGCACCATTTGAAATAAGCGACTTATGTTGTGACATTATGAAGAAAAAGCCTGCACACGATTATGGAAAAGAAACAGGCAGAAAGCCGATTATAGCGACTATGGCAAGTGAAAGCGTTATGCGTACACAAAAATGGTTACAGGACGGCTGTAATGCTTTTAATGTTACAAGACCGCATAGCAATCCTATGAGCTTTTGGACTGAACAAGATGTATTACTTTACATCAAGGAAAATAATCTACCAATATGTTCTGTTTATGGCGAAGTAGTCACAGATTATGAAGCTATGGGGCAATGTGAAAATCAGATGTCATTTGCGGATTTTGGGATTTTTGACAAGGAAAGACCATTGCTGAAAACAACAGGATGCCAAAGAACCGGCTGTGTACTATGCGGATTCGGATGTCATTTGGAAAAAGAGAGTAGATTTTTAAGGCTGAAAGAAACACATCCTAAATTCCATAATCTGCTATATGTCTTGAAAAACAATGGCGTGACATACGCAGAAGCTATTGACTGGGTAAACGAACACGGAAATATGAATATTAAGTATTAAAGGAGTACTTAAATGAAACTTAAATGTATAGCAACAGGAAGTACAGGGAACTGCTACAACCTAACTTCCAACAGTGGAGAAACACTTATCCTTGATTGCGGAATACCGATTAAGGAGATTAAAAAAGGCTTGAATTGGCACATAAGGGGGATAAAGGGTGTGATTATAAGTCACACCCACCTACCCTAGACCATAGCAAGTCAGTAAACGATTTTAAGTCAATGGGAATACCGATTTATGCACCATATTTGAAGATTGATTATATGTCAATGAATATGGGTGGATTTACAGTAAAACCCTTTGATTTAACAACAATAGACGGGAATTGGACACATACCAATGCAGACGGAACACCTTGCCCGATATTCGGATTTCTGATTACTCACAATGAAATGGGGAGAATGCTTTATATTACCGATTGTGAACTAATCAAGTGGAAGTTTAAAGACATAAACCATATTCTCTTAGGTGTGAATTATGGCAAGGATTTGGTTGATAAGGATAACGACCCAAAGGCAAGACACGTTTTCAGAGGTCACTTAAGTATTGACACAGCTTGCGATTTTGTTAAAGCGAATTATTCAGATAGCTTGCAGAACGTCATAATGTGCCATCTATCGAGTGAAAATGCTGATAGAGATAGTTTTATCGAGAAGATGAAAAAAGTTGCTAAAAATGCGAATGTGGATGTTGCAGAGCCTAATAAAGAATGGGTTCTTAGGAAAGGAGATGAATGTCCGTTTTGATTAGTTTTACAAGTGGAAATTCAGATAATACAACAGAGGCAGTACATGGGCTTGATATTTTTACAAAGAATTGGTGTATGAACTGTAAAGAAGTAGAAAAGCAGGAAGACCTTGTGTTTAGGTGTAGCGAATGTGAGTTTCAAACAACGAATGGAAAATGCCTTATAAAAACATTTGCACGTAACCACAAGCACGAATATCCATTAAAAGATTTTGGCAGCATGGGAGAACACTAAATTCGTTTTAGAAAGGAGATTATATGTTAAGAGTTTCTTTTGGACAGATTGGAGGTACGAATGAGAAACTTTTATAGCGGTATCAGTAATGATAAAACACAATTTTTGATAAATATGAAT
>ERZ1026890.1021-NODE-1021-length-10821-cov-119.313858_pt1 | contig 10821 bp, 6 predicted proteins | sample MGYA00380175_ERZ1026890 | MGnify/ENA primary metagenome ERZ1026890 (study PRJEB33269, sample SAMEA4719811) | human gut metagenome | biome: human-associated habitat; feature: organic feature; material: feces | place: Cameroon | collected 2013-10 ...
TCATCGCAGGAGCGGTGATGTCATACTCTTGCAAGGTCCCGTTAGGCAGCAAGAGGCGGAGATAAACATGAGAGGCGGGGCTTCCCTGTATGGTCGGCATCAGTCGGATGACTTCTGATTTCAGGGTTGATTCTGTAGCCAGGATAGTAGGTATTTCCACTTCCGTTGGCTCTATGCTCGGCAAACCATATTCTCCATCACTGTTCTTCAGTGTAGGGAACAGACACCAGGCTGCATCTAATGCCTTACCACTCATTTCTGTGCCTTTCGGCACATTCTCAATGATGATGGTCAGTTCGGCAAGCACGCTTTTGACAGGATTCTGTACCACATAGTTGCCTTCCTTGTTGTCAATCCTCACGTCGGTCACTCCGAAATAAGCATTGTCCTTCACATCCTTAGGATTGGTCAAGCCTATCTGGATATTGTTCCAATTAGTCAAAGCCCTGGTCTGGTCAGTGGTGAAGAATGGCTCTATGAGATTGGTAATAGCCAATATCTGATAATGCCCTTCAGGAAGAGCGAAGCGTTGGCTTGCCACCTCCTGCGCACTGCCATAACGTTTTTCCTCAACAAGCGAGCCGTCATCGGCATTGAATATCCAGAGCTTCACATCCTTCACTTCCGTACCTTGGTCGGCTTCATCTGCCCAAGTGAGCGATACTGACAAACCACCCTCATCCTCACCATCATGAACATTATGGTCGCAACTTGCCAACAGGCATGGGACGCATAACAGCACCCATAACCAAATATTAAATCTTCTTTTTGCTTTCATTTTCTATCTTGTTTTATGGGTTACTTATGATTATCTTTAGTCTCTACTCGGCGAGCCTTATCCGCATCTTGGGTGTCATCGCTACCATTTCCTATGGCAGTAATGCGACTTGCCTCTATGCCATTCTTCACAAGCCAAGTTTTTACGGCTTCAGCACGCTGGCGAGATATACGTTTATTGACAGCCACGCTGCCTTTTGTGTCACACCAACCTGTTATCGTCACCTTCATGTTCGGATTCTCTTTCAATGTTTTGAGAATATCATTCAATTTAGTCTCTTCATTTTGTTGGATGTCGATACTATTGAAGGTGAAATATATGACAGGGAAAGTCACCTTTGCAGATTCTTTTATGTCTTGTTCAACAACTTTTGTCTCTGCCTTATCCACAGTTTCTTTCAGATTGACCTCCTCCGAAGAAGTTGGTTCTTGTTGTAGAACCTCCTTTTGTAGAACTGATGGAGTTTCTGCTACCTTGTTCTTCTTTTTAGAGAGGTTTATCCCCAATCTTACTCCACTTTCCCAAACAAAGTTGTTCTTATGCAGATGCTCTGGCATTCCATCCATACGTTCGCCAGTAAGACGAGTCAAACCGGAATAGATGCCCAATTTCAGGCATGATGTCAGTTGATAACCAATCTGCAAGTCTGCACCATAACCCAAATGCCAGTTGGTAGAACCTTTCATCACCTTGGCATCATCGGCTATAGTCTGAATATCAGCCTTGGTAGTTACTGCATATATATGAGGTGAAACAGCCAAATCCCATCGGCTGTTAGCTGTCTTATGGAACAACCCAAGGAGATTAACGTTCACTCTTGCCCCATATCTGCCCATCCTGACATAGCTTTTCAGATTGGCATATTCCCAACTGTCCATGCCTAAGACACCTGCGTTGTAAAGCATACCGTTGCTACCCAACCAATAGTTACGTTCTACGCAACAGTCTTGTGCAGACAAGTTCATTTCTCCATACTTGGCAGATAACTCTGCCGAGAATATGGAGTTGAAACGATAGCCCCCATATAAGCCAGCAGCCCAACCGAGGTGCGTCTTGTCATGTCCGAAACTTGAGAAAGTAGAGAAACCGAAAGGCATTCCACCCTCAATACCGACGTACCAGCCTTGCGAACTATTCATTCCATCTTCTTTTACTTCTGCTTTCGCAAAAGAAAATGGAAGAATAAATGCAAGTATTGCAACCAGCAACCGATTTTTTGTTGTAAAATAATTTATCATATCATTCATTCATTTTTTATCGTAAAAATAAAAATCTATCTCCAATTACAGGACAAGTATCCACCATAAAGCTAATTCATCCATTCTAACCGAAACTCACTCCAGAAAATACAAGAGGTTTGTTAGGAAGATAAATATGGATGCAAAGAACAAATATATATAAAAGCGTTCCCTCTTGATGAAGTCACGAAAGCTATAGCGAGCCTTATAGTGATCATCAAGATATATCCTGTACTCATGTATCATGGCATATCCCAAGATAATACCTAATATGAGTACAAACACCCCGATGATGATCAGGGCTAATTCTATCCTTGGTATAGTTTCTATTATTTCCTTCATGTTGCAAATATAGTGAATTTTTCCGAAAGAAGGTGCAGTTTTTCACTGTACAAGTGTCGCATTCCTATCAAAAAGGTGTCGCATTCCTATGAATGCGACACCTTTTTGGCTATTTTTCGATAAAATTTTTGCTTTTTCTTTGGTATCTTACGAAAAAATGATTATGCTCAATTTGAATCATTTTGTGCTGCATATGTAGATTGGAAGTCTCTCCATTCGGTAGGAGAACAGCCTTCTTTTGTCTTGAAGATTCGGTAAAGATGAGTGCGACAAGAGAATCCACACTCGGCTGAAATGATGTCGTTGCTATAATCTGGATATTCCAACATCATCTTCTTGGCTGCGTTGAAACGAATCTCGCTGAGCCATATTCGGAAGTTAGAGTGCAGGCATTGGTCGAAGAACTGGCTCAGTTCGTTCTTTGAGATACAAAGTGTACGGGAAAGGGTCAGCATGTTTACATTACAGTCCTTATATCCTAAATTCGCACACCAGTCATCAAGACTCTTCTGGATGAAATCTCTGCGCTCGTCGGAAATTAACTGTAAAGATTCTATACTGCCTGTGGAATTATACTGCTTGGCAGAATGTGCCCCCCCATACCTATAATTAGTTCTCGCTAAGGCATAGCTTTCTTCTTCTTTGTCCAGGAGTTCTTCGGTAGGGATATAACTGCTGCCGAGAGCAATAAACGTAAGATTGAAGAACAGCAGGGCAAGCAATACGGCAGGACCCACTATATATAATAAGGTGGTAGAAAAGATAGCTACCGGCATAGCGAGAACTGCGAGCCATAGAATGATTACACTTGCACGCGAATATCTTACGTAAGGCAACAAATCCGTTGCCGCCATTGTCTCCAACATATTTTTACGCCTAATCATCTCCAGAATAATCATGTATATGCAATAGAAAACACTTACGCAGAACAGAGCCAGCATAATATAAAGCCCTTCTCTGATATACAGGCTATGATGGAGACTGATACCCACGGAAAAGACCACAATGATGGCAGCATAAATGCCACTACACATCAGTATCATCTTTCTGAGGTTAGCACGGGTGGTTTCTATGTTGTAGATTCCTATGGAGATGAGCGAGAAGCAGGGGGTATAGAGGAGGATGTTAACGACAGCCCCAAGACTGTCGTCAGCAGCACGGAAGCCGAACCCCATCTGTATGACATATTGTATCGCCAGTCCTAAAAAGGCGACAACAATCATCCATCGTGAACGCTCATACCGCTTGTTCTCCCATCGTACATGCAGATAAGAGAGTGCCACGAAGAAGGCATTGACGAGCATGAATATGAAGCATGCAAACTGAAATAGAAATAATGAATCCATACGCTTTTTATCTTTTGTTTACTTTCTTGTATTTTTGATTACTTGCTGTAGGATTATCTGGATTAGTCATCTGCAAATATCCTGCAGCAACAAGGGATGTAATGTAACGTTCACGATTCTTGGAATGCATACTGACACCAATTCTGTCAAGTATCTCTTTGGTTGTACGAGGTACGGAACAGAAGTTTACAATATCCTTTTCCTTGTTCGTCAAAGTTACCCTTTTTGTGTCTAAGTCGGTGTCAGAGTGTCTAAGTCCGGTATCTAAGTTGGTGTCAGAGTGTCTAAGTCCGGTGTCTAAGTTGGTGTCAGAGTGTCTAAGTCCAGTATCTAAGTTGGTGTCAGAGTGTCTAAGTCCAGTGTCTAAGTCTTCGACTTGGTTACTTTCTCCTCTCCAAACCGTGATGACAAATTCCTGTGCCTTGTCATTATTCATAAACGTGACATTGATATTTTCGTCCAGTGCACGAGTGATGCCACTGCCCACACCTGTGTATGGCAGCAAGTATATGGCATTGTTAAAAAGGAACATATTGCGAGGCATGGAAGTTCCTGCCTTGATGTCATCAATAGTAAGTCCATTAGGCAATGCACCAGGACTGTGAATCTCAACACGATTGTCGAAAATGAAAATGCGAACAGGGGCCTTCATGTTCAACGAACGGTGTACAAGGCTGTTTACAGTGAACTCAACCAAACTGGTGTAAGGTATTTCCAACTTACCCATGCTGTTGAATTCATCTCCCACCTGCACATTATGTAGGTTACGAGTGAAGAAATCCATGATAGTGTCATATTGATGAAGCAGATTCCCCTCCATATCTGCATCATTCACCTTGTCACGGAACACCTTGCTGCCAACACTGTTGCCAGCAAAACAGATACACTTGGCTGTCATCATTGGCATCCAGCGTTGGGTGTATTTGCCAAACAGAAGCATGGCAGCAACAGTCAGTGTACCATCAGGACGGATAAATCGCAGATTGCGAAGAATCTTCTCACAGTCATGTCCCTTAGCTATGGCAGAGCATATCGCATCAAGTGATGCTTCATTAAAAGCGTCACCTGTCAAGCCTTTCTTTTCCAAAACTCTTTCAAAACGGTTGCCAAGAAACTGCTTGATGGTCGTTGCATCGAGGTCGTTGACAGTTGCATCCCTAACACCTGCCTCGTCAGGAGCAAAACTACCGCAGTCGGTCATCATTTCTGCAAGTTCAGCATTATCGAACACTTTACGCTTGTCGGCACCATTCTTCACCCATACGATTCCCTTGTTGTCATGATAAGGCTTATTGAGTCCTTCCTTCACAGTAGCAATAACCAAGTTGCCAGCCTCGACCTCAACAGTATCTATCTTTATCAGAATGGATGGCACTACGTTTTCTGAAGCAATGTCACTCAACAAGTTGGTTGTTTCTTGTACCTCAGAATACGACAAGGCATTGATCTCTCCAGTTTTATCCTTTATACCAACTACCAACTTTCCACCATGTGAATTACTGAACGCCACTAACTCACAGGCAATATCATATTTGTCGAGAATGCGTTCCTTGAACTGCACCCCCGACACCTCGCCAGCCTTTATCAGTTTCAATATATCGTCCATCATTCTTTGATACATTCTTTGTTCAACAAATCGTTTACATCCACTTTCAGCAAATCAGAAATCCGTATTAAGGTTTCCAAATCTGGTTGGCAAGTGTTGGTGCACCATTTAGAAATGGTTGCTTGGTCTTTACCCAACATTTCTGCCAACCACTTGTTTGAGTGCTTAGTTACTGCCAACATAATCTTCAATCTGTTTACATCTTTCTTTGCCATACTTTTATAGATATATAATTCGTATGCAAAAATACAATAATTATTCTAAATATTGCTGTGATATTTTCAAAAAGTTTATTTTAAAGGCTATTTATTGAAGATTTCGCCATTTTTAGATAAAACAGGGGTATCTTATTATGATAAAAACATCAAGATACCCCTATATATAATAAGGTGTCATAACCGACAGACGGAGCGTGCTTGTTTTCCAACTATGCTTTGTTCTGTTTCTATATTCTTTGTTTCGTGTTTTTCTGCAGTATCTTGCTCCTGTGGTGGTGCCAATTCTAACTGTATTTTTCTATCCAACGCCGCCAGTTCCGCTTTCAGACCTTTCAGCTCTTCCTCTTTCTTCCAAGTCTTGCCAGCTATCTCTTCCAGTTGCGGTATTTCCTTTTCCAAAGCCTTGCATCTTGAATCATACTGCTCAATGTAGCTTGGTATCTTCTGTAAGGCATTCAGAAAGTTGTTTGCCGCTGCTATCGGGTCCGACTTGGCAATGTGACCGTAGTTGTACTGGTACTTGTAATTGCCCTCGACAAAAAAGCGGTTGTCAACAAATGGAAGACCATTCTCGAAACTTGTCTTGCTGACAATCTTGACAGGGAATCCGTAGATTTCTCCAATCCGCTTGTATTGTCCGCCAGTTGTCTCTTTCTCCGCCAACATTTGCAGATGCTTTCCTATAACCTCTAAGTTCGTGGACTCCACACCATCAAGAGTGATGAGGTTGAGGATGTTGCCGTCCTTGTCTTTCTTGGCTTTGCCCATAAACTTGCCGTAGTCCTCGGTCATTCCCTTGAGAGAGGCTTTGTTGTTGCCCAGCTCTGCCGTCTTTGACTGCAATTTTGTTTCTGAGTCACGCTTGCCCTTGTTAAACGATTTGCGCTCACCCTCCAAGGAGGCTATCTTCTTTTCCAGCTTCGCCTTGTCAAGCAAATCGGTATTGCCGGAGAGAATAGCCATATACTCGGAAAAATTCATGCCCGATTTCTCGTCCATCGCTCCCTCGTCAATGGTTCTCGCTCCCAAGGCTCCGCTTTTCAACTGTGAGATGAACGTCTGCTTGCAGTGCAGCAGATTGAACTTGTACGAGTCAAGCGACTTTTCCACCGCATAGATGATGACATCCACCTTATTGTCGGCATACAGTTTGGCAATCTCGTTGCCGGCACGCACACCTCGACCGTCACGTTGTGCCAAGTCTGACGGCCGCCACGGTGTATCCAAATGATGGATAGCTACACATCGTTTTTGTGCGTTTACACCTGTACCCAACATGGATGTGGAGCCGAACAATACTCGTACCGAACCCTCGTTCATGGCTGCTATCACCGCCTTTCTTGCCCTCTCGTTCTTGCACTCCTGAATGAAGCGGATTTCAGATGAAGGTATTCCATAATCCTCTATCAGCTTACGCTTGATTTCAGAATACACGTTCCATTCGCCCGGTCGATATGTTCCCAAGTCGGAGAACACGAACTGCGTCCCCTTGTGATTGTCATAGCGTTTGTAATAGTCCGCTATCATCTTGGCACAATGGCTCGCCTTGTTGTCGGGATGATCCTCACAAGTCGGGTCTATCATGCGCATGTCGAGAGCCATCTTTCGGGCATAGTCCGTGGCTATGAGCATCTTTGCCTTCTCTTCCGTTTCCGACAGGGGCAGTCTGCCGAGGATGGTGGCATCACCTGTCTTGGCAAACTCCATCAGCTTTTGGATGAAGTCCTCCTGCTCGGGTGTCGGTGGTATGTTATGAAGGATCTCGTTCTTCTCCGGTCTGTCCACGCCAACCGCCTCCGCCGTGCGATAGTCGGTTATCTCGTTGTAGAAAGCAGCAAGCTCCGGTACCTTGATGAAGTATCTGAAACGTTCCTTCTGTACGATGTTGTTGGTGACGTTAAACTCGAAGTCGGTAGTTTTCTTGGCGAAGATTGCCGCCCACGCATCGAAACAGCGGATGTCCTGACGCTCCAGTTCCTTGGGGCGCAGGTACTTGAAGAGCAGATACAACTCAGTCAGTGAGTTACTGATGGTTGTTCCCGACAGGAATGTCGCTCCCAAGTCTCTGCCTGTCCGCTCCTGTATGGTACGGATAGCAAAGAGCATGTTGAGCGCCTTCTGGCTTCCCTCGCTGTTGCCGAGTCCTGCCACACGGTCGTGACGGGTGTTGAACATGAGGTTCTTGAACTGGTGGCTCTCGTCCACAAACAAGTGGTCAATGCCCATCATGCGGAAGTCCACCACATCATCGGTACGTTGCTCGATGCTGTAGGCTATCTTCTGCAACTTCACCTCTAGATTCTGCTTTCGCTTTTCCAAGCCTTTGAGCATTCCCCTCGACACGTCTTTGCCCTGCGTGCGTATCACTTCCAAGTTTTCCTCCACGGTATCAAGCTCCGCCTGCAATATCTGCCGCTGGAGTTCTGGCGATTGCGGTATCTTCCCGAACTGGTCATGCGACATGATTACACAGTCATAGTCGTTGTTCTTGATGTTGTTGAAGAAACTGACACGGTTCTTGGTGGAAAAATCCTTCTCCGAGGCATAGAGTATCCTCGCATGGGGATAAGCTGTCTGATAGGTGGCAGCTATCTCCGCGACATTGGCTTTCAGTCCGATAATCATCGGCTTGTGAGCTATACCGAGACGTTTCATCTCATGCGCAGCCATGCACATGATGAGGGTCTTGCCAGTTCCAATGGCTAAGCACAATGCGCCTTTCTTCCCTTTATGGAAGCAGGTTTCAATGTACTCGCCGCCGAACCGTACGTACTCGTCTCCAAGTATACGGCTCTCCGTGGTTATTGTCAGTCTATTTATTTCCATGAATTTTGTTATAACATTTCTCGCAAACTGCGATTGTTTTTCTTTGTCGGGCAATCATGAGTTTCTCCCATGCTTCTTTGCCTTTCAAATCTTTGAGCTTGCGGACGTGTATCATTTTCAGATTGTCCTCAGCTCCACAATATTCACATTTATGGGCTTTCAAGCGAGCCATAAGGCTTGTACTCTCCATTCCATAGTAATTGGGCATAATGTGTGCATTGTCAATGCGCGCTTCCTTGTTCAACCTAAATCCACCATGATATAAGGTACGTTCCAACCATTCACCTTTTTTGTTTTGGTATCTTACCGTGAAAATCTTGTCCTTACAATACTTGTTGACAATCTTTCTTACGGTAGATTCGTACTTTGACGAGAATGTCTTGTACATACTCTCTTTCATGATTCCATAGAAACTGTTGAGAATGTTGACATTGTTAGCAATACAATAGTAGTTGTAGATACCTCTGATTTCTGAATTGTAACGGTTCAGAATTTCAAGGTCGTCATTACTACGAAGATAGGGACGAGAAGTTGACTCCCATACTTCCTTGCCATCTTTGATTACAATGCGCATGGCATCGTAGTCCAGCAGTTTCTTTCTCATTGCCTCAAATGGCAACAATAAGACGACCTTATGGTCAAGGGAGCGAATTGGAATCCCTCTGTAATCCTTTTTCGTTTTGTTTGTACTGCGGACAGTGACTTCAAATCCAAGAAATTTTGCTGTATCATGAGCATTTGTGATAAGTGTCTTCTCGTCTGAAAGTTGAAGTTTCAGCTGTTCCTGCAAGAAGTTTTTAATATCTTCTTTTGCATTTTGGCAGTCAGCTTTGCTTCCAATAACACAAATCAGAAAATCGTCTGCATACCGTACGTATTTCATCCTCTTGAAGTTTTCATCCATGTCAAGAGTTGCAGGAAGTCGTTGCATTTCACGATGCAGGGATGCTATCTCTGAACGTAAAACACCTTTCTTCTGCTCGTCCTGTTCATTCTTCAGTTTCTTTACTCGTTTGTCTTTACGATTGGCAACCCTCTTGTATTCAGGGTTGCGTTGACGTGCTTTACCCTTGTTAAATGTCTCGATATATCTCAACATGAATTTGTCGAGCTTGTCCAAATAGACATTCGCCAAGATAGGACTGATGATACCGCCTTGTGGAGTGCCGATATAGGAGTTTTTGTATTCCCACTGTTCCAAGTAACCCGCTTTCAAGAATTTTCGTATCAGTCGCAAAAACCTCTCATCGTGGATGCGTTCACTAAGAATGCTTATGAGAACATCATGGTTGATGTTGTCAAAGAATCCCTTGATGTCACCCTCTATGAACCATCTTGTTCCCGAACCTCCCTTTTGCAAGGAAGCCATAGCAGTATGACACCCTCTGTGTGGTCTAAAACCATGCGAGCAATCCTCAAAGTGTCCCTCGTAAATTGCTTCGAGTATCATTCTTACTACTTCTTGAACGAGCTTGTCCTTGAAAGAAGGGATACCCAACGGACGAAGTTTTCCATTCTTTTTGGGTATGTATATTCTTCTTGCAGGACAAGGACGATAGCTTTCATCCTTTAGTTGTTCTATGAGGTCACGGATGCGCTTTATGCTTGTTCCGTCTATTGTCTGTCCGTCAGTTCCTTTTGTGCAGTTGCCTGGATTTCGGGACAACCGTTGATAGGCTTCTGCAAACAGATTCTCATTGAACAACAGTCTGTAAAGTCTTTCAAACTTGTAGCTTAGGTCTTGGCTATGCCCAGCCAGACTGTTTAATACATTTTCTGAATTTCTCATAATGTCTCACACATCATTCATTTAACATATTAAAAATAACACACTGTCTCCCTTCGCCATGTACAAGGCTTTCCCTTGCTCGGACTACTACGGAGACTCTGTTACCTTGCCGAATTTTCAAAGAACCCACTTCCTATAGCCATTTGTTGGCACTTCGGTTTAGGTAATCCCCATTTAAGCAATACTGTAACTATTGGCTTGATGAATTGTCGGATGCGATTTTCGTCCTTTTCCGCTTATTGCGGCTGACCTGCAATCGGTTTTCTGCTCTCGCACTCGAAGTCGGAAAGTGGAAGTATTGCAGACAGACCTTTATAACTATCTTAGGTCTGTGTTTACCAACTAACGTCTTGGACTGTCGTTCAAACAGTATAGTCTTCATCCTCGTATTCATCGTTTCATCTTGACATTCAGTAGCGGCATGATAGTTAGCCGACTTATGCCGTTTCCAACATGCTACACTCCCCACCGCTTTTCAGCTAAGTGGATAAGTTGGCTGATGACCAGCGTAGAAAACCCTTGCTGGGTAGGTTGCCAAACCTACATTTACAGTATGCCCTTATGGGCGCAGCACCTCATGGTCACATATCCCGCCGCCGTTCTGCAAAAGCATCCATACACAGTCCTTCTGACTTGGGTACACACTCTTGACACCATACTTTCCGCCAAGGGCTTTCA
>ERZ1026890.1027-NODE-1027-length-10768-cov-3.104919_pt1 | contig 10768 bp, 8 predicted proteins | sample MGYA00380175_ERZ1026890 | MGnify/ENA primary metagenome ERZ1026890 (study PRJEB33269, sample SAMEA4719811) | human gut metagenome | biome: human-associated habitat; feature: organic feature; material: feces | place: Cameroon | collected 2013-10 ...
TCCTAGTATATAATACAATAGGCAGAAATTTTGGTTTATTTTAAAATTATTTTATAAGTATGGAGGGCTAAAATATGAGCTACAATGCAACAGAAAACTCAGCAAGCAGACGAATTGCCACACTGCTTGATGAGGGAAGCTTTGTTGAAATTGGCGGAGCTGTTACAGCTAGAAGCACAACTTTCAACTTGCAGGAGAAGGCAGCTCCTTCTGACGGTGTTATCACTGGATATGGAGTGATTGACGGTAACCTGGTTTATGTATACAGCCAGGATGCTGATGTTCTGGGTGGAGCACTCGGAGAGATGCATGCGAAGAAGATCGCAAGAATCTATGATATGGCTATGAAGATGGGAGCACCGGTGATCGGACTGATCGACTGTGCAGGTCTCAGACTTCAGGAAGCTACAGATGCACTTGAGGCATTTGGAAGCCTTTATCACAAACAGGCACTTGCATCAGGTGTGATTCCGCAGGTTACAGCAATCTTTGGAATGTGCGGCGGCGGTCTTGCAGTTGTTCCGGGGCTTACAGATTTCACATTTATGGAAGCAAAAGACGGAAAACTTTTCGTTAATTCTCCAAATGCACTGGAAGGAAATGAGATTTCCAAGTGTAATACAGCAAGCGCTGAGTACCAGAGCAAGACAGCAGGTCTTGTAGACGGAATCGGTGCAGAGGCAGAGATCCTCGGACAGATCCGTGATCTTGTATGTATGCTTCCGGCAAACAACGAAGATGATATGTCTTATGAGGAATGCACAGATGACCTGAACCGTATCTGCGCAGACATTGCTAACGCATCAGAAGATACAGCAATCGCACTGGCACAGATTGCTGACAATCAGATTCTTGTTGAGACAAAGAAAGACTACGCAAAAGAGATGGTTACAGGATTTATCCGCCTGAACGGAATGACAGTTGGTGTTGTTGCAAACCGCTCTAAAGTATACAATGCAGAAGCTGAAGTAGAGGCTGAGTTCGACAGCGTTCTTACAGTAGACGGATGCAAGAAAGCAACAGATTTTGTAAACTTCTGTGATGCATTCTCAATCCCGGTTCTTACACTGACAAATGTAACAGGATTTGCTGCTACAGTAGAGTCAGAGAAGAACATGGCAAGCGCAGTTGCAAAACTGACATATGCATTTGCTAACGCTACAGTACCGAAGGTAAATGTAATCGTTGGTAAGGCATTCGGAAGTGCTTACGTTTCTATGAACAGTAAGTCAATTGGTGCAGATCTTGTTTATGCATGGCCAACAGCAGAGATCGGAATGATGGATGCGAAGCTTGCAGCACAGATCATGTACGCAGACGCAGATGCTGAGACTCTTAATGAGAAAGCAGCTGAATACAAAGAACTTCAGTCAAGCCCGAATTCAGCAGCAGCAAGAGGATATGTTGATGCGATCATCGAGCCGGCAGATACAAGAAAATATGTGATCGGAGCATTTGAGATGCTGTTCACAAAGAGAGAGGACCGTCCGGCTAAGAAACACGGAACGGTTTAGTGAGGTGAGGCGAAGTGAAGAAAAAAATCAGTTTATTAGGACTTATCCTCATTCTCGTTCTTAGCTTCACAGGATGTGGTAAGTCTGAGACAACAGAATATGATCAGGCAACATTAGAACAGTATGCTGAGTTTGTTGTTCAGAATTTCGAAGTGATGACAACAGAGCAGCTTGACAGCTTTTCTGATATGCGTGATCTTCAGCTTGACACACAGCTTATGAATGCAGGACTTCCGGTTGATGGAGAGGACTTCCTTACAATGATCAGCTCCTGGGAAGCAGCAGAAGAAGAGTGCGGTGCTTATGTTGAACATGGCGACTGGACAATGGAAGTAAAGAACGATGGAGTTTCACTCACATCTGAAGCAAAATATGAAAACAGAGATGCAGACATCGTCTTCAGTTTTGACGAAAAGGGCAACATGGAGAGTATGGATGTTTCTGCTCATTATTCAACAGGAGAAATCCTTGAGAAAGCCGGTCTGAATACGGTACTTGGTATGGGAACTGTATTCGTTGTATTGATTTTCATTTCATTCATTATTTATCTGCTTGGATACATTCCGAAACTTCAGGAGAAGTTGGCAAATAAAGATAAGAAAGTGGAAGAGAAGAAGGAAGCACCTGTACAGGCAGCTCCAGCACCGGTAGCTGCAGCAGAAGATGATGCAGAACTTGTAGCAGTAATCGCAGCAGCAATTGCAGCAGCAGAGGGAACTTCTACAGATGGATTTGTTGTTCGTTCTATTAAGAGAAGAAAATCAAACAGATGGAATTAATCAGGAGGATAATTAGATGAAAAACTATACAATCACAGTAAACGGAAATGTATATGACGTAACAGTAGAAGAGAATGGTGCAGGCGCACCGGCAGCAGCACCGGTTGCAGCAACAGGAGCAGGCGCAGCACCTGCACCGAAAGCAACACCGAAAGCAGCACCGAAAGCAGCTCCAAAGGCAGCACCGAAAGCGGCAGCAGGCGCTGGAAGCATCCAGGTAAAAGCTGGAGCAGCAGGTAAAGTATTCCAGGTTCCTACATCTGTTGGACAGAAGGTAGAGGCTGGAGATACAGTTATTATCATTGAAGCAATGAAGATGGAGATCCCAGTTGTTGCCCCAGAGGCAGGAACTATTGCCAGCATTGATGTGGCAGTAGGTGATGCTGTTGAATCAGGAGCTGTACTTGCTACATTAAACTAGTAACTGAACCAGGAGGTTTTTACAAATGGAATATATTTCAAATACATTGGGAAACCTCGTAGAACAGACAGCGTTCATGAATCTTACATTTGGTAACCTGATCATGATTGCTGTTGCCTGCGTGTTTCTCTATCTGGCAATTCGCCACGAATTTGAGCCACTGCTTCTTGTTCCAATTGCCTTTGGTATGTTGCTTGTAAATATCTATCCGGATATTATGCTTCATGCTGAGGATGCAGCGAACGGAACTGGTGGACTTCTGTATTACTTTTATCAGCTTGACGAGTGGTCCATCCTTCCTTCTCTGATCTTCCTTGGAGTTGGAGCGATGACAGACTTTGGTCCGCTGATCGCAAACCCGAAGAGTTTCCTGCTTGGTGCAGCAGCTCAGTTCGGTATTTTCGCAGCTTATCTTGGAGCTATGGCTCTTGGATTTTCAGACAAAGCAGCAGCTGCTATCTCCATCATCGGTGGAGCTGACGGCCCGACATCTATCTTCCTTGCAGGTAAACTGCAGCAGACAGCTATCATGGGACCGATCGCCGTAGCAGCATACTCCTATATGTCACTTGTGCCGATCATCCAGCCACCGATCATGAAACTTCTCACAACAGAGAAGGAAAGAAAGATCAAGATGGATCAGCTTCGCCCGGTTTCTAAGCTTGAGAGAATCCTCTTCCCGGTTATCGTTACAATCGTTGTATGTGTGATTCTTCCTACAACAGCTCCACTTGTTGGTATGTTGATGCTTGGTAACCTGTTCAAAGAGTGTGGAGTTGTAAGACAGCTGACAGAGACAGCTTCCAATGCCCTGATGTACATCGTAGTTATTCTTCTTGGTACATCTGTAGGTGCTACAACAAGTGCTGAAGCATTCCTGAACTGGAATACAATCAAGATCGTTATCCTTGGTCTTATAGCATTTGCATTCGGTACAGCTGCCGGAGTTCTCTTCGGTAAGTTAATGTGCGTCCTTACACATGGTAAGGTTAACCCGCTGATTGGTTCCGCTGGTGTATCTGCGGTTCCTATGGCAGCCCGTGTATCTCAGAAGGTTGGTGCTGAGGCAGATCCTACAAACTTCCTTCTTATGCATGCAATGGGACCGAACGTTGCCGGAGTTATCGGTACTGCAGTAGCAGCCGGAACATTTATGGCTATTTTCGGCGTTAAGTAAATTAGGAGGATAAATAAATGGCAGAAATTGAAAAAAAACCAGTTAAAATAGTAGAAACTATTCTGCGTGATGCACATCAGTCTCTGATTGCTACCAGAATGACAACAGAGCAGATGATGCCAATCGTTGAGAAGATGGACAAGGTTGGATATCATGCTGTAGAGTGCTGGGGTGGAGCAACATTCGATGCTTCCCTCCGTTTCCTGAAAGAAGATCCATGGGAGAGACTTAGAAAGTTCCGTGATGGATTCAAGAATACAAAACTTCAGATGCTGTTCCGTGGACAGAATATCCTTGGATACCGTCCATACGCTGATGATGTTGTAGAGTATTTCGTACAGAAATCTGTGGCAAACGGAATCGATATCATTCGTATTTTCGACTGCCTCAATGACATGAGAAACCTTCAGACAGCTGTAAAAGCTGCGAACAAAGAGAAGGCTCATGCACAGGTTGCAATGTCTTATACACTCGGTGATGCTTACACAATGGAGTACTGGGTAGACCTTGCGAAGAGAATCGAAGATATGGGTGCAAGCTCAATCTGTGTTAAGGATATGGCAGGACTTCTTGTTCCATATAAGACAACAGAGCTTGTTGGTGCATTGAAAGATGCAGTAAATATCCCAATCGAGATGCATACACATTACACATCAGGTGTTGCTTCCATGACATATATGAAGGCTGTTGAGGCAGGAGCTGATATCATCGATACAGCAATGTCTCCATTCGCACTTGGAACATCTCAGCCGGCTACAGAAGTTATGGTTGAGACATTCAAGGGAACACCATACGATACAGGACTTGATCAGAGTCTCCTTGCAGAGATTGCTGATTACTTCCGTCCAATCCGTGACGATGCTCTTGAGAGCGGACTGCTCAATCCGAAGAACCTTGGTGTTAATATCAAGACTCTTCTGTATCAGGTACCGGGAGGAATGCTTTCCAACCTGACATCCCAGCTGAAAGAGCAGGGAGCAGAAGATAAGTTCTACGAAGTACTTGAAGAGGTACCGCGTGTACGTAAAGATCTTGGTGAGCCACCGCTTGTTACACCATCTTCACAGATCGTTGGAACACAGGCTGTATTCAACGTGCTGATGGGTGAGCGTTATAAGATGATCACAAAAGAGACAAAGGATGTGCTTGCAGGTAAATACGGTAAGACAACAAAACCGGTTGATCCAGAACTTCAGAAGAAGGCTCTTGGAGATGAAGAACCGATCACTTGCCGTCCGGCAGATCTTATCCCGGATGAGCTTGATACACTTCGTAAAGAGTGTGCACAGTGGATCCAGCAGGATGAGGATGTACTGACATATGCACTGTTCCCACAGGTTGCTGTTGACTTCTTCAAATACAGACAGGCTCAGCAGACAAAAGTAGATGCTACAGTAGCAGATACAGAGAACGGATCTTATCCGGTATAATCCTGACTGATTTAGTTAGATTATGAATTGAATAGAAAGACCAGAAGATAACAGATTGAAAGATTTGTATTTTCTGGTCTTTTTCATTTGTAAGGAAATTTATTTGGTGGTATCATAGATGTGTACAATTTTGAATAATCAAGTTTTTGTAATATGAGTTTGATTGTTGGAATATATGGAGGCAGATATGAGTGTTTTAGACAGAATAGAGCGATTACGAAATGTAATGGAACAGCAGAAAATAGACTGCTATATCATCCCTACAGATGACTATCATCACAGTGAATACGTCGGTGATTATTTTAAATTCCGCGAATATATAACGGGCTTTACAGGATCAGCAGGTACCGCAGTTTTTACAAAGGATAAAGCGGGACTTTGGACAGATGGAAGATATTTTATTCAGGCAGAAGCTCAGTTGAAGGGGAGCGGGATCACGCTCTATAAATCAGGAGAACCTGGTGTTCCAATGATAGAAGAATTTTTAAAAAGTGAGCTGAAAGAAGGGGATGTTCTGGGATTTGATGGTCGTAAAGTAACTTATGCACAGGGAAAACGATATTGTCGTATCGCAGACGAGAATGGCGCATCATTGAAATACCGTTTAGATTTTGCACAGAATATCTGGAAGAAAAGACCTGAAATGTCTATGGAACCTGTATTTTCTCTGGAAGATGAATATACAGGTGAAAAAATTGGATCCAAATTAGAACGAATCAGAGAAGTGATGAAAGAAAATGGATGCAATGCACATGTTTTATCGAGTCTTGATGATATTGCATGGCTTTTAAATATAAGAGGAAATGATATTGCATATTGTCCACTTGTTCTTTCTTACGCAATCGTTTATAATAATTCAGTTGAGCTGTTTGCTGACATTAGAAAATTCTCTGACGATATTGTGAATTCATTAGCAGAAAATCAAGTGAAGATTTATCCGTATGAGGATATTTATCGCAAAGTTTCAGAAATGACATCGGAAGATAAGCTTCTTCTGGATTCTGCAATCATGAATTATAGTCTTTATCAGGCCATTTCCAAAGAGACGGTGATTGTTGATAAGCAGAACCCGGAAATCCTGATGAAGTCAGTTAAAAATGAAACACAGGCAGAGAATTTGAGAAAAGCGCATTTGAAGGATGCTGTTGCACATACAAAGTTTATGTACTGGTTAAAGAAGAATATTGGCAGAGTGGAGATTACAGAGTTGTCTGCTTCTGCCAGGCTGGAAGGATTACGTGCAGAGCAGGAGCATTTCCTCGGACCAAGTTTTGGCCCGATCAGTGCATATGGAGAACATGGGGCAATTGTTCATTATAGTGCGGATGAGAAAAGCAATGTCCCTTTAAAAGAAGGAAAGCTTTTCATGACAGATACAGGAGGCCATTACCTGGAAGGGTCTACCGACATTACGCGTACGGTTGCACTTGGAGAAGTGGGGAACATTGAAAAAGAACATTTCACACTGGTTGCAAGAGCAATGCTGCGCCTGGCGAACACTGTATTTCTTTATGGATGCAGTGGTGCGAATCTGGATTGTATTGCAAGAGAGGTCTTTTGGAAAGAAGGACTAAACTTTAATCATGGGACGGGGCATGGTGTTGGTTATTTATTGAATATCCATGAAGGACCGATCAATTTCCGTTGGAAAGAGGGAGAGAAACCGGCTCCGGCATTGGAAGAAAATATGGTGATTACAGATGAACCGGGGATCTATATTGAGGGTTCCCATGGAATTCGTCTGGAAAATGAGCTGCTTGTCAGAAAAACAGTTAAGAATGAGTATGGACAGTTTATGAATTTTGAAATTCTTACTTATGTACCAATTGATCTGGATGCAATCTTGCCGGAGAAAATGAGTACAGAAGAGAAAGAAATGCTGAATCATTATCATAAGCAGGTTTATGAAAAAGTGTCCCCTTACCTTTCAGAGGAAGAACGAATCTGGCTGAAAGAGTATACGCGGGCTGTGAAGTAATCAGCAAAGCAGAGGTATGACAGAACTCTTATGTATCTGTTGAAGCTGATGGACGGATAATGAAATATTTAGGGATTAGGAATAGTGTAAAAGAATGGAAACATCAGAACGCAATATTGAAGCGAATATGAATGAGCTGATCGGAAGGATCGAAGCAAAATATGAGAAGATGAGCAAGGGGCAGAAGCGCCTTGCAGAATATGTGAAAGAAAATTATGATAAGGCTGTATTTCTGACAGCGGCGCGTCTTGGAGAGATTGTGGGTGTCAGTGAATCTACGGTTGTACGATTTGCAACCCAGCTTGGATATAGGGGATACCCGGAATTTCAGAAAGCATTGGAGGAACTTGTCCGTAATAAGTTGAATTCAATCCAGCGTATGGAAGTGACCTATGGACGAATTACACAGAGTGAGATCCTTGAAACAGTTCTTCAGTCAGACATTGAGAAAATCAAGATGACCTTGTCTGCAATCGATCATAAGGCATTTAACTGGGCGATTGATACCCTTTTAGAAGCAAAGAGAATCTATGTTGTGGGAATCAGAAGCTGTGCACCACTTGCTTCTTTTATGGGGTTTTATCTGAATCTTGTATGCGACAATGTAATTACAGTAAATACAAACAGTTCCAGCGAGATTTTTGAACAGATCATTCGAATCGGGGAAGGAGATGTGATTATAGGAATCAGTTTCCCAAGATATTCGATGAGAACATTGAAAGCATTGGAATTTGCGAGCAATAGAAAGGCAAAAGTAATCACACTTACTGACAGTATCCATTCACCTATGAATCAGTATTCTTCCTGCAATCTGATCGCAAGAAGTGATATGGCATCTATTGTCGATTCACTTGTTGCACCATTGAGTGTGATCAATGCTCTGATTGTTGCAATCTGTATGAAAAAACAGAAAGAAGTTGTCTCGACATTAGAGACTCTGGAGAAAATCTGGGGTGAATATCAGGTTTACAGCGGAGAAGAAAGCAGCCAGGAAGGTGGCAGCGCAGGAACGAACGAGTCTTACAGACAGAATAAAGGAGAAGAATAGAGCATGAGTAATGTGATCGTAGTGGGCGGCGGGGCTTCCGGGATGATGGCGGCAGTTTTCGCTGCAAGAAATGGTCAGAATGTTCAGTTGCTTGAGAAGAATGAAAAGCTTGGGAAAAAGCTGTTCATTACAGGAAAAGGACGTTGCAATATAACGAATGCCGCTGATATAGAAGATTTATTTACGGCGGTGACAAGTAATCCGAAATTTTTATACAGTGGATTTTATAGTTTTACAAATCAGCAGGTGATCGATTTCTTTGAAGAACTTGGTGTGAAGACGAAAATTGAACGTGGAGAACGAGTTTTCCCTGTTTCAGATCATTCTTCTGATGTGATCGCAGCATTTTCAAGAGAGTTAAAATCATTAGGAGTAGCTGTTTCTCTTCACACAGAGGTGAGAGAACTGCTTTGTGAGCAGGATAAAGTGTGCGGGGTTTTATTAACTAATGGAAAGAAAATGAAGGCAGATGCTGTGATTGTTGCGACAGGTGGTATTTCCTATCCTTCTACGGGTTCTACAGGCGATGGATATCGTTTTGCGAAAGAAACAGGGCATAGAGTGACAGAACTCCTTCCATCACTTGTACCGATGGAAGTCAGACAATGGTATGCGAAAGAATTGCAGGGATTATCTCTTCGAAATATAGAAATCCGTATCACAGATGGGAAGAAAAAACTCTACGAAGAATTCGGAGAAATGCTTTTTACACATTATGGTGTAACAGGACCGGTTATTCTGAGCGCGAGCAGTGTGGTGGGAAAAACTTTAAGAAAAAAAGAACTTACACTTCATATAGACTTAAAACCGGCATTGAGTGAGGAACAACTTGATAAAAGAATCCTCAGAGAGTTTGATGCAAACCATAATAAACAGTATAAAAATTCAATCGATTCACTCTTTCCGGCAAAATTAAAGCCCGTTATGATAGAACTCTCGGAGATTGAACCTGAGAAAAAAGTGAATGAGATTACAAAAGAAGAACGACAGAGACTGGTTCATCTGATCAAGGATTTTACAATGACATTGACAGGGCTTCGCAGTTATAATGAAGCAATCATTACAAAAGGCGGAGTATCTGTAAAGGAGATCGATCCGGGAACAATGGAATCAAAAAAAATGAAAGGATTATATTTCGCCGGAGAGGTGCTTGATCTTGATGCAATGACCGGAGGATATAATCTTCAGATCGCATGGTCAACAGGATATCTTGCCGGAATTAACGCAGGATGTGATTGAAATTTTACTGGGGAATGTCTGGATCGTGTGAACAGTAACGAATAGATTTGAAAATGGAATGTAGAAAGAAAAGATGGAGGAATAAAAATGGGATATAATGTAGCAATCGATGGACCGGCAGGGGCAGGGAAAAGTACAATTGCAAAGCAGGTTGCAAAAGAAAACGGATATATTTATGTAGATACAGGAGCAATGTACCGTGGATTGGCCATTCACTTTCTGAATCTTGGAATTGATCCAAAAGATACAGAAAAGATTATAGAGGCCTGCAAAGATGTGGAAGTAACGATCGGTTATGAAGACGGAATCCAGCAGATCTATGTAAATGGAGAGAATGTTACAGCAAAGCTTCGTACAGAAGAAGTTGGAAATATGGCTTCTATGACATCTGCGATACCGGAAGTCAGAGGAAAACTTCTGGAACTTCAGAGAACACTTGCAAGAGAGAAAGATGTGATCATGGATGGAAGAGACATCGGTACCCATGTACTTCCGGAGGCAGATGTGAAGATCTATCTTACGGCAAGTGTAAAAATCCGGGCACAGAGAAGATATAAAGAGCTTGTTGAAAAGGGAGTACAGTGTGATCTGAAAGAGATAGAGAAAGATATCGAGGAAAGAGATTACCGTGATATGACAAGAAAGATCGCGCCACTGAAAAAAGCAGAGGATGCGATACTTGTTGACAGTTCTGACATGACACTGAAAGAAGTTGTAAACACGATTTCCAGATATTGTCATAGATAAATTTGCAGGAGTTGGATAGAATGAAAGTAATAAAGGCGAAATCAGCTGGATTTTGTTTCGGTGTTAAGCGTGCAGTGGATACAGTTTACGAACAGGTGAAAGAGAATCAGAATCTTCCGATCTATACGTATGGTCCGATTATCCATAATGAAGAAGTGGTGAAAGATCTGGAGCAGAAAGGTGTGATCGTCCTTCGCAGCGAAGAAGAGCTGGATACACTGGAAAGGGGAACTGTTATTATCCGCTCTCACGGGGTGGCAAAAGATGTGTATGACAGATTGGAAAGTAAGAAAATCCAGATTGTAGATGCTACGTGTCCATTTGTTAAGAAAATCCATAATATCGTGCAGAAACACAGTGAGATGGGCGAGAATATTATTATCATTGGAAATCCGGAGCATCCGGAGGTTCAGGGAATTAAGGGCTGGGCAGGAG
>ERZ1026890.1033-NODE-1033-length-10711-cov-5.633727_pt1 | contig 10711 bp, 6 predicted proteins | sample MGYA00380175_ERZ1026890 | MGnify/ENA primary metagenome ERZ1026890 (study PRJEB33269, sample SAMEA4719811) | human gut metagenome | biome: human-associated habitat; feature: organic feature; material: feces | place: Cameroon | collected 2013-10 ...
CTTGGCCTCGCTGGTGCGCACGATCTTGAGCCAATCGCGGCTGGGGCCTTTATCTGCCGGGCCCAGCAGCACCTCAATGATCTCGCCGGTAGCCACCACATGGTCGATGGGCACCATCCGGTTGTTCACCTTACAGCCCACCATGCGGTTGCCCACCGCCGAATGGATGGCGTAGGCAAAATCGATGCAGGTGGCGCCGGTGGGCAGGTTGATGACATCACCCTTGGGGGTAAAGGCGAACACTTCTTCCGGCAAAAGGTCACTCTTCAGATCGTGGAGCAGGTTGCCGGAATCCTCGCTCAGGCGCTGGTTTTCCAGCAGCTGGCTGACCCATGCCAGACGGTCGTCCAGCTTATCGTGGCCTTCGCGGCCTTCCTTGTACTTCCAGTGGGCGGCAACGCCGTACTCAGCCTGCTCGTCCATTTTGCGGGTGCGGATCTGCACCTCAAAGGGGATGCCCTCGTGCCCGATGACGGTGGTGTGCAGGCTCTGGTAGCCGTTGGGCTTGGGGGTGGAGATATAGTCCTTAAAGCGGTTGGGCAGTGGGTGGTACATATCATGGATGAGACCAAGGGTGCTGTAACACTCGGCCAGAGAATCCAGAATGACCCGGACCGCGTAGATATCGTAGATCTCGTCGAAGGACTTATTCTGCATGATGGTCTTGCGGTAGATGCCGTAAATGCTCTTGACCCGGCGCTTGATGGTGGCACCCTCGATGCCGCTTTCCACCAGACGGCGCTCAATGACGCCAGACACCTTGATCAAAAACTCCTCACCGGCGCGCTCGCTGAGCATCCGGCTGATCTCGGAGTAACCCACAGGGTCCAGATAATGCAGGCTGCGATCCTCCAGCTCTTCCTTGACGTTCAGGATGCCAAGGCGGTTGGCGATGGGGGCGTACACCTCCATGGTTTCGCGGGCCTTATCGCGGCGCTTCTGCTCCGGCCAAGCGTCACCGGTGCGCATATTGTGCAGCCGGTCGCACAGCTTGATGATCATCACGCGCACGTCCCGGCTCATGGCCAGCAGCATCTTGCGCAGGTTCTCGGCCTGCAGTTCCTCAATATTGGAGAACTGAATCTTGGTCAGCTTGGTCACGCCGTCCACCAGCAGTGCCACTTCCTCGCCAAAGGCGGCTTTCAGGTCATCCAGCGTGGTGGGGGTATCCTCCACTACGTCATGCAGCAGAGCGGCGGCAATGCTCTCGGAGTCCATGCCCAGATCCAGCACCAGCCGGGCGACTGCCAGCGGGTGGCAGATATAGGGCTCGCCGCTGCGGCGGCACACGCCGTTGTGGGCATTATTCGCCAACTCGTAGGCCTTTTGGATCATCTCCATATTGTAGGCCTTGCCGCTGGCCTGAATGGCCTCGCACAGCTTTTCCCACGTTACGATCTCCGGGCGCACCTCAGAGGGCAGTGCCCCCTCCGGTGCGTCTGCCAGCAGCGCCGTAGCAGCTACGGTGGCGGTCTCCTGCACCGGCTGGTGCAGATGGGTCTTGGCAGAGTAACCGGACTCGTCCCGTACCGGAGACGGAACCGGGGCAGTATTTTTCTTTCCCTCAGGCATTTATAGTTCCTCCAGACATTTCAGGATGGGGGCATCGGCAAGGTTCTTTTTGCCTGCTGTCGGCACCAGCTCCCAGAATTTTGCCCCGCCTTTTTCCGCTGCGGTGATCAGCCCCACCTGCTCTAAAGCGGCAACTGCCACCAGCGTTTTGCCGGTCTGCCCCTCCCCCAGCTTTGCGCACAGGGGCTGCAAGTCCTCGGCGTGCCAGCGGCGGGACTGCAGCTCCCGGTACACGGCAATGATATCCGTGCGGGCAGGGGCGATCTGTTTCTTCTGTTCTTCGGTCAGGGGGGTGCCCCGGCGCAGTGCCTGCACCAGTGCAGCCTGCCGCGCCAGCTCTGCGCCCAGCCCTGCCGGGTGCAGGTCGATGATACGGCCGGAGAGCTGCGCGCCCCGGCCGGACTCGTAGACCGAAAGGTTCAGTGCCGCGTCCACCACATCGCCCAGCGCGTAGGGCAGCTGCTCGGCGGGCATCCCGAACCAGACGGCGTACAGGCAGCTATTGCCCTGCCGCAGCCGCAGGCGGCTGTGCCGCCCTTCCGATACCGGGTATATGCCGTCCACCACGGCACTTTGCAGCAGGAACACCGGGGTGGGGTTCTCGGCTCCGTAGGGTGCCAACTGCTCCAGATGCCGCACGCTCTCCACCGTGATGCGGTCCAGATGGATGGTCACATCACAGGTAAGGGGCGGGGTGTGCAGCACCGGGCACTCCCGGGCAGCCCACTCGTTCAGGCGGCGGCGCAGTTCGGGCAGGTTTTCTTCCCGGACGGAAAGTCCCGCCGCCATGGCGTGGCCGCCGTAGCGCACCAGAAGGTCGGCGCAGGAGCCGATACAGGCGTGCAGGTTAAAGCCCTGCACGCTGCGTCCGCTGCCCTTGCCCTCGCCGTGCTCGTCGATGGTGACCACGATGACCGGGCGCCCGGTGCGCTCCACCAGCCGGGAAGCCACGATGCCAATGACACCGGGATGCCAGTCCCGTCCCCACAGCAGCATGATGCGGTCGTCCAGCCGCTCGGGCTGCTGTTCCAGCAATTCCTCGGCGGCTTTGAAGATCTGCTGCTCGGTCTCCTGCCGGTGGGCGTTGATCTCGTTGAGTTTATGCGCCAGTTCCTCGGCCCTGTCCGGGTCTTCGCAGAGCACCAGCTGCAAAGCGGTAACGGCATTATCCATGCGGCCTGCCGCGTTGATGCGGGGTGCAATGGCGTAGCTGATATTCTCGGCGGTGATAGGCTTGCCCGCAAGACCGACTTCCTCTAAAAGTGCCCCAAAGCCGGGGCGGTCGGTCTGCTGCAGCTGCCGCAGCCCAGCCTTGACAAGGGTGCGGTTCTCCCCTACCAGCGGCATCACATCCGCCACCGTGCCCACGGCGGCAAGGTCGCCGCAGTAATCCAGCATTTCCTCCGGCGGGCAGCCGTCCAGCGCGGCACAAAGCTTGAAGGCTACGCCCGCGCCGCACAGACCCTTGAAGGGGCTGTGGTCGTCCTCTCGGCGGGGGTCCACCACGGCCACGGCCTTGGGCAAAGTCTCCGGCGGCAGATGGTGGTCGGTAATGATCAGGTCCATGCCCAGCGAAGCCGCAAAGTCGGCTTCCTCCACGGCAGAAATGCCGTTATCCACGGTCACGATGAGGGTGCAACCCTTGTTGTGCATGGACTGGATGGCGTTTTTGGACAGGCCGTAGCCGTCCCCCTCGCGGCTGGGCAGCATACACTTGACGGTCGCGCCCATGCCCTTGAGGTGCTGGTACAGCAGGGCGGTAGCGGTCACGCCGTCCACATCGTAATCGCCAAAAACCGCGATGGTCTCGCCGTTGTCGATGGCCTGCCAGATGCGCTGACAGGCGGCGTCCATATCGGTCAGCAGGGCGGGGTCGGAAAGCTCCTCCTCCCCTGCCAGCAAGGTAAGCGCTTCGGCAGGGTCGGTAATGCCCCGGGCAGCAAGGATGCCCGCCAGCAGGGCGTTTTCCTTTTGCTGCGCAGCCAGCACGGCCTTATATTTTTCGTCTGACCACGGCGCTTCGTCCATGGCCTGCTCTTCCAGCTGTGCCGCTGCCTGTTCGGCAATGGCGGCAGTCAGTTCCCGCACAGCGGTGCGGTCCAGCGGTTTTTGTTCCCAAGCACGGTAGGTCATTCAAATTCCCTCCCGGTCAGGCCGTCGTTGGCCAGCATTCCCTGCAAAGCGGCGATCTCGGAAGAAATATCCATGGCTACGTCCGAAAGCAGATTGTTGTACAGGTTCTCATACGCCTGATTCAAGGTATGCAGGATGCCTGCGATGTCCCGGCGGATGGTCTCGGCGTTTTCGCCCTGCTGTCCCTGCACGTCGTTATAGGTGTGCAGCAGCTTGAGGGTGGTGGGGATATAATATTCCGCAAAACGGCGGGTCTTGGGCTGGCTTTCCGGGTGCGCCTCCAGCCAGTCGCAGATGGCGGTAGTGGTCTTGTGCATCGCCGCCAACTCTTCCCGCGCCTGTGCGTCCTGCATAAGCTGCTGCTCTTTTTCCAGCACGGCGGCAAAGCGGCGGGCAGTATCGAGATTGAGCGGAGTATCGCCGGTTTCCACCTTTTCCGGCTGCGGCTGCGCGGCGGCAGCGGTAGCTGCCTCCTTGGCGGCGCGGTAGTCCTCTGCCGTCAGGTAGAGCGTTTCAGTCTCATCGTCCAGCCACGCGTTCAGCCAGCCCTTATGGATGTAGCTGCGCAGCTTTTTCAGCGCTTTTTTCTTGGTCTGGTGGGTCAGGCCTGCCAGCATCTCCACCCGCAAGCCCTTTTGCACGTTCAGCTTTTCGGCTGCATCCGCCAACGCCCCCAGCTTTTTGGAGGCCGACAGCCGGGAGGCACCAGCGGAGATCATCACACCAAAACCACATGCCAGCAAGGTAAAGATGCCGCCGCAGAATTCCAGGGCTGTCATAGCCGCTTCGGTAAGCAGCTCGCCGCCCACAACGTACTGGGCAATGTCCTGCACCCAGATGGGGGTAGCCGCCGCAGCCACGCCAAGGCAGCTGATTCCAGCGATGCCAAAGGTGGCCGCAAAGGTGATGCCCACCGCCAGCAAAGTGCAGCCTGCGCTATGGCGTTTTTTTGCGCTGATACGGATACTTTCCACCGGGGTAGGCTCCGGTTTTGCAAAGATCTGCCGGAACCAGTCGGGCATACCGGTGGGGTCGGCAGCACCTTCGCGGAAAGACTGCTTTGCATCCCCGTAGGGATAACCTCTGCGCCCCTGCCGGAAAGCCTTTGCGGCCTCTCCGATGCCGTAGTTGGCTGCATGGACGGCGGCCTTGCCCACATCCCACGCCCGGTCACCGATGTCCATGCCCCTGCCCTCAAAGCCGTGGGCAAAGGCATCGGTCATGGTGTCGCCAAAGGCGCGCAGCTGGTCTTCCAGCTCCTGCTGTACCTGTCGGCCTTCGTTATTTCGGTTATCGTTTTCACGATCGTACATCAAAATTTTCTCACCCTTCTGCCGGTGCATACCGGCTGATGATGGCGCGGGCCACCCGCAGGCCATCCACGGCGGCGCTCATAATGCCGCCCGCATATCCCGCACCCTCGCCGCAGGGGTAAAGCCCTGCCAGCTGGGTGCACACAAAGTCCTCTTCCCGCTTGAGCCGTACCGGGCTGCTGGTGCGGGTCTCAAGGCCGGTCAGAATGGCGTCCGGCGCAGTGTAGCCCGCGATCTTGCGCTCGTAGGCGCGCAGACCCGCCCGCAGGGTATCTGCCAGCTCCCCGGGCAGCAGTGCGCCCAGGTCTGCGGCAGTCACGCCGCGGTCGTAGGTGGGCTGCACGCTGCCAATATGCAGCTGCCCGCGCCCTTCCAGAAAGCTTTGCACATTCTCCGCCGGGGCAGCGTAAGCCCCGGCGGCACGACCGGCGGCGTAGGCCTTTGCTTCCAGCTCCCGTTGGAAGGCAATGGCGCGGCGGGGGTCGTTGGCAAAGTCTGCCCCGCCTACACTGACCACCACCGCTGCATTGGCGTTTTTGCCGCTGCGGGCGTGGTAGCTCATGCCGTTGGTCACAACACGCTCTTCCTCGCTGGCAGAGGCCACCACCTGACCGCCGGGACACATACAGAAGGTGTACACGCACCGGTCGCCGACGTGCTGAGAGAGCTGGTATTCGCCCCGGGGCAGCGCCGGATGCCCGGCAGCTTCATGGTACAGGCTTTTTTCGATCTCGCTTTGCAAGTGCTCGGCGCGGAAACCCACGCTGAAAGGCTTGCATTCCAGCACAAGGCCGCTGTCCATCAGCATGCTGAAGGTATCCCGTGCCGAGTGCCCCACTGCAAACACCAGCGCCTCGCAGGCAAAGCTGCCGTTTGTAGTAGTGATGCCCACAAGCTGACCGTTTTTGCGTTCCAGCCCGGTAAGGGCGGTATTGAAGTGCACCTCACCGCCCAGAGACTCGATCTCTTTGCGGATGGAGGTGATGACGCCGCGCAGCAGGTCGGTGCCCACATGGGGCTTTTGCTTCCATGCGATCTCTGCCGGGGCACCGTGCTGCAAAAACACCTCGGTGACAAAATCACACAGTTCATCCCCGATGCGGGTGGTCAGCTTGCCATCCGAGAAGGTGCCCGCGCCGCCCTCGCCGAATTGGATGTTGGCGTTGGGATCCAGCTGACCGGTGGCGGAAAAGTGCTCCACCGCCTGCACACGGGCATCCAGCGCAGGGCCGCGCTCCAGCACGATGGGGCGGTAGCCCTGCCGTGCCAGCAGCAGGGCCGCAAACAGCCCCGCCGGGCCCAGTCCGCACACCACAGGGCGGTGCGCAAGCGGCTGGGTACCTGCGTGCAGGGTAAAGTCTGCCCGGCTATGCAGGGCGGCGTCCGAGCAGCGGGCTGCAAGGGCGGCCTCCTCCCCGGGCTGCTTGAGGGTGACCGCCACGGTATATACCAGCTTGGGCTGGCCGTGGCGGGCATCCACCGAAAGCTTTGCCACGCCGGTGTGCTCTACCTTGCTGCGGGGCACCCGCAGGGTGTGCAGCGCCTTTTCAAATGCCTGCGGCTCCCCTGCGGAAAGGGGCAGACGGATGTTGCGAACCAGAATCATTTGTTGTGTTTTCCTTTAAATTTAGTTGCTTTCAATGCGGCATTGCAGCACATAGCTGCCCAGTGCAAAGATCTTGCCGTTGGAGGGCACATACAGTCGGCAGGCAATGTTCTGCTGGCCGGTAGCCACGGCAAAGTCCTCGGCGTCGATCTCAATGACCACCTGCTCGGGGGTCAAAGTCTCCATAGCACCCTTGGGGCCGCAGAGGATCACGTTCATCAGCCGCTCGGTCTCCACCGTCAGCTGATAGGTGGCGGGCAGGTTGACCACCTGCACGCAGCTGGAGGGCAGGTTCATGGTCTTGGTCTCCAGCCCGGAGCAGTCAAAGCTGACCGTGATGGTGGAGATATTGTCCAGCAGATAGATATCTGTCGGCAGCTCGATGGGCATCTCGTACACCTTGTTCAGACTGAAGGTGGAAAGGTCGATGGTGCCGATGGACAAGGTGGACAGTGCATCGATCTTTTCTGCCGGGCCTGCCACCTTAAGCTGCTTGCAGCTGAGGGCATAACTCAGCACCGAATTATCGAACCCGCGCGGCGCGTTGATAAAATTCACCTTCACCGGCAGGGTCGCCGTCTTGTACACTTGCAGCGTCACGTCCACATTGCTTTCTTCCAGCGTGGTGTACTGGAACTTGACCTCCTTGCCGCCGCTGGTGTAGAAGCGCAGAGGGGTGTTCAGCGTGACCGACTCGGTCAGCTCGCTGTTATAGGATGCCTCGGCGGTGCAGGTAGCCACCTTGCTCAGCTCGCTGCTGGGGCCGGACAGGGTGACGGTCTCCTTGGAGACCTCGGTGCTGTAAAGGATATAGCCGTCTGCAATGCGCAGATAGTTGGTGGTAGCGGTAACAGGCAGGGTCTTTTCCTCCACCACGTCAAACACCACATCCACCGTGTTGTCGCTGCCTTCCATGGTCACGGTCACGCCGTTAAGCAGGCCGTTTGCGCCGCGCACCAGCAGCCGCAGGGTCTTTTCGCCGCTGTCGCGCACGCTGGACCAGTCCGGGTAGACCACAAAATCCGAGGCGCTAAGCCCGCCGATGGTATAGCCATCGCCGGAAAGCTTCAGGTTCACGGTCTTGTCCTCGGCACTGACAATGCTCAGGCCCCGGGAGGTATAGGCAGCGGAATCGTAGGTGTAATCCACCGGCACATTATAAATGGTGTTGGTGGTGCCGGGTTGAACGATGATGGTGACCACCATCCATGCAACGATGGCACCCAGCACGGACAGTGCCAGCCGGACGCGGCGGTCATCCAGAAGATTTTTCTTTTTGCGGACGGCAGGCTTTGCGCCATTCGTCTTGTTCGGCTGGTTGCTCATTGCTGCTCGTCCTCCCCCTTCTGGCTGATCCAGTTCCACAGCTTTTTCGCCTGCTCCACCCAGCTGTCGGCGGTGTTCTTTTCCACCGCAGACTCCTTGGGGATCATCTCATCAATGAGCCGGGTATACAGGCTCTGGCGATCAAAATGACGGATCAGCACACCATTTTTGGCCATGGAGATGATGCCGGTCTCCTCGCTGACCACAATGGCGATAGCGTCGGAGTTTTCCGCAATACCAAGACAGGCGCGGTGGCGGGTGCCCATATCCTTGCCCAGATCCAGATTGTTGGAAAGGGGCAGCACGCAGCCCGCCGCCTTGATGCGGCCGTTTTCGATGATGGCAGCGCCGTCATGCAGGGGCGTGCCCTCGTAGAAGATGGTGCCCAGCACCTCCAGATTGACCGCGCTATTCACCGGGGTGCCGGTGCGCACGATCTCGGAAAGGTTGGTGTGGCGCTCCAGCACGATGAGGGCGCCGGTCTTAGTCTCAGAGAAGCGCTCGGCTGCATCGCAGATGGCAATGATGGCGCTGCGCCACGCACCCTTGAGACTGGGGTCGTTGTAGCGTCCCTTTACGTTGAACAGCTTGGAAGCCCACTGGTCGGTCTGACCCATGCGCTCCAGTGCGCGACGGATCTCGGGCTGGAACAGCACCACAAGGGTAAGCAGACCGACTTGCAGCAGCGAGTTGAGCAGCCATGTAACGGTGCGCATATTCAGGGTGTTGGCTACCAGATACACGACCATGACCAGCAGCGCACCCTTGGCCAGCTGCCCGGCGCGGGTGCGATTGATGATGCCCAGCAGCTGGTAGATCAGGAACGCGATGATGATGATATCCAGCAAATCGACAATTTTAAAGGTCTGAAAATTTGCGATGATCGCATTCAGTGTCATGCGTGTGCCCCCCTTACACAGCTTCGATCAGGGCGACGGCGTGGGCAGCAATGCCCAGTCCCTCGCCGGTAAAGCCCAGATGCTCCTCCGTGGTGGCCTTTACGCTTACCGCCTCTACCGGCAGGCCGAAAGCAGCCGCCAGATTGGCACGCATAGCCGGGATATGGGGTGCAAGCTTGGGGCGCTGGCACAGCAGGGTGGCATCGATGTTCTCAATGCGCCAGCCATGCTCCTTAAGGATCTGTGCCACACGGCAGGCCAGCTTCAGGCTGTCGGCACCGGCGTACTCCGGGTCATTGTCCGGGAAATGCTGGCCGATATCCCCCAGCGCCGCAGCCCCCAGCACAGCATCCATCACCGCATGGGTCAGCACGTCTGCATCCGAATGCCCCAGCAGGCCTTTTTCAAAGGGGATCTCCACCCCGCCAAGGATCAGCTTGCGCTGCTCTACCAAACGATGTACATCATAGCCGTGTCCAATACGCATTTCCGTTTCCTTCCTCTGTGCCGGGCGGGGCAGATCCTCCCGGGTGGTGATCTTCAGGTTTGCATAGTCGCCCTGCGTCAGCTGCACCGGGCGTCCGGTCAGCTCAAACAGGCTGCAGTCATCGGTAACAAGGCGGGCGCGGGTCTCGTCCAGTTCTTCCAGCGCCGCAAGGTACGCTGCGCGGTCAAAGCACTGGGGGGTCTGCACCGCATACAGGGTGCTGCGGTCCGGGGTGGCGCATACCGCGCAGTCCGGGGGCACGGTTTTGCCATCGCCCCGGGCAGCGGCTTTGATGGTATCCTTTACCGGCACCGCCGGGGCTGCTGCGCCGCACCGGGCGGCAGCTTCCAGCGCCGCTGTAATGACCGACGCACTCACAAAGGGGCGGGCGGCATCGTGCACCGCCACCAGTTCTCCGTGCGCTGCCAGCACGCCGTTTTTTGCGCTCTCGGCGCGGGTAGCCCCGCCCGCTACGATCTGCACAGGCTTTGGGCAGTCCGCCGCCTGCTGCGCCACAAACTCCCGGTTTTTGCCTGCCACCAGCACAAGCTCGGTGATCTGCGGGCACTGGGCAAAGGCACGGATGCTGCGGTGCAGCACTGTTTCGCCTCCCAGATCAAAGCTGAGCTTATCAAAACCCATGCGGGTCGAGCTGCCCGCCGCCACCAATACTGCTGATACAGTTTTTTCCATCTCTTCCACCTACCCTGCCGCTGTGCCGCGCTGCACGCCCACAGCTGCTTATAATAAACCATGTTTTATTATAGCGTATCACAGCGCAAACTTCAACCGATTTTACACAGCAAAAGTGCATCTGTGCTGCATAAAGCCCTGCGGTCTGTCCTGAAAGGGCAGTCACCCAGAGTGTGCGCTTTCGCCCCCTCAGGCGCTGACCCCTTCCGTCTGCTCACTACGTTCGCAGCCACCTTCCCCAAGGGGACGGCTTTTCGCGGTGACGGTAAACTTTGCGGCATCTCCATAAGGCTTTTGCTCCGATCAACTGTCTGCTGAACGCAAAAAAGGGCTGCTGCACAAAACGTGCAGCAGCCCCGCAGATGCTTTGAAATGTTTTTACTTCAGGATGGGCTCAATGGCGGCAGCCAGAGCATCCTTCTGTGCCTGCGCCTCGGCCAGATCCTTGCCCAGCGTGGTGAAGTAGGTCTTGATCTTCGGCTCAGTGCCGGAGGGACGCACCACCACGGTAGCGCCGTTTTCCAGCGTGTAGATCAGCACGTTGGCAACGGGCAAGCCGGTCTCTTCCGGCTTCTTGTAGTCGGTCACCTTGATCACCTTATGGCCGGCCAGCTCCACCGGGGGCTGGTCGCGCAGCTTCTGCATGATGGAAGCCATCTTCTCCATGCCGGTCAGGCCGGGG
>ERZ1026890.1034-NODE-1034-length-10686-cov-6.632396_pt1 | contig 10686 bp, 4 predicted proteins | sample MGYA00380175_ERZ1026890 | MGnify/ENA primary metagenome ERZ1026890 (study PRJEB33269, sample SAMEA4719811) | human gut metagenome | biome: human-associated habitat; feature: organic feature; material: feces | place: Cameroon | collected 2013-10 ...
CCCGCCGCCAGCAGCGGTGCCCCCAGCCAGCGCATCAGCGCCGGACGCATCCCGCTGACCCGCAGCAGGCGGGCCGTGTTGGCCAGGCAGGTATATACGCTGGACAGCAGGATGACGAAGAGGAAACCTTTCATCCCGAACCGGGGCAGCAGCACCATCACCCCCGCGATGCGCAGCACGGCATCCCACAGGCTGTACCGGAACACGGCTTTCTGCTCCCCTACCCCCTTCATGGCACCGTCCACCATGCTTTCCAGATACATCAGCGGCATCGCCGGGCCGAGCACAGTCAGATAGAAGCCCGCCTCGGCCCCGTCCGGCCCATAGAATAACCGGGCAGCCGCCGCTCCCCACACCCAGAACACCGCCCCCGCCAGCGCGGAGAAGTAGCCCGTGAGCCGGAGCATCCGGTCCAGCAGCGCCGAAAGCCGCCCCGTCTCACCCCGGATATGCGCCTGCGTGATCTCCGGCATCAGCAGAACGGACAGGCTCCCCAGCAGCCCGAACGGAAAGGTCAGCAGGGGCAGGGCCATTCCCTTCAGGTTTCCATACTGGGCCACAGCGGCGCTGCGGCCCCCGGCATCCAGCAGATAGATCGTCAGGCAGGCGGGCACCAGCATGTTCTCCGCCGTGTGGAGCGCGCTGGCAAGGCAGCGCCCGCCCTCCACGGGCCAGAGGATCTCCCACAGGCGCTTTGCCGGGTCCATGGGGCGTCGGGCCGGGCCCGCACCGAATGCGGACACCGCCTCCCGCCGGTAAAACAGAAGCATCAGGCAGGCCGAGACCGTCTCGCTGAGGGCCGTTGCCGCCAGAACGGCCGTGCACTTGCCGCCCACGTCCAGCGCACCGCCCCGCTCCAGCGCGAACCAGATGGCCGAGATGCGGACCGTCTGCTCCACGAGCTGACTCACCACGTTGGGGCCGACCTGCCGCCGTGCAATGAAAAAGCCGCGCAGCACCGCTGAGACCGCCATCCAGGGCAGGCCGAATGCCGCCGCCCGCAGCGCACCGGCCGCGCGGACATCGCCCAGCCACCACGCTGCGGCCAGCTCCGCCAGACCGAACTGCCCCGCCCACGCAGCGCTGCCCAGCAGCAGCGCCGCCCCCAGCAGACGGAGCAGCATCCCGCGGGCCTCGGCCCGGCTGCGGCTCAGCTCCTCGGCCATCAGGCGGGTGGCCGCCACCGAGACGCCGGACGTCGCCAGCGTGACGAAGAGCGAGTACACCGCCAGCACCAGCTGGTACAGGCCCATCCCCTCGCCGCCCAGCGCATTGGCCAGCCAGATGCGCAGCCCCATCCCGGCCAGCCGGAGCACCACATCCGCCCCTGTGAGCAGGGCCGCGTTCTTCAGGTAGCTCGGACGCATCGCCGCACCTCCCCTTCTTCCTTTTATTATATGGGCACCGCTTTGCAAAATATGAGCCGCCGTGTGGGTTGTTTCTCTTCTGGTTTTATGGTATGATAGGAGCCGGTCAAGAGATTTTTCCCAAACATCAACGAAGGAGGAAAGGCCGCATCCCACCCGGACCGGCCTTATGAGAGTATGAGCGAAGAATGCACCCATGACTGCTCTACCTGCAGCGCAGCATGTTCTTCCCGCGAGGCTGCCCCGCAGCACGATGCCCCCAACCCCAACAGCAGCGTCAAAAAGGTCATCGGCGTCGTATCCGGCAAGGGCGGCGTCGGCAAGAGCATGACCAGCGCCCTGCTGGCCTGCGCCATGGCCCGCCGCGGCTACCACTGCGGCATCCTGGATGCCGACATCACCGGCCCGTCCATCCCCAAGCTGTTCGGCATCCATGGCCGTGCCATGGCCGACGAGAAGGGCTGCTGGCCCATCCAGAGCCGGATGGGCATCGACGTGATGAGCATCAACCTGCTGGTGGAGAACGAAGAGGACCCCGTCGTCTGGCGCGGCCCCGTCATCGCCGGTGCGGTGAAGCAGTTCTGGACCGATGTGGTCTGGAAGGACGTCGATTTCCTGTTTGTGGACATGCCTCCGGGAACCGGTGATGTGCCCCTGACCGTCTTTCAGAGCCTGCCGGTGGACGGCATCGTCGTCGTGGCAAGCCCGCAGGAGCTGGTCAGCATGATCGTGGCCAAGGCCGTCAACATGGCCGAGATGATGAAGGTGCCCATGCTCGGCATCGTCGAGAACATGAGCTACATCGTCTGCCCCGACTGCGGCAAGCACATCAGTGTGTTCGGCAACAGCCATGTGGACGAGGTCGCTGCAAAGCACCACCTGCCCGTTCTGGCCAAGTGCCCCATCGACCCGCAGCTGGCCGCCCTCTCCGATGCCGGCATGATCGAGACCTACGGCGGCGAGTACCTGGAAGGTGCCGCCGATGCCTGCGAGAAGCTGCTGAAGAAGTAAACACGTTGGTTTCTCTGCCTTTTGCGCCGGGCCTTTTCCCCCGCAAAAGGCATTCTTTTTGGGTGCCGGTCTGCCGCAAAACAGAAGCTGCTGCGCCGTTTTTGCAGCGGCCGGATGTTTTTGTGAAGCGGGTTCATCTTTTCTTCTGTTTTTTTGAAAGATTTTCTGCTCCGCTTCTCTTGTAAATCGCCACAGAAAGCTTTATAATGATAAAGTGTTCTGCAAGTTGTTTGGCAGAACCGGTGAAAGTATACTGGGAAAAGGAGTATTCGATTATGTTGACGAATGAATACCTGAAGCGTGTTTACGATGGTCTGGCTCAGCGCAATGCCAATGAGCCCGAATTTCTGCAGGCTGTCCGCGAGGTACTGGAGAGCATCCAGCCCGTCGTGGAGAAGCACCCCGAATATGAGAAGGCCGGTCTGATCGAGCGTCTGGTCGAGCCGGAACGCATCATCAGCTTCCGTGTGCCCTGGGTCGATGACGAAGGCAAGGTCCAGGTCAACCGCGGCTACCGTGTGCAGTTCAACAGCGCCATCGGCCCCTACAAGGGTGGTCTGCGCTTCCATCCCTCTGTCAACCAGGGCATCCTGAAGTTCCTGGGCTTTGAGCAGACTTTCAAGAACAGCCTGACCACCCTGCCCATGGGCGGCGGCAAGGGCGGCTCTGACTTTGACCCCCACGGCAAGAGCGACATGGAAGTGATGCGCTTCTGCCAGAGCTTCATGACCGAGCTGTACCGCCACATCGGCCAGTTCGTGGACTGCCCCGCCGGTGACATCGGCGTCGGCGGCCGCGAGGTCGGCTACCTGTTCGGCCAGTACAAGCGCCTGACCAACAGCTTCCAGGGCGGCATGATCACCGGCAAGGGCCTGACCTTCGGCGGTTCTCTGGCCCGCACTGAGGCGACCGGCTACGGCCTGTGCTACTTCACCGCCGAGGCCCTGAAGTGCATGCGCAACGACAGCTTTGCCGGTAAGACCGTGGTCATCTCCGGTTCCGGCAATGTCGCCATCTATGCCTGCCAGAAGGCCACCCAGCTGGGCGGCAAGGTCGTCACCATGTCCGACTCCAATGGCTATGTCTATGACCCCAACGGCATCGACCTGGCTTACGTCAAGGACCTGAAGGAAGTCCGCCGCGGCCGCATCAAGGAGTATGCTGAGACCCACGAGGGTGCAACCTACGTGGCTGATTGCAGCAAGGTCTGGACTGTCCCCTGCGACATCGCCCTGCCCTGCGCGACCCAGAACGAGATCAACAAGGAGTCCGCTGAGGCTCTGGTCAAGAACGGCTGCACCGTCGTCTGCGAAGGCGCCAACATGCCCAGCACCCCGGAGGCCATCGAGGTCTATCTGGCAAACGGCGTTCTGTACGGACCCGCAAAGGCTGCCAACGCCGGCGGTGTGGCCACCTCCGGCCTGGAGATGAGCCAGAACTCCGAGCGCCTGAGCTGGACCTTCGAAGAGGTCGATGCAAAGCTGAAGGGCATCATGGAGGGCATCTTCCACGCTTCCTATGACGCTTCCGTTGCCGCTGGTTCCGAGGGCAACCTGATGGTCGGTGCAAACTGCGCCGGTTTCCTGAAGGTCGCTACCGCCATGATGGCACAGGGCATCACCTACTAATTGTTCCAAAGCATTTTCAAGAGCTGCGTTCGCAAGAGCGCGGCTCTTTTTGTTCGCTGGCCGCATCGCCGGGAAAACTCCCCTCGTGCGGCCTGTATAAAGCCCCGCCAACCCGTCCATACTGACCACATCAAGCGAAGAGAGGGTTCTGAAATGGACGAACAGATGTTTTGTTTTCAATGCGAGCAGGCGGCGCACTGCACTGCCTGTACCGGTAAGGCCGGTGTCTGCGGCAAAAGCGCGGACACGGCAGCGGCGCAGGACCGCCTGACCGGCGCACTCATCTCCTACGCCAGCCAGCTCATCGGCGAGGGGCGGGCCCCCGCCCCGGAACAGGCACTGCTGCTGATGGAAGGGCTGTTCACCACCATCACCAACGTGAACTTCGACCCGCAGACCGTGGACCAGCTGACCGAGAGCATCCATGCGGCCTGCCCCGGCATCGGGTTCGACTACGACATGGCAAACCTCTGGCACGAGCCGGACGAGGACATCCGCAGTCTGAAATCGTTCGTCCTGTTCAGCCTGCGCGGCATGGCAGCGTACAATTACCATGCGCGGGTGCTGGGCCGCATCGACCCGGAGCTGGACCGCTTCTTCTGCGAAGCATTGCAGGCCATTGGCAGCGAATGCTCCATCGACACCCTCTGGGCACTGGTGCAGAAGACCGGCAAGGCCAGCTACCGCTGCATGGAGCTGCTGGACGCCGCTAACACCGGGGCCTTCGGCCAGCCGGAGCCGGTGGAGGTGCCGCTCGTCATCGAGAAAGGGCCGTTCATCGTCATTTCCGGCCACGACCTCTACGACATGAAGTGCCTGCTGGAGCAGACGGCGGGCAAAGGCATCCACGTCTACACCCACTCGGAAATGCTCCCCGCCCACGGCTACCCGGAGCTGAAGCAGAAGTACCCGCATCTGAAGGGCAACTTCGGCACAGCCTGGCAGAACCAGCAGCGGGAGTTTGAGGACATCCCGGCCCCGATCCTCTTCACCACCAACTGCATCATGCCCCTGCGGGAGAGCTACGCCGACCGGGTGTTCACCACCTCGGTGGTGTCCTATCCCGGCGTCCCGCACATCGGGCCAGAGCGGGATTTCTCCCCCGTCATTGCCAAAGCACTGGAACTTGGGGGCTACCCGGAAGACACCGTCATGCCCGGCATCAACGGCGGGCGCAGCGTCGTGACCGGCTTTGCGCGGAACGCTGTGCTCTCCCACGCCAATGAGATCGTTGCGGCCGTGAAAAGCGGGCAGATCCGCCATTTCTTCCTGGTGGGCGGCTGTGACGGCACCCGGCCTTCCCGCCGCTACTACACCGAGTTCGCCAAGCTCACCCCGCCCGACACCGTGATCCTGACGCTGGCCTGCGGCAAATTCCGCCTGAACGACCTGGATCTCGGCACCGTGGCGGGCCTGCCCCGCATCCTCGATGTGGGCCAGTGCAACGACGCATACAGCGCCATTCAGATCGCGCTGGCGCTGGCCGATGCGTTCCAGTGCAGCGTCAACGACCTGCCGCTCTCGCTGGTGCTCTGCTGGTTCGAGCAGAAGGCCGTCTGCATCCTCATCGCACTGCTGGCGCTGGGCATCCAGAACATCCGGCTCGGCCCTACCCTGCCCGCCTTCCTCTCGCCGGGCGTGGTGCGCGTTTTGCAGGAAAAGTACGATCTGATGGCCGTCACGACACCGGAGCAGGACCTGAAAGCGATTTTGGGCGAAGAATGAATCCGTTTCATCTCATCATCAAACCGCACAAGATGCGCTGCGATTGTGCTTTCACGTTTGGTGCAACTGTCGCTTGAAAAATTTTCAGCGTTCAGTATAATTATAGGTACCGGAACAAAGGCGTTCCAAAGGGGCAGAGTCTGCCCGTTTGGGGCGTCTTTTTTGTTTTTCCGTGTCAGACGCTGCGGAATGTGCCGCAGTGGTGAGGATTTTGATTTTACGACAAGGATGGGAAAGGCAATGGAACATTATACGGAAAACTCCACGCCCCTCGGCCTGTATGACCCCCAGTTTGAGCACGACGCCTGCGGCATCGGCGCTGTGGTGGACATCAAGGGCCGCAAGAGCCACCAGACCGTCAGCGATGCACTGTCCATCGTCGAGCGGCTGGAGCACCGCGCCGGCAAGGACGCTGAGGGCAAGACCGGCGACGGCGTGGGCATCATGCTGCAGATCAGCCACAAGTTCTTCTCCAAAGTCGCGGAAGAGATGAACGTCAGCCTCGGCAACGAGCGCGAATATGGCGTTGGCATGTTCTTCTTCCCGCAGAACGAGCACCTGCGCGCTCAGGCCATGAAGCTGTTCGAGCTCGTCACCCGCAAAGAGGGGCTGGAGTTCCTCGCCTGGCGCGAGGTCCCCGTGAACCCCGACGCCGTGGGCCAGAAAGCCCGCGACTGCATGCCCGCCATCTGGCAGTGCTTCATCAAAAAGCCCGCCAAGGTAAGCAAGGGCATTGAGTTTGACCGCCGCCTGTACATTGTGCGCCGCGTGTTCGAGCAGGCCAGCAACGGCACCTATGTGCCCAGCCTGTCCAGCCGCACCATCGTGTATAAGGGCATGTTCCTCGTGCACGACCTGCGCCGCTTCTACGCTGATCTGCAGGACCCGGATTATGAGTCCGCCATCGGCATGGTGCACAGCCGCTTTTCTACCAACACCAATCCCAGCTGGATGCGTGCACACCCCAACCGCTTTATCCTGCACAACGGCGAGATCAACACCATCAAGGGCAACACCGACGCGATGCTGGCCCGTGAGGAGTCCATCGCCAGCCCCATCATGCAGGAGGATATGAACAAGATCCTGCCGATCATCAACACCTCCGGCTCCGATTCCGCCATGCTGGACAACGCGCTGGAGTTCATGGTGATGAACGGCATGGACCTGCCCCTGGCCGTGATGATCACCATCCCGGAGCCGTGGGAGAACAACAAGCACATCAGCCAGAAAAAGCGCGATTTCTACCAGTATTACGCCACCATGCTGGAGCCGTGGGACGGCCCCGCTGCCATCCTCTTCTCGGATGGCGATGTCGTGGGTGCCGTGCTGGACCGCAACGGCCTGCGCCCCAGCCGCTACTACATCACCAAGGACGGCCGGATGATCCTTTCTTCTGAGGTGGGCGTCCTCCCCTGCGACCCCGCCGACATCGAGAAGAAAGACCGCCTGCGCCCCGGCAAGATGCTGCTGGTGGATACCGTCAAGGGCGAGGTCGTCGATGACGAGAAGCTGAAGGAATACTACGCCAGCCGCGAGCCCTACGGCGAGTGGATCGACCGCAATCTGGTCCAGCTCAAGAGCCTGAAGATCCCCAACATCAAGGTGCCCAGCTACACCGGCGAGGAGCTGACCCGCCTGCAAAAGGTATTCGGTTACAAGTACGAAGAGATCAAGGACCTCATCCTCCCCATGGCCCGGCTGGGCGCAGAGCCTTCCGGCGCAATGGGCACCGACACCCCGCTGGCCGTGCTGAGCGGCCAGCACCCGCCGCTGTTCAACTACTTCAAGCAGCGGTTCGCGCAGGTGACCAACCCGCCCATCGACGCCATCCGCGAGAAAGTCGTCACCTCCACCAGCGTCTACGTGGGTGCCCATGGCAACCTGCTGGAAGACAAGCCCGAAAACTGCAAGGTGCTCAAGGTCCACAACCCCATTCTGACCTCCACCGACCTGCTCAAGATCAAATACATGAACGTGCCGGGCTTCAAGGTCGCGACCGTTTCCATCAACTACTACAAGAACACCAGCCTGGAAAAGGCCATCGACCGCGTCTTCCTGGAAGTGGACCGCGCATATAAGGACGGTGCCAACATCATCATCCTGTCCGACCGGGACATCGACGAATACCATGTCTCCATCCCCAGCCTGCTGGCCGTGTCGGCCGTCTCGCAGTACCTCATCCGCACCAAGAAGAGCACCGCGCTGGCCCTCATTCTGGAAAGCGCCGAGCCGCACGAGGTGCACCACTTTGCCACCCTGCTGGGCTACGGTGCCTGCGCCGTCAACCCGTATCTGGCCCACGAGACCATCGGCCAGCTCATCGACCAGGGCCTGCTCGATAAGGACTACTACGCTGCCGTGGATGACTACAACAAGGCCATCCTGAGCGGCATCGTGAAGATCGCCTCCAAGATGGGCATTTCCACCATCCAGAGCTACCAGAGCAGCCAGATCTTCGAGGCGGTCGGCATCTCGAAGGACGTCATCGACAAATACTTCACCGGTACGGTCAGCCGTGTGGGCGGCATCGGTCTGGAAGACATCCAGGCCGACGTCGAGGCCCAGCACAACGCGGCCTTCGACCCGCTGGGGCTGGACATCAACATGGAGCTTTCCGACGGCGGTGCCCACAAGTTCCGCAGCGGCAAAGAAGAGCATCTGTTCAACCCGCAGACCATCCACCTGTTCCAGAAAGCCTGCTGGACCAACGACTATAAGGCCTTCAAGGACTTCACCCGCACGGTGGACAACATGGGCGAGGAGGGCGTGCATCTGCGCAGCCTGCTTGATTTCAACTACGACCCCAACGGCGGTGTGCCCATCGAGGAGGTCGAGCCGGTGTCGTCCATCGTCAAGCGGTTCAAGGCCGCGGCCATGAGCTACGGCGCTCTGAGCAGCGAGGCCCACGAGACCATTGCCATCGCGCTGAACCGCCTGGGCGGCCGCAGCAACACCGGCGAGGGCGGCGAACCCGAAGACCGCTACCACAGCGAGAGCAATTCCAAGATCAAGCAGGTGGCCTCCGCCCGCTTCGGCGTCACGAGCAAATACCTCGTCTCTGCCGAAGAGATCCAGATCAAGCTGGCGCAGGGTGCAAAGCCCGGCGAAGGCGGCAACCTGCCCGGTGCCAAGGTGTATCCCTGGATCGCCAAGACCCGCCACAGCACCACCGGTGTGGGCCTCATCTCTCCCCCGCCCCACCACGACATCTACTCCATCGAGGATCTGGCCGAGCTGATCTATGACCTGAAGAACGCCAACCGTCACGCCAACATCAACGTGAAGCTGGTCAGCGAGGCCGGTGTCGGCACCATTGCCGCCGGTGTTGCCAAGGGCGGCGCACAGGTCATCCTGGTCTCCGGCTACGACGGCGGCACCGGTGCTGCCCCCCGCACCTCCATCAAGAACGCCGGTCTGCCCTGGGAGCTGGGCATCGCCGAGACCCACCAGACCCTGATCCTGAACGGCCTGCGCAGCCGTGTCCGCATCGAGAGCGACTCCAAGCTGCTCTCCGGCCGCGATGTCGCCATCAGCTGTATGCTGGGCGCAGAGGAATTCGGCTTCGGCACCACCCTGCTGATGTGCGAGGGCTGCGTCATGATGCGCGTCTGCAATCTGGACACCTGCCCCATGGGCATCTGCACCCAGAACCCCGAACTGCGCAAGCACTTCCGGGGCAAGCCCGAATACATCATCAACTACCTGACCTTCGTGGCCCAAGAGCTGCGGGAGTACATGGCCAAGCTCGGCGTCCGCACCATCGACGAACTGGTGGGCCGCACCGACCTGCTCCACGTCAAGCCCAGCGCCCCCGGCAGCCGCACGGCCAAGATGAACCTGGACTGCATCCTGCACAACCCGGCCATCACCAACAGCAACGTGCACTTCGTCCCGGCGGACACCTACGACTTCCATCTCGAAAACACCCTCGACATGAAGGTGCTGATGAAGAAGTTCAAGCTCAGCAGCAAAACGCCCCAGAGCGTCACGCTGGATGTTTCCAACACCGACCGTGCGTTCGGTGCCATCTTCGGCAGCGAGATCACCCGCAAGTACGGCGATTCCCTGCCCGATGACGTCTACACCGCCAACTGCATCGGCGCGGGCGGCCAGAGCTTCGGTGCGTTCATCCCCAAGGGCCTGACCCTGAAGCTGACCGGCGACTGCAACGACTACATGGGCAAGGGCCTGTCCGGCGGCAAGATCGTCGTGCGCCCGCCGGAGGGCATCACCTACAAGCCGGAAGAGAACATCATCACCGGCAACGTCGCCCTGTATGGTGCCACCAGCGGCAAGGCCTTCGTCTCCGGCGTGGCCGGTGAGCGCTTCTGCGTCCGCAACTCCGGCGCAACGGCCGTTGTGGAGGGCGTCGGCGACCATGGCTGCGAGTACATGACCGGCGGCACCGTCGTCGTGCTGGGCCAGACCGGCAAGAACTTTGCAGCCGGCATGACCGGCGGCATCGCCTACGTGCTGGATGAGAACTGGGACTTCTACCAGCGGGTGAACAAAGAGACGGTCAGCCTCGAACCCGTGGAGCACAAGTACGATGTTGCCACCCTGAAGGAACTGATCCGCGAGCATGTGGAAGCCACCGGCTCCCCGCGCGGCAAAGAGATCCTGGACAACTTCAGCGAGTATCTGCCCAAGTTCAAGAAAGTCCTCCCCTACGATTACGACCGGATGCTGCGGGTCATCGCTTCCATGGAGGAGCGCGGCCTCGACGGCGAACAGGCACAGATCGAAGCATTCTACGCTGTGCAGAAGACGAAGTAAGGAGGGGGAACTGTTATGGGCAAGACCACTGGATTTATGGATTATAAGCGCAAGACCAGCTCGGACGTTCCGCCGCTGGAGCGCATCGAAAACTTCAACGAATTTCACATCTGGCTCTCCCGCGAGGAGCAGCAGACCCAGGCGGCACGCTGCATGGACTGCGGCGTCCCCTTCTGTCA
>ERZ1026890.1040-NODE-1040-length-10619-cov-4.974631_pt1 | contig 10619 bp, 9 predicted proteins | sample MGYA00380175_ERZ1026890 | MGnify/ENA primary metagenome ERZ1026890 (study PRJEB33269, sample SAMEA4719811) | human gut metagenome | biome: human-associated habitat; feature: organic feature; material: feces | place: Cameroon | collected 2013-10 ...
ATATTATCTGACTTGTAGAACTTATATTATTATAAATATATAATTATTAATGTACTAATATTATTATACGTTGAAACGGAATAATATTACATCGCCGTCTTTAACAACATAGTCTTTACCTTCCATACGTACAAGACCTTTTTCCTTGGCTTTAGTATAAGAGCCACAGTCAAGTAAATCCTTATAGTTGACAACTTCTGCTTTGATAAAGCCTCTCTCGAAATCGCTGTGGATTTTACCTGCAGCACCAGGAGCTTTAGTTCCGTTAGTTATTGTCCAGGCTCTTGTCTCTGTCTCACCAGCAGTTAAGTAACTTATAAGACCTAATATTCTGTAGCTTGCAGCAATAAGCTTATCAAGACCAGAAGAACTAATTCCAAGGTCCTCTAAGAACATTTTCTTTTCATCATCATCAAGTTCTGAGATTTCCTGTTCAATCTGTGCACATATAACGAATACTTCGCAGTTATCCTTTTTAGAATATTCACGTACACTCTGTACATATTCATTGTTAGCACCATCATCGGCAAGGTCATCTTCTGATACATTAGCAGCGAATATAACAGGTTTGCTTGTAAGAAGATTGTATTCTCTCATAAATGATTCTTCGTCTTCATCTTCACATTCAAAGTTCTTGGCAAGATTACCAGCCTCAAGGAACTTAAGAAGTCTTTCGATAAGGTCACATTCTTTAGCAATGTCCTTATTATTGTAGGAAGCACGCTTCTGCTTAGCAAGACGTCTTTCAAGAACTTCCATATCAGAAAAGATTAATTCAAGGTTGATTGTCTCAATATCTCTTACAGGGTTGACAGAACCATCAACGTGAACAATATTAGAGTCCTCAAAACATCTGACAACGTGAACGATTGCATCAACTTCTCTTATATTAGCAAGGAACTGGTTACCAAGACCTTCACCTTTAGAAGCACCCTTAACAAGACCAGCTATATCAACGAATTCAATAACGGCAGGTGTAATCTTTGCTGAATTATAAAGTGCTGCAAGTTTATCAAGTCTTTCATCTGGTACGGCAACAATTCCTACATTAGGGTCTATTGTACAGAATGGATAATTGGCTGATTCTGCTCCAGCCTTAGTTAAAGAATTAAAAAGTGTACTCTTTCCAACATTAGGAAGACCAACTATTCCAAGTTTCATATATTCTCCTCATTTCCAACATAAATGTGTATCATATGCAGATTTATGTTTAGTAAATATACGCAGTAACGCAACCTGTATTTTAACATATCTTTTCCTAAAGCTCAACTAATTACATACAATCAGATGGTGTGAGTGTTAAAATTGCTATTTTTATGTGGATATACATATGATTGTATATTTTACGGGCATAATATAGTGCAAAAGTTTAAAAAAATTTTATAAATTAGTGGAAAACACTTGTATTTTGCACAAAATCAGTATAGAATTGTTCTCAAAGTGGAGAAAAGTGGTAGCAAGTGGTTACAAGTGGGGGAAAGGAGGAACGATTGCTATGTTTATGGGCGAATATGGACATACAATAGATGCCAAAGGCAGAATAATCGTTCCTGCGAAGTTCCGCGAAAGCCTTGGGGATAATTTTATTATCACTAAGGGACTTGATAACTGTCTATTTGTATACACTAATGAAGAGTGGCAGAGATTCGAGGAGAAGCTTAAGACACTGCCTCTTACTAATAAGAATGCCAGAACATTTACAAGATTCTTTCTTGCAGGAGCAGCAGATGTCGAATTAGACAAGCAGGGAAGAATTCTTATACCATCTGTATTAAGAGAGTTTGCTTCGTTACAGAAGGATGTAGTATTTGTAGGTGTTGGAAGCAGGATAGAGATATGGAGTAAAGAAAGCTGGAATGACAGTATAAGCAATTATGATGACAATATGGACGAGGTCGCAGAGAATATGGACAGTCTGGGATTCACCATATAATTAATTGCTGATATAGCAGGCGGAAAGGAGATTAGTATGGAGTTCAAGCACAAGTCAGTTCTTTTATATGAGACGGTAGATGAATTGAATATTAAACCCGATGGCATATATGTTGACGGAACTCTTGGCGGCGGTGGACATTCATACGAAATCGCAGGAAGACTTTCCGAGGGTGGAAGATTGATAGGAATAGATCAGGACGAAGATGCCATAAAGGCAGCAGGTAAGAGATTAGAACCATATATGGACAGGGTTACAATCGTAAGAAATAATTACTGTAATATGGACAAAGTCCTTGATGAGTTAGGAATAGATAAAGTTGATGGAATTATGCTGGATCTGGGTGTTTCATCATATCAGTTGGATGCGGCTGACAGAGGGTTTACATATAATGTGGACACAGCACTTGATATGAGAATGGATCAAAGACAGGAGATTACAGCTAAAGATATTGTTAATGAATACAGCGAATTTGATCTTTACAGAATAATAAGAGATTATGGTGAGGACAGGTTTGCTAAGAATATAGCTAAGCATATAGTGGCTGCAAGACAGGAAAAGCCAATTGAGACAACATTCGAGCTTAACGATATTATAAAGGCAGCTATACCTATGAAGGTAAGGGCGACAGGTGGACATCCATCTAAGAGAACTTATCAGGCTATAAGAATTGAACTTAATAAAGAATTGGAAGTGCTAGAGAATTCTATAGATATGATGATTGACAGGCTTAAGCCAGAAGGAAGACTTTGTATAATAACATTTCATTCTTTAGAAGACAGAATAGTAAAGACAAGGTTTAGGAATAACGAGAATCCTTGTACCTGTCCACCAAGCTTTCCTGCGTGTGTGTGTGGTAAAGTATCGAAGGGCAGGGTGATTACAAGAAAGCCTGTAGTTCCAACGGATGAAGAGATTAATGAAAATAGCAGATCAAAGAGTTCTAAGTTAAGAGTATTTGAAAGGGTATAATGGGAGGTAGTGTAAAGTGGAAAAGAGAAGTAGAGCAGAGTACAGAAGAAATTCAAGAAATGTAAGCAAAGTGCCGTATGAATATGGTAGTGCAGTAAGACAATTAAATATCGCTGAACCACTTAAAACCCCAGATGAATCCCAGCAGACACAGAAGGAAATCAACAGAGAAATAAGAAGGCAGAGACAGAAGCAGATAAGACGCAATAATAAGATTAATCTTATGTATACAGTTGCAGTTGCGAGTGTTGCTGCAGTTGTCTTCTTTATATGTTATCAGTACCTTAATGTTCAGGCAGCAGCTAAGACTAATTCAGATATGATAGCTGAGTTAAAAAGCGAGCTTAGCACATTAAAGGAGAATAATGACGTATTAGAGTCAGATATTAATGCAAGCATAGATTATGATGCTATATATGATACAGCAGTTAATGAATTAGGAATGGTGTATCCAGAAAAGAAGCAGGTTATTACATACGATTCTAAAGAGAGCGAATATGTAAAGCAGTATAAAGATGTTCCTGAAAGCAATTAATATTCAGGTAAAATAATATAATTAAGAGGTACTTATGGTAAGCGATGAACAGTTAAAAAAGAATAAGTACAGAAGAAAAAAAGTTATGCTTAAACGTGTTCACACCAAAGGAATGGTTGCACTTGTAATGGTAGTAGTAATTCTTATGGCATTAGGTGGACAGGTATTCAGAATTAATTATACACACGGAGAGACATATGCCAAGGCAGTGTTAGACCACCAGACATATACATCAACAGAACTACCTTATAAGAGAGGTCAGATATTAACTGGTGATGGAACTGTGCTTGCATACAGTGAGAGAGTATATAATCTTATATTAGATGTCAAGCTTATGCTTTCAGACGGAGAATATAAAGAACCTACATTATCAGCTCTTTGTAAATATTTTAATTTAAACAGAAGTGAGCTTGAGCAAAAGGTGAGTGAGAATTCACAGAGCAGGTATCAGAAGCTTTTATCAAACCTTACTACAGATCAGATAGCAGATTTTAAAAATCTTATGGCAGACTCAACTGAGGGAAAGAATATTAAAGGTATATGGTTTGAGGACAGCTATATAAGAAAATATCCTCTTGGAACATTTGCAAGTGATGTTGTTGGATTTGCAAGTGCCACTAATGGTGGTGAACTTGGAATTGAAAGCCAGTATGATGAGGAATTAACTGGTACCAATGGAACAACATACAGCTATGTAGATGAAGGTCTTGAGGTTACAGAGACACAGAAAAATGCTGTTGATGGCAATAATATAGTTACAACACTTGATTATAATGTACAGTCGATTATTGAGAAATGTATATTAGAATATAATGAAGAAAAGCCTTCAAAGAATACAGCAGTAGTAGTGGCAGACCCATCTAATGGCGAGATACTTGGAATGGCTAGTTATCCAACCTTTAATCTTAATGATCCAAGAAAATTAACTGGTATGTATACAGATGAGGAGATTAAAGATATGTCTGATGAAGAATATAGAAATAACCTGTATTCTTTATGGACTAATTATTGTGTATCAGAAAGTTATGAGCCAGGTTCAACATTTAAACCAGTAACGGTAGCCTCAGCTTTGGAGGAAGGTGTTGTAAAGGATGGGGATACATATGTATGCAGGGGCTTTGAAACTGTAGCTGATTATAAATTAAAGTGCCATGTGTTCAGTACAATAGGTTCACACGGTTCACTTACAGTTGAGCAGGCACTTATGAATTCCTGCAACCCATATATGATTCATCTTGCACTTGAGATGGGTAACAGCAGATTTGCATATTACCAGTCGTTATTTGGATTTGGAAAGACAACTGGAATAGATCTTCCAGGTGAGACAACAGGTATTGTATATGGAGACCGTATGACAACTATAGATGCTGCTTGTAATTCATTTGGACAGACTATTAATGTTAATATGATGCAGATGATGGCGGCATATTGTTCAATTATTAATGGTGGTATGCTTTACCAGCCACATATTGTAAAGAGAATTGAATCAGCCAATGGTGAAGTTGTAAAGGAATATAAGGCTAATCTTGTAAGACAGACAATTACAGCTTCAACATCAAAGCTTTTAAGAAGATATCTTAAGAATACAGTAGAAGAAGGAACAGCCAAGAAAGCAGGTGTTACAGGATATTCAGTTGCTGGTAAGACAGGAACGGCCCAGAAGGGTGATAGAAAAGATAACAAGTGGATTATATCATTTATAGGACACGCACCGGCAGAAAATCCTAAGTTTGCAATATATGTAGTTATTGATGAGCCATATGGAACTACAGGAACATCAGGAAGTTCAGCAGATGTGCTTACACTTACACACAATATACTTGAAAAGCTTCTTCCATATATGAATGTATACAAGGATGCCTCAGACGAATATGAGGATACAAGTTCAAGTCCTGATGAATTAACAGTTGATGGAATACCAGCAGGCACAGCTTCATCTAATTAAGCTGTTAAGTAATAATAAGTATAAGAATAACCCTGAATAAACTTTCATAATAATAAGTAAGTTTATTCGGGGTTATTGTATTAGTGACAGAAAGAATTAAGCTTAATGAAGATGAGAGATATGGTTATTTTGTAAGAACAAGACATAGAAAGAAGCTTCTGGTGGTTATAGTAAGCCTTGTGCTTATAATGTCACTGCTCACAGTAAGAGTTGGATATATAATGACAGTCAGGGCTGAATATTACAGCGTGCGTGCAACAGAGCTTCACGAGAGGGAGAGAGCCATAAAGGCTATGCGTGGAAGAATTCTTGATACTAATGGAGTTGTCCTTGCTGACAATACGACTGTGTGTACAATATCCGTTATTCACAGCCAGATAGATAAGCCGGAAGAAGTTATTAAAATGCTTTGTGACAACCTTGATATGGACGAAGCAGCTGTAAGAAAAAAGGTTGAAAAGGTATCGTCAATTGAAACTATAAAGACCAATGTTGATAAAGATACAGGAGATATAATAAGGAAAGCCGGCTTAAATGGAGTTAAGGTAGATGAGGATTATAAAAGATATTATCCTTATGATACGCTTGCTTCCAAGGTGCTTGGCTTTACAGGAAGTGATAATCAGGGAATAGTCGGGCTTGAGGCTAAGTATGATGTATATCTTGCTGGCAATAATGGCAGGATACTTACACTTACCGATGCATGGGGTACAGAGATAAAAAATGCAAAAGAGGGAAGGTTAGAGCCGCAGAGAGGTCAGGATTTATATATAAGCATAGATATGAATATACAGTCATATGCCCAGCAGTTAGCATATACAACACTTGCAAAGAAAAATGCTAAGCGGGTGTCAATAATAGTTATGAATCCTAATAATGGAGAGTTGTATGCAATGGTCAACGTGCCTGAATATAATCTTAATGAGCCGTATGTACTTAATTACGAGGTGGAAGATGACGGCAGTTCAGGCAATAAAATGGATCTTCTTAATAATATGTGGAGAAATTTCTGCATTAATGATACTTATGAGCCAGGTTCAGTGTTTAAAATGGTAACTGCAACAGCAGCACTTGAAACCAAAGTTGTAAGTTTAAGTGACTCTTATACCTGTTCAGGTTCAACGCTTGTTGGTGACAGGCGCATAAGGTGTCATAAGACAACGGGCCATGGAACACAGGATTTTACACATACAGTTATGAATTCCTGCAACCCTGCATTTATTGAATGGGGAAGAAGGGTAGGTGTTGATAATTTCTATAATTACTGCGGCAAGCTTGGACTTTTGTCTAAGACTGGAATAGATATTGCTGGTGAGGCTTCAACGATTATCCACAATAAAGAAAACGTTGGTGAAGTAGAGCTTGCAACAATGTCATTCGGACAGTCATTTCAGATAACACCTATCCAGATGCTTCGTGCGGCGGCAGCAATTGTCAATGGTGGTAACCTTGTTACACCACATTTTGCAGTTAAGACAAGTGATGGTTCGGGGCAGACTTATAATGAGTTCTATTATTCTACAACTGAGAGCACAATTGACAAATCAACAAGTGATACTATGAGGGACATATTAAGGCAGGTAGTTGAGGAAGGCGGTGGAAAGAATGCATATATAGAGGGCTTTTCAATAGGTGGAAAGACAGCAACATCACAGAAGCTTCCGAGAGGCTCTGGAAAGTATATCGCTTCATTTATAGGATTTTCAAGTGTGGAAAATCCACAGGTTATTGCTATGTGTCTTATTGATGAGCCAGAAGGGGTATATTATGGCGGTACAATTGCAGCACCGGTCATAAGAGAGTTATATGAAAATATACTTCCGTACCTTAATAATAAGTAAGAAAATGCGTTAATAAAGCGTTAAAACAGTGTTTATCCGCTTTACAGATGGATAGGTGTAGAGTAAAATAAAGACAGTTGTTTAAAAAACGTATTATATGCGTGGTAATGGAGGAACATTATGGAATTAAATAATAAAAAGGTAATGGTAGTTGGTACTGGAATAAGTGGAATCGGTGCTATAGACCTTCTTAACAAAGCTGGTGCAGACTGTATTATATATGACGGTAACGAAAAGCTTTCAAGGGAAGATGTATCAAAGAAACTTAAAGGCAATAAAGCAGAGATTATTATTGGAAAGCTGCCCGAGGATATAACTAATCAGGTCGACCTTCTTGTAATAAGTCCGGGCGTTCCGGTTGACAGTCCTATTGTTGAACAGTTTAAGAAAGCAGAAGTTCCAGTATGGGGCGAGATAGAACTTGCATATAATTATGATAAAGGCAGAATAATTGCCATAACAGGTACTAATGGCAAGACAACAACTACAGCTTTGGTAGGACAGATAGTGAAAGCCTATAATGAGAAGACATTTGTTGTTGGAAATATAGGTAATTCATATACGGGAGAAGTGCTTAATACAAGTAATGACTCTTATACAGTAGCAGAGATAAGCAGCTTCCAGTTAGAAACAATACACAAGTTCCATCCGGTTGTAAGTGCGATACTTAACATTACACCAGACCACCTTAACAGACATCATACAATGGAATGTTATTCCAAGACTAAAGAAAACATTTCTATGAACCAGACAAAGGATGATGTGTGTGTCCTTAATATGGAGGACGAAGAATTATATAGATTTGGAAGTGAGTGTCCAGCTAAGGTTGTATGGTTCTCAAGCAAGAGAAAGCCTGAGATTGGTGCATATGTTCAGGGAGATGATATAAGATATACAGATGGCACCACAGATGAGCTTATGCTTAATGTACACGATATGAACCTTCTTGGAACACATAACTATGAAAATGTATGTGCTGCTATAGCAATGACTAAGGCAGCAGGCATACCTGATGACATAATTGTACAGCAGGTAAAGAAGTTCAAGGCTGTAGAACACAGAATAGAATATGTAGCTACCAAGAATGATGTATGGTATTACAACGATTCCAAGGGAACTAATCCGGAAGCTTCTGTAAAAGCAATTGAGGCTATGGTAAGACCAACTATATTAATAGGTGGTGGTTATGATAAAGGCTCTGAATTTGATATGTATGTAAAAGCCTTCAAGGGCAAGGTAAAGAAGCTTGTTCTTATAGGCCAGACTGCTAATAAAATAGCCCAGACCTGTGATAAATACGGATTTAAGGACTATGTATTTGCTAATGATTTAAAAGAGGTAGTAGATATATGTGCAGCCAGCGCAGACAAAGGTGATGCAGTATTATTATCACCAGCGTGTGCAAGCTGGGGAATGTTTGATAATTATGAACAGAGAGGTGACATGTTCAAGCAATATGTCAATGAGCTTTAATTATGGCAAAGAAAAGAAGAAAAAGAAAGAATGGATTCTATTTTGATTACAGTCTTTTGTTTGTGCTTATATTCATTGTAGGTTTCGGACTTACAATGATATACAGTACAAGTTCTTACACAGCGCAGATTAATTATGGCAATCCTGAATACTATTTTAAAAGACAGCTTATATTTGACCTGTTAGGTTTTGCGTGTATGTTTTTTATAGCAAGATTTGTAGATTATCATATTTTAAAAAAGGCCGCTCCGTGGATATTTGTTATATCACTTTTAATGGTGTTAGCAGTTATTCCATTTGGACGTGAAAGCCACGGTGCTAAAAGATGGATATATATTGGCCCGATAAGCTTTCAGCCAGCAGAGCTTGTTAAGATAAGTGTTATTATTATGGCGGCGGCTAAGATGTGTGCGTCAGGAACAAAGATAAAAAAACTGTCACAGATAGCGAAAATATTTTTGGGCTGTGCAGTAATTCCAGCGGCTATGCTTTTTGGAATTACATCTAACTTAAGTAGTGCAATCATAGTATGTGGAATTGTGTTTGTTATGACATTTGTTGTATATCCTAATTACTGGGTTCACGGCGGAATTATTGGAATTATAATGGCAGGCTATATAGCAGGCAGGCAGTGGCTTAAACAGGCTGTTGAAAATGGAGTCCAGTTTAAGAAGTTCCGTTTTACAAGACTTTTAGTATGGGTAGACCCTGAAAAGTACATAGACGGAAAAGGCTATCAGACTATGCAGGGGCTTTATGCCATAGGTTCTGGCGGACTTTTTGGTAAGGGTCTTGGAAAGAGTATGCAGAAGTTGGGCTTCATACCAGAGTCACAGAATGATATGATATTTTCAATAATATGTGAGGAGTTAGGACTGTTTGGTGCGGCGTGCGTTATTATGCTTTTTATAATAATGCTCTGGAGAATTATATATATATCACAGAACTCACCAGATTTGTTCGGTTCACTTCTTGCAGTTGGAATATTCGCCCATATAGCAATTCAGGTAATAGTTAATATTGCCGTTGTAACCAATGTATTTCCTAATACAGGCGTAACACTTCCATTTATAAGCTATGGAGGCACGGCGAGTCTGTTCCTGCTGGCAGAGTTAGGAATTGTGTTTAATATAAGTAGTCAGATTAGGTTAGAGAGATAGTTATGGCAAAGGCGAGAAAGAAAAAAAGGCTGTTCATAATATCTATTATTGTGGCAGCCCTGATAGCTGCGTGTGCGGCTGTCTATTTTGGATTTAGAACTGATAAGATAACATATGTGGGTAATTCCCATTATTCTAATGAAGAAATGACAAGCAGAATATTTGGAAATGACACACCAAACACTGTATTGTATACACTGTTTGGCAATAAGAAAAAGACAATACCTTTCATTCAGAAATATGATGTTGAAATACAGTGGCCAAGAGGTATGTACATAACAGTCTATGAAAAGGCAGTTATTGGTTATATACGTTATATGGGCTGTAATATGTATTTTGACAAAGATGGTATTGTTGTTGAAAGTTCAACAGAAACTTTTGAAAAAGTTCCTGAGATAATAGGTCTTAAGTTTAATTCAATAGTGCTTGATTCCAAGCTTGAAGTCGGAGATGATGAAGTATTCAGGCACATACTTGATCTGACACAGAGCTTTGATAAGTATAATCTTGATGTTTCAAAAGTATATTTTGACTCATCGGACAATGTAATATTGTATATAGACGAGGTTAAGGTATACCTTGGAAAGAGTGATGATTATACGGACAAGCTTTTTGAGTTAAAACAGATGGAAACCAAATTTGCAGGGCTTAAAGGTTCTTTGTATATGCAGGATTATACAAAAGACAGTTCATCTATAATATTCAAAAAAGATGAATATAATTAAAACACACTAAAATGATGTGTAAATATTCAGAATTG
>ERZ1026890.1048-NODE-1048-length-10570-cov-68.683214_pt1 | contig 10570 bp, 6 predicted proteins | sample MGYA00380175_ERZ1026890 | MGnify/ENA primary metagenome ERZ1026890 (study PRJEB33269, sample SAMEA4719811) | human gut metagenome | biome: human-associated habitat; feature: organic feature; material: feces | place: Cameroon | collected 2013-10 ...
CTTATGCAAATATTTAAGGTTGCGATTCCATGGCATATCTCCCGGCAGGAGATATGATAAAAACAATAAGAACTGAGTGGCGATAAAAAGCCACGATATAAGAACGATAAAAAATAACTTTTCTAAGAGGACCTTTGAAAAAGAACGATAAACTTTTCTAAGAGTGCAGACTCTTTTCATCAAACGGAACTCTTATTCGATATAGAGAATTAATTAACAAGCTCACTCCCGAAAGGGCGGAGCATAACGTATAACTTTATAAATAATTACCGTATGAAAAGAAAGTATTTTAGCGCGCTGCTTATGGGTGCATTGACAATTGCCTCGGTAAGCACATTTACTTCTTGTAAAGATTACGATGATGACATCGACAACTTGCAAAATCAGATTAACGGTCTTGCTAGTGCTGAACAATTGCAGCAGAAGGTAACTGAACTTCAAGGCTTGATTACCGCCAACTCTAACAACATCAAGGATGTTCAGGAGGCTGTAAAGAAGGCTCAGGCTGCAGCAGAAACAGCTCAGACGACAGCAGCACAGAAGGCTACTTTGGAAGATTTGAAAAAGTTGCTCGCAGAGGGTGACTATGCTTCTAAAGAGTATGTAAACAAGGCTGACGATATCATCAAAGCTGCCCTCGAAGCTCTTGAGACTGGCAAGGTTGACAAGTTAACAGAAGCAGTAAATGCAGCCAAGACTGCTGCCGAAGCTGCTAAGACTACAGCAGACAAAGCCATCGAAGAGGCAGGAAATGCTGGCGCAGCATTAGAAAAGGCTCAGGCTGCCGCTACTGCTGCACAGGAGGCTAAGGATGCACTTACAGAACTCCAGAACTCTATCGGTGGTGGCTACTCTGAGACTACAACAGTGAAAGATGCTATCACAAGTATCGACGTTTTGCTTAAGGCAGACAAGACTGGTTTGGAAGGTTTGGATACCCGTCTGAAAGTTATCGAGGACGCTCTGAAGAGTGGTGATGACACAACAGGTCTTGCTACAAGACTGGAAAACATCGAGACTGCACTGAAGAACATCATCGGCCAGTTCTCTACTATGGTTACCGATGTACAGTTATTCAACTTTGCAAGACCTGACTACACAGGTTTCAACCGTACCCTCAACTTCGTACAGGCTGCAGAACAGGCTAATGTATTCCCTGCAGAGGCTAACGTAGCAGACAAGCAGTTGAAGTTTGAAGAGGGCAAGTATTATGCAGGTGAGGACAGCTTGCTGATCCGTGTATCTCCTGTAGATGCAGAGTTGACACCAGGCAGCATTTCACTCCTGAATTCACAGGGTAAGGAACTTGATGACATCATTGATGTGAAAGAGGTTCACAGATACAAGGAATTGCTCTATGGAAACACCCGTGCCGGTGGAGTAAACTCAGGCCTTTGGGTTGTTAAGTTCAAGGCTAAGGATTTGGGTGACAACTTCAAGGCTGCAGCTGAGACTGAAGTTTATGGTCAGCCACGTTCTATCCTCTATGCTGTGGCTGTCAAGAACACATACAATACTACCGATAAGGCAGAGGATGCCAGCACACGCCGTGTGACATCTGAGTATGGTGTTGACTTGAATACAACTCCAGCACAGCCAGCTTGGAACTTCACTGTAAACGAGACGCCAGTTAGCTGGATTCACAACCGCTACGTTAAAACAGAGAGCGTAGAATACACAGACCAAAACACAGGTTACCACGCAAAGACTTACGCTCAGGAGTTGACATGGCTTGACAACGACAAGCCTGCTACCAAGGTTATCCTCACAGGTGATGACCAAAATGCAGAAGACCGTACCGGACATACTTATGACCAATATGGTTGGGGCGATTGGAATGATGGTGTTGACAACCGTCAGGGATACGCTATCTTAGCAGTAGAAAAGGGTCAGCCTATCACCATCGACTTCGGTAACACCGAGAGAAAGGGCATCAAGGGATTCTATGTAACACTTGATGAGAAGTTCGCTCAGGAATCTGCTCCATCAGAGTTGAACGCATGGAACTCTTACACTTACGAGAACGTAGGTTATAAGAACCAGCCTGCTAAGCTGTTCGAAGGCAGCAAGGGTACTATCACCATCAAGGACATGAACAATGTTAAGGGTGATGTTATCGGTTTCCGTGTACACGCTGTCAACTATGACGGTACTTTGACAGACCCTGATGGTCGTTCATTCTATGTAGCAGTAGGCGACGTGAAGACAACAAAGAATCTTGGAAACTCTGATTTGACCTGGAACGAAACAAACCGTAAGTTTGAATCTACAGTTGTTTTGCCAGCAGACTTCAGTTCTTACGACTTCGACGGTTATTATACTTGGCGGATTGCTGGTGCTGATGAATCCGGCAACACACCAAGCTGGGGTGACTTCACAGTGAAGTATTATGCAGCAGACGGATCTGAGGTTGGTTCATTGAACAACACTGTTAAGTCAGTTAAGTTCATTTTGAATAACCCTAAGGAATTCATCGATGGTGCAACATACAATGTAACCACCACATTGACCAAGAGCATATCAACAGCTACTGCTGAGGTTTGCACAATCAATGCTTCATTCACGAAGAAGATGCCAACAGATGCTCCTACATTCAATTATCGTGATGGCTTTACCAAGAATCCTGAGTACATCATCCCAGCAGGAGGCAACTACAGCGTATTGACTTCAGGCAACAAGGGTGGTACATTCGACTTGAGAAACATCCTGATCATCAACAACAATACACAATGGAATGGTGTTGATCTCTTCGATGAATCAAATGCAGGTGTATTCACATTCAATGTTGCTGGTGGTACTTACACCAACGGTAAACTGGACAAGGCTGAGGCTACAGGATGGAGATATATCATGGCTGTAAACAACTCAGGCGAACAGAACTTGGTTGACAACTCTACAGAGCGTACCATCAAGGCTAATTACAATTACTTCAGCATCTCTAAGAGAAAGGAAAACGGCAGCTGGTTCAGAGGCGACTACCCTGTTCCATCTACATCTTCTGAGAAGATTGTTTACTGCTCTTGGATGAAGACATTCGAGCTTGATGTTAACAAGACTGGTATGAAGTGGTCTGACAACAACAAGGTTACTTGGAAGGCAAGTCCTGATGCAGACGGTACTAAGTTGCTCTTCAGCAAGCTTGCTGTTAAGGTTAAAGACATCAACTTGCTCCCTGTTAAGACTGGTGTAAATGGTTCTACCATGGATACATTCTTTGCTAGCAATGCACTTGCAGTAGTTCCAGGTGAGTATGGTGAAATCTGGACAACAAGTACAGACGGAAAGCAGATCAACCCTTACTTCTCTGCTGAAATTGACGCTACAGGCATCACGCTCAAACAGATTAGCCAGGCTGCAATTCCATCAGGCGTAACAGGTGGTAAGATTAAGTTCACAGTTAAGGATTGCTTCGGCAATGTTAAGCCTATCTCATTAGACTTCCAGATCAAGTCAAATGGTGTAGACCCAGCTAGAAAGCACTAATCCGAGACTAGCAAAAAAGGAGTGAGAGAACTCCGCAACGTGAACAAAGAAATATTCATTGGGGGCGTTCAATTCCGGACGCCCCCTTTATTTTAACAGCATGAAAAAATTATTATCAGGTATCATTATCTGTTTTGTCGCCCTCATCGCTTTCAATGCTTGCGGTGACAAAATCAAATCTACAAAAGTGAGTATACAGAAAATGACTGATACTACTTTTGTCAGTGTTATTGATGGGCACAACATCACCTTCGATATCAAGAAAGCAACATTCGACAACGGATTTGTCATGGCAGGCGATTCGGTTGTGGTTCATTATATCGGAGCTTTGTCGGATAATCCTGTCAAGGTGGTGCTCATAAAACTAATTCCGAAGAAAGGTCATGTAGTGAATGCTGTATACAACCCTAACAAGAAGTTGGAAACAGCACCTATGTCACCGGAAGAGCAAAAGTCTCTTGACGAAGGTGTGGATTTTGCCAAGAAACATCAATCAAAGAAATAAAAACAAGTCTTTTCATCAATACGCATTATAGAAGGTTATTAAGAAGTGCTTTTCCAACTATAAATTGAAACGCAGAAAACCGTGTAACGATCATGATCGCTAGGTAGTACGGTAAGTTTATAATGCGACAACCAATTACTAAATTGGTGGCGGGGCATCCTCAGGGGCGCCCCGTTTTTCGTTCAGCTATCCCTTCCTTCTCCCGCTCATTTTGTTATTTTTTCACTATTTCTTGCAGTTTCTCAATATTTTGTTGTACCTTTGCAACGTATTAAAAAATAAGCGCTTATGGCTATAAAACAATATCCTTTGGGAATACAGACCTTTGAGCGTATCCGTAAGGAGGACAAGCTCTATATAGATAAGACGGAATATATCTACCGCATGACCCATTCTGATGGTACATATTTCTTCGTGGGGAGACCACGCCGTTTTGGAAAGTCGCTCCTTGTTTCGACCATGCAAAGTTATTTTGAAGGTAAGAAAGACTTGTTTAAAGGACTTGCCATGGAACAGCTTGAAAAAGAATGGATAGAATATCCTGTAATCCATTTGGATATGAGTGGAGGTAAGTATATGTCTGAAGATCAGCTACAACGATATCTGATAGATTTGGTGGAAGAACAGGAACGGAAATTTAGCTTTCATAATGAGAAGATAGATATAAATCTTCGCTTGAAAGACCTCATTATGTCTTTATATCAGACTACAGGCAAGAAGGTGGTAGTGCTGATTGACGAGTATGATGCCCCTTTGCTGGACGTGGCTCACGAAAAAGAGCAGTTGGTTAAGCTTCGCAACATCATGCGTAATTTCTTCAGCCCGCTGAAGGCGCGTGAAGCCTATCTTCGTTTTGTCTTTTTTACGGGTATTACTAAGTTTTCGCAAGTGAGTATATTCAGTGAATTGAATAACGTCACCAATGTATCCATGTATGATGAATATGCTGGTATGTTGGGGATTACTAAGGAAGAACTTTGCGGGCAATTGTCAGAAGATATAGAAGTGCTGGCTACAAAAATGCATCTTACCAAGGAGCAGACCTTAGATAAGTTGACTGAGAATTATGATGGATATCATTTTTCAGCTTATTCTCCTGATGTCTTCAACCCTTACAGCCTGTTCAATTGCTTCGCTCAGGGTAAGTTGGGTTCTTATTGGTTTGCCTCAGGTACGCCAACCTATCTTATCAATATGATGCGTAAATATCATGTGCTTCCTACAGGCATTACGCGTGTTGAGGCTGACGAGAGTGAATTTGATGCACCTACAGAGGATATGACTACAATGATGCCGCTGCTTTACCAGAGTGGTTATTTGACCATCAAGGATTATAACAGAGATTATAACTATTATACGCTTGATATTCCTAACAAGGAGGTGAAGATAGGGTTGACCAAGGCTTTGATTCCGTCTTATGTTACTGGTAATACGCTTGCTACTACCAATACGGCTCGTCGCATAGCACAGGCTTTGGATAAGCAAGACATGGATGGAGCTTTGCATCTGCTACAGGATTTTCTGGGTACTGTGCCTTATTGCAATGTCACCAATCATGAGGGGCACTATCAGCAGATGCTTTTCATCATCTTCTCGCTCCTCACCGATTATCTGGTAGATGTAGAGGTGCATACTCCAAAGGGAAGGGTAGATGTCGTTTTGTTGACTGGAACAGATTTATACATCATAGAACTGAAACTTGATAAGAGTGCTCAGGCTGCAATGCAGCAAATCAATCTCAAAAACTATCGCCAGCGTTTCGCTCTCTGCAACAAACCTATAACGAAAGTTGGTATCAACTTCGACTCTTCAAAGGGAAACATAGAGGATTGGGTGATAGAGTAAATGAAAAAAGATAGAAGAAGATAGATGAAATAGATTAAAGAAAATCATAAGTAGCTGCGTTGGCCATCGCAAGTACTTTCGAAGAGCAATGAAGCCTGTTTCGAAGGACATCGAAACAGGCTTCATTTTTTATACTAGAACTCAGCGTTCTTTGGTGTACGTGGGAATGGAATCACGTCGCGGATATTCTGCATACCGGTTACGAAGAGAATCAGACGCTCGAAACCGAGACCGAAACCTGCGTGTGGGCATGAACCGTACTTACGGGTATCAAGATACCAGTTCATATCCTTCATAGGGATGTTGCGAGCCTCAATCTCACCCATCAGCTTATCGTAGCTCTCCTCACGAACAGAACCACCGATAATCTCACCAATCTGTGGGAACAGTACGTCGGTACCCTGAACGGTCTGACCGCTCTTGCCACCGAAACCACTCTCCTCCTCGTCTATCTTCATATAGAATGCCTTGATAGCCTTAGGATAGTTGGTCATGATAACCGGGCGCTTGAAGTGCTCCTCTACGAGGAAACGCTCGTGCTCTGAAGCCAGGTCATCACCCCACTCGCATGGGAACTCAAACTTCTTGCCGTTAGCAATAGCCTCCTGAAGGATGCGGATACCCTCGGTATATGGAAGATGAACGAAGTCGGAATTCAATACGCCTTCCAGACGGGCAATCAGGCCCTTGTCTATCATCTTGTTCAAGAAAGCAAGATCGTCCTTGCAATGCTCCAGTGCCCAACGGATACAGTACTTGATGAAGTCTTCCTCCAGTTCCATCAAACCATCCATATCCAAGAAAGCAACCTCAGGCTCTACCATCCAGAACTCAGCCAAGTGGCGAGGAGTATTACTGTTCTCTGCACGGAAAGTTGGACCGAAGGTGTAGATGGCGCCAAGTGCTGTAGCACCGAGCTCACCCTCCAACTGACCAGAAACGGTCAGGGAAGTCTGCTTGCCGAAGAAATCATCAGAATAGTCAATCTTGCCATCCTCTGTCTTCTTCAGGTTGTAGAGGTTCTTGGTTGTAACCTGGAACATCTGACCTGCACCCTCACAGTCGCTGGCAGTGATGAGAGGAGTATTGAAATAGAAATATCCATGCTCGTGGAAGTAGGTGTGGATAGCCATCGCCATGTTGTGGCGGATGCGCATCACGGCACCAAAGGTATTGGTACGGAGACGGAGGTGAGCATACTGACGCATGTACTCGAAGCTCTGTCCCTTCTTCTGCATTGGATAGTCACTGCCGCAGAGACCGTAGATTTCGATGCTTTCGCACTGAATCTCAACACTCTGACCGGCACCCTGGCTCTCTACCAAGGTACCTACTACGCTGATGCAGGCACCAGTGGTAATCTGGCGGAGCTGATTCTCATCGACCTTTGATGGGTCGACTACTATCTGAATATTATTAATAGTAGAACCATCGTTAAGAGCGATAAAATCGACTGCTTTGCTACTACGATGAGTACGAACCCATCCCTTGACATTCACGATTGAGCCGTAGGCTGTGCTCTTGAGCAAGTCTACAACTTTAGTTCTTTTAATCTTTTCCATTGTTAATATTAATGCTTCAAGGAGTTAAAGAAGTTAAGGAGTTAAGGAGTTAAGACAATTGTCACAAACCAAGGATTCCTACTATATAAAAACTCTCGGCTAATAAAACACTTGTCTTAACTCCTTTCAACTCCTTAACTCCTTAACTCCATATTATTTTTTCTTATTCAAAAGCACCCATGCGGAGCATGTCTACCTCCTTCTCTGTAAGGAAGCGCCAGTCACCACGACGAAGATTCTTCTTAGTCAAACCTGCGAACTGAACACGGTCGAGCTTGGTAACACGATAGCCGAGGCTCTCGAAGATACGGCGCACGATACGATTCTTGCCGCTATGAATCTCGATGCCAACCTGTGCCTTGTCGCGATCATCAGCATACTCTACAGCATCTGCCTTGATCTCACCATCTTCCAAGGTGATACCCTCACGGATCTGATCCATATCGTGAGCTGTCAGGTTCTTATCGAGATGAACGTGATAAACCTTCTTCTTCAAGAACTTAGGATGAGTCAGCTTAGAAGCCAAGTCACCATCGTTGGTCAAAAGAAGCACACCTGTTGTATTACGGTCGAGACGACCTACAGGATAGATACGCTCAGGACAAACATCCTTTACGAGGTCCATCACAGTCTTGCGCTGCTGAGGATCATCACTGGTTGTAACATAATCCTTAGGCTTGTTGAGCAATACGTATACCTTCTTCTCCAAAGTTACAGGAGCGTCGTGGAACTTCACCTCATCGGTACGAAGAATCTTTGTACCCAACTCGGTAACAACCTCACCATTGACTGTTACCAGACCTGCCTGGATGAACTCATCAGCCTCACGGCGAGAGCATACACCAGCATTGGCGAGGAACTTGTTCAAGCGCAATGGCTCTGTTGGGTCGATGTTCTCCTCCTTATATTCGATACGCTTCTTCATGCTATACTTAGCATTTGGATCGTAACCAGGAGTGTGCTGACGGAAACCGCCACCACGGTTGTTGCCATAGCCACCACCCTGTGGACGACCATAGCCGCCACGGTTATTGCCATAACCACCCTGCTGAGGACGACCGTAGCCACCACCACGGTTGTTGCCATAGCCGCCACCCTGTGGACGACCATAACCACCACGGTTGTTACCATAACCACCCTGCTGAGGACGAGACTGGTAGCCGCCCTGCTGGCGTGACTGATAGCCACCCTGCTGACGAGGCTGGTAACCACCTTGCTCATCATTATTGTTGTAACGAGGACGATAGCCCCCCTGCTGAGGACGAGACTGGTAGCCTCCCTGCTGACGTGGCTGGTAGCCACCACGGTTGCTGTTACCATAACCACCACGGCTCTGATAGCTGCTGCGCTGTGGACGCTCGCTGCTGCCAGTACTCTGCAAACCTGCTCCGAAACCTTCCGGACGGAAACCGCCTTCGCTGTTACTGCTACTTCTATCGCTGCTGTATGCGCGATGTGAATTGATACGAGGACGCTGTGTGCGACCTACTGGTCGATAACTCTTCTGATAACCACCTGCTGGGTTGTAGCCCTCACGGGTTCTCTCATTCTCAGAAGACTGATCTTGAGGTTTGTTTTCAAATTCTGAATCCATTTTCTTAAAATACTTAATAGCCTCACGGCTGGGTTAATAAATCTAATTTTTACTTTTTTATATATGTACTAAAACTACAAAATTCCTTTGTGTATATTAGATACCTGTATAATTGCTTGGTGTGATTGCCATCAGTTCTGCCTTAACACTATCACTCACATTCAATCCCTGGATAAACTCATGAATAGTTTCCTCAGTCATGTGCTGGTTGGTACGTGTCAACGCCTTCAATGCCTCGTAAGGATGTGGATATGCCTCACGGCGAAGGATAGTCTGGATAGCCTCAGCTACAACTGCCCATGTATTATTCAAATCTTCCTGCAGTTTCTCCTCGTGAAGAATCAGTTTACGCAAGCCCTTCAATGTACTCTGGATAGCAATGACGCTATGACCGAGAGGCACACCGATGTTACGGAGTACGGTACTGTCAGTAAGGTCGCGCTGCAAGCGGCTAACCGGAAGTTTCTGTGCCAGGAACTGCAGAATGGCATTGGCAATGCCCAGGTTACCTTCACTGTTCTCATAATCGATAGGATTCACCTTGTGAGGCATCGCACTTGAGCCTACCTCACCTGCCTTGATCTTCTGCTTGAAGTAATCCATAGAGATATACATCCAGAAGTCACGGTCTAAGTCGATGATAATGGTGTTGATACGACGGATGGCGTCAAAGATAGCGCCAAGGTAGTCATAGTTACTGATCTGTGTAGTATACTGCTCGCGCTCCAAACCGAGTTTTTCGCTGACAAACTTGTTGCCGAATGCTTTCCAGTCATACTGTGGATAAGCTACATGGTGAGCATTGTAGTTACCTGTAGCGCCGCCGAACTTAGCTGTAATCTTGCAAGCCTTGAGAGAATTGAGCTGCTCGGTAAGACGGTAAACATAAACCATGATTTCCTTGCCCAGGCGGGTAGGTGAAGCAGGCTGTCCGTGAGTCTTAGCCAGCATAGGCACATCCTTCCACTCATCAGCATAAGTTTGAAGCTGTGCAATCAGCTCTTCTACCTGTGGATAGAAGCACTCTTCCAAAGCCTCCTTTACAGAGAGAGGCACACTTGTGTTGTTGATATCCTGAGATGTCAAACCGAAATGGATAAACTCCTTGTAAGCATCCAGGCCACCGATCTTATCAAATTCTTCCTTGATAAAATACTCTACAGCCTTTACATCGTGATTGGTAATCTTCTCGATGTCTTTTACACGCTGTGCTTCATTCTCGTCAAAATTGCGATAAATGTCACGCAGACGTTCGAACAGCGACTTGTCGAAAGAAGCAAGCTGTGGCAAAGGTAACTCGCATAGAGTAATGAAGTATTCAATCTCTACGCGTACACGATAACGAATGAGAGCATACTCTGAGAAGTAGTTAGCGAGTTGCTCTGTTTTTCCCCTATAACGACCATCAATTGGTGATATGGCAGTCAATAAATCTAAATTCATAACAATACGTATTATATATAGGGTGCAAAATTAATGAATTATCGTGAGAAAACAGAGAAAATAGTGATAAATAAATTTAAAAGCAATCGAGTAGGAGGAAAACGAAGTAGTTTTTCTCCTACTTTCGTTTTCCGACCT
>ERZ1026890.1068-NODE-1068-length-10336-cov-12.514639_pt1 | contig 10336 bp, 10 predicted proteins | sample MGYA00380175_ERZ1026890 | MGnify/ENA primary metagenome ERZ1026890 (study PRJEB33269, sample SAMEA4719811) | human gut metagenome | biome: human-associated habitat; feature: organic feature; material: feces | place: Cameroon | collected 2013-10 ...
CTGTTCGGCTAAGAGCCGCAGGCGGGATTTCCCGCCTGTACATACGCAATCGCTCTATCTTAGCCGTGGATAACAGCCCTTTAATAAGGAGCGCATTGCGGTACGAATCTCCACCCATCCATGAAAGGCGGTGCTATTATGCAGTTTTTGACCCACATTATTTTTCTTCTGAACCTTCTCAAGACCCTTATCAACCACTTCAGCTAAGGACGGTGACTGAATGGAAACCGTTCTCAAAGCCATTGCCGACTGGATCAAAGGCATCCTGACGGCAGGCATTATGTCCAATCTTTCCGGCCTGTTCGACGATGTGAACACGCAGGTCGGCAATATCGCCCAGCAGGTGGGCACCAAGCCCTCCAGCTTTGAGCCGAGAGTGTTCGCCATGATCGAAGCCCTCTCCCGGAACGTGGTGCTGCCCATTGCAGGCATCATCCTGACCTTCATCGCCTGTTATGAGCTGATCGAGATGATCACCCAGCACAACAACATGGCGCAGTTTGAGCCTGCCCTCATCATGCGCTGGATTTTTAAGACTGCTATTTCGGTCTGGCTCATCAGCAATACTTTCGATATTGTGATGGCAGTATTCGACATTACCCAGAAGGTAGTGTCCGATTCCAGCGGCATCATTGCCGGAAATACCCGTGTCAACGACATTGGGCTTTCCATGCTGCAATCCAGCCTGATGCAGATGGACGTAGGACCCCTGTTCGGGCTGTTCCTGCAAAGTTTCTTCATCGGCATCACCATGCGGATCTTGAGCATCATCATTTTTGTCATTGTCTACGGGCGTATGATCGAGATCTACTGCATGGTGAGCCTTGCGCCCATCCCCATGGCGACCTTCGGCAACCACGAGCAATCGCACATGGGGCAGAACTACCTGAAATGCCTGTTCGCACTGGGATTTCAGGGCTTTCTTATCCTCATCTGCGTGGCGATTTACGCCGTGCTGATACAGTCGGTAGCGATTTCTGGCGATGCCATCAACTCGATCTGGGGCATTGTCGGCTACACCGTCCTGCTCTGTTTCAGTCTGTTCAAAACCAGCTCCGTGACGAAATCTGTTCTCGGAGCGCATTAAAGGGGGTGCTTTATTGGCTGCGTATATTTCTGTTCCTCGCGATTTGACCAAGGTGAAGTCAAAAGTGGCTTTCAACCTGACAAAGCGGCAGCTCATCTGCTTCGGAACGGCGGCACTGATTGGAGTGCCGCTTTTCTTTTTGCTCCGGGATTCCGGCGGCAACTCTGCCGCTACCCTTGGCATGATGGCAGTTATGCTCCCGGCGTTCTTTCTCGGTATGTACGAGAAAAATGGTCAACCGCTGGAAAAGCTGCTGTCATATTATATCCGGGCGCGATTCCTTCGCCCGAAAATCCGGCCTTATAAGACCGCAAACTACTATGCGTTGCTCATGAAAGGAGGGTCAGCCCATGCCGTTTTGGAAAAAGACCAGTAAGGGCGGCAAGAAAAAGCCGCCGAAGTCCACTGTTCCCCGGACAGCGCAGCAGTCCATCCCCATGCAGCGGATGTTCGAGGATGGAACCTGCCGGGTGAAGCCGAACTACTACACCCGGACGATTGCCTACCAAGACATCAATTACCAGCTTGCTCAACAAGAGGACAAAAACTCGATTTTCGAGGAATGGTGTTCGTTCCTCAATTTTTTCGACAGCTCCATCAAGTTTGAACTGTCTTTTGTGAACATGGCAACGGATAGCACCGAGTTTGAGAAAAGCATCCGTATTCCGTTCCAGAAAGATGGTTTCGATGATGTTCGTGCCGAATACTCGCAGATGCTGCGCCAGCAGCTTGCCAAGGGCAACAATGGTCTGACAAAGACCAAGTTCATCACCTTTGGCGTTGAGGGCGAGAGTATGCGTCAGGTGAAAACCCGGCTCGACCATGTTCAGAATGATTTGCTCAACAATTTTCATCGGCTGGGTGTGCAGGCCAAGCCCCTGAACGGTACTGAGCGGTTGAAACTCATGCACGATATGTTCAACATGGACGGTTCATCGAAGTTTCGTTTTGACTGGAAAGACCTCGTAAAAAGCGGCCTTTCCGTCAAAGATGCCATTGCTCCGACCGCTTTTGCCTTCAAAAACAGCCGCACTTTCCAGATGGGCGGCATCTACTGCGCCGCCAGCTTTCTGAATATTACGGCATCCGACATCAGCGATCAGCTTTTGAAGGATTTTCTGGACATGGATTCCAGCCAGATTGTTACCATGCACATCCAGTCGGTAGACCAGAACCGCGCCATCAAAACGGTCAAGCGCACGATTACTGAACTTGATAGAAGCAAGATTGAGGAACAGAAGCGCGCAATCCGTGCCGGGTATGATATTGACATCATTCCGTCCGATTTGGCGACCTATGGCCGGGATGCCAAGGCTCTGCTGAAAGAATTGCAGAGCCAGAACGAGCGAATGTTTTTGGTGACATTCCTCGTGCTGAACACCGGGCGTACCGAGCAGGAGCTGGAAAACAATGTGTTTCAGGCCAGCTCCATTGCGCAGAAGCACAACTGCAATCTCTGTCGGCTGGACTACCAGCAGGAACAGGGGCTTATGTCCTCTCTGCCGCTGGCTGACTGCCAAATCGAGATTCAGCGCGGTCTTACCACCAGTTCCACGGCCATTTTCATTCCGTTTACCACACAGGAGCTTTACCAGTCCGGCAAAGAGAGCTTGTACTACGGTCTGAATGCACTTTCCAATAATTTGATTATGGTTGATAGAAAGCGGCTCAAAAATCCCAACGGCCTCATCCTCGGCACTCCTGGCTCTGGCAAAAGTTTCTCGGCAAAGCGTGAAATTGCCAACGCCTTTCTGGTGACAGACGATGATATTATTATCAATGATCCCGAAGGCGAATACTCGCCGCTGGTGAACCGGCTGAAAGGTCAGGTCATCAAAATCAGCCCCAACAGCACCCAATTTGTCAACCCCATGGACATCAACGCCAACTACTCCGAGGAGGATAATCCGCTGTCCCTGAAAGCCGACTTTATTCTTTCTCTGTGTGAGCTGGTGGTGGGCGGCAAAGATGGTCTGATGCCCGTCGAAAAGACGGTCATTGACCGCTGTGTGCATCTCATCTACCGCAAATATTTTGCCGACCCCTGCCCGGAGAATATGCCGGTTTTGGAGGACTTGTACAACGCCCTGCTCCAGCAGGACGAAAAAGAAGCCCACCATGTTGCCACGGCGTTGGAAATCTATGTGAAAGGCAGTCTGAACCTGTTCAACCACCGCACCAACGTAAACGTCAATAACCGCATCGTCTGCTATGACATCAAGGAGCTGGGCAAGCAGATGAAAAAGCTGGGAATGCTCATCGTGCAGGATCAGGTGTGGGGGCGTGTCACGGCAAACCGCAGCAGCGGAAAGTCCACCCGGTATTATATGGATGAGATGCACCTTTTGCTGAAAGAGGAGCAGACCGCCGCTTATTCCGTGGAGATTTGGAAGCGTTTCCGCAAGTGGGGCGGCATCCCGACTGGGTTGACCCAGAACGTGAAAGACCTTCTTTCTTCTCGTGAAGTCGAGAATATTTTTGAGAACAGCGACATGATCATCATGCTGAATCAGGCAGCGGGAGACCGCCAGATTCTCGCAAAACAGCTCAACATTTCGCCCCATCAGCTTTCCTATGTGACCCACTCCGGCGAGGGAGAAGGGTTGCTGTTCTTCGGCAATGTCATCTTGCCCTTTGTTGACCGGTTCCCCACCGATCTGGAACTGTATAAAATAATGACCACCAAGTTAGGTGAGGTTTCGGAGGGTGCGCAGAAATGAGCAAGCCGAAGCTGAATCTCAAAGAGGAATCGTCCGCCAAAAAGACCCGTTCACCCCCGAAAAGAGCTAAGGTGGAGCAGTCGGTGCCCAGAAAGAAGAAGCTAAAAACCGATGCGGAAAAGACTGCCGAAAAAGCCCAGCATCTGCGGTTTGGCAAGGCGGAACTGACCCCAGACGAGCTGAGCCGATTGAGCAAGGCACAGAAGCGGGAGATGTACGCCGCCCACGCCGCCCGGTCTGCGGTGCACCGGGAGGTTGACCAATACGAGGATGACAATGTGGGCACACAGGCGCTGAGCGAGGGCGAAAAGGCGGCTGGCAATGTCCGGGATATTTCCAAGAGCCGCTATGCCCGGAAGCTGAAAAAGAAAGCCAAGATGCAGAGCAAGAAAAGTGCCCGAACCGCAAAATCTTCTGTGCAGAAGCCGACTGCGGCACAAGATGCAGGTGCATCCGGCACTGGCGAGGGCGTCTCCAACTGGCTTTCACGCTGGAAACAGCGGCAAGAAATCCACAAAAGCTACTATGCCGCCGCCCGTTCGGGCACGGCGGCGCAGACCGCAGGCGGCAAAGCGGCATCCAACGGTGCATCTGCTGCCCGGTCCGGCGTGGAACAGGCGGTAGAAAAGGGCAAAACTGCCGTCAGCACCGCCGTAAAGGGGCTGATGAACGCCGCCAAGAGCAACGCACACGTTCTGGTGATCGTGGGCGTTTTTCTTTTGCTTATCCTCATGGTGATGTCGGGATTTTCCTCCTGCGGTATCCTCTTTTCCGGCGGCACACAGGTGTCCGGGCAGACCATGTATTCTGCCGAGGATCGGGATATCCGGGGCGCAGAACAGGACTATAAAAAGCTGGAAAAGGAACTGGATAAAAAGATCAAGCGCACTCCCACCGACCACCCCGGCTACAACGAGTACCAGTACCACCTTGACCCCATTGAGCACGACCCGTGGCAGTTGACCTCTTTTCTCACGACTTTGTATGACGATTACACCCGGTCGGAGGTGCAGGGCAAGCTGAAGGAGACCTTCAAAAAGCAGTATAAGCTCACCACATGGGTGGAGGTGCAGATACGGTATAAGACCGTCTGGGTCATCAGCCCGGCAGGAATCCCGGTTCCCACGCAGGTGCCCTACGAGTACAAAATCTTCCACACCAAATTGGTGAACAAAGGGCTGGAAGTAGTTATCCGGGAGGAACTGGACAACGACCAATGGAAACGGTACGAGATTTTTCAGGATACGCTGGGCGGCAGACCCTATCTGTTCAACGGCGGATTGCCGCCCGGTGGCTCCGATGGTTCCGGTACACCGGGCATCGACTATCAGATTCCGGCAGAAGCCCTGACCGACAGCGAATTTGCCGCCATCTACAAGGAGGCGCAAAAATATGTGGGCACACCCTACGTCTGGGGTGGCTCTACCCCAGAAACAGGCTTTGATTGCTCCGGCTATGTCTGCTGGGTGTACAACCAGAACGGCTACGATGTGGGACGCACCACCGCCAACGGCCTGTGGAACAAGAGCCAGCACATCAGCGAGGCAGAAGCAAAGCCCGGCGATCTGGTCTTTTTCAAAGGCACCTACGACACCCCCGGCATGAGCCATACCGGGATTTATCTGGGCAACGGCATGATGGTCAGCGCCGGAGACCCCATCAAGTACGCAAACATTCACTCGTCCTACTGGGAGAAGCATCTCGCAGGATTCGGACGGCTTTCAAAATGATTGGAGGAGTTACTATGAGCGAAAAATCGGATAAGCTGCGGGCAATGCTGGAAAAAGAGAAGGAGCGCCGCATCAAGCTGAACAACCGCATCGAGATTCTGGAGCGGCGCATTCAGGAGGAGGATTCCGCCGAGGTCAACGAGATGGTGCGGACTGCCAAGGTCACGCCGGAACAGCTTGCCGCCCTGCTGCGGCAGTCGGCAACTGCCACCCCGAACCCGGCTGCGCTGTCTGCCGTGGGCGCAACTTTTGACAAGGAGGACGGTTCCAATGAAGATGATGAATAAGGTGTGTGCGCTGCTGGTATCGGCGGCACTGTGCGCTGGCATGGCAGCTCCCGCCCTTGCCTTTGAGGGCGATACCGCCCCCGTGGAGCAGCCTGTTCTGCCGGAAGTGGTGGAGGAGGATGTTGTCACCGTGACCGATGAGGAATCTGGTGCCCTGACCCCGGAGGGCAATCTGACGCTGGTAGACGACTACCACACCGACTATTCCGATGGTAGCGGACAGCAGTTTATCACGCTGGTGTCGAAGTCCGGCAACACCTTCTATCTGGTGATTGACCGCAATGCCAAGGGACAGCAGACCGTCCACTTTATGAATCTGGTGGACGAAGCCGACCTTTTGGCTCTGATGGAGGAAGAAGATGCAGACGCTTATACCGCCGAAAAGGAAGCGGCGGCGCAGGCGGAACAGGACAGACTGAAAGCCGAGGAAGAAGCCAAGAAAGCCGCCGAAGAAGCGGCAGCATCCGGCACGGAACAGCCCAAGGAAAACAAGGTCACAAAGATCGCATCCGGCTTTTTGGGTGTGGTCGTGCTGATCGCACTGGCGGCAGGCGGCGGCTTCTATTTCTATCGCCAGCAGATGCAGAAGAAAAAAGCCGAAAAAGAAGCCCTTGACCCCGATGCAAACTACACCGAGGACAAGGGCGATTTTGAGATTCCGACCGATGTGCCGGATGAAGATGAAGTCCCGGACGAGCAGGACACCGAACCCATCTGATTTTAAGGCGGCGTTTGCCGCCGTACATATTCAAATGAAAACAGATTGGAGGGAACGCTTATTTCAATTCTAGTTGTAGCAGAAAAACCCTCGGTTGCCATGTCCTACGCCAAAGTCCTCGGTGCCACCAGCCGTCAGGATGGCTACCTTGAGGGCAACGGCTATCTGGTGAGCTGGTGTGTGGGTCATCTGGTGGAACTGGCACCGCCCAACATCTACGATGAAAAATATGTCAAGTGGAGCATCGCAGATTTGCCCATCCTGCCGCAAAAGTGGCAGTATCTGGTGTCTGCCAGCACTAAAAAGCAGTTTGGCATCCTGCAAAAGCTGATGAACCGCCCAGATGTGGACAGCGTGATCTGCGCTACGGACGCAGGGCGTGAGGGCGAACTGATTTTTCGCTTGGTGTACCAGCAAGCGGGCTGCAAAAAGCCATTCTCACGGCTTTGGCTGTCCAGCATGGAGGAAAACGCCATCCGGGAGGGCTTTGCCCATCTCAAACCGTCAACTGAATACGATGCGCTGTACAACGCAGCACTCTGCCGGGAACGTGCCGACTGGATGGTCGGTATCAACGCATCCCGGCTTTTTTCGTGCCTGTACGGTCAGCCTTTGGCGGTCGGGCGCGTTATGACCCCGGTTCTGGCGATGACCGTGGTTCGGGAGGCTGCAATCGCCGCCTTTGTGCCGGAAAAGTTCTACACGGTGGCTTTGTCCTTTGCGGGTGGCGGCACAGCATCCAGCAAGCGATTTTCGCAGAAGTCAGATGCCGAACTGCTGCTTTCCAAATGCCGAAAGGAGGGGCGCGTCACGGTACAGAAGATGGAACGCAAGGAGAAATCCGAAAGCCCACCGCAGCTCTACGACCTTACCGCATTGCAGAGGGATGCAAACCGTCTGCTGGGATTTACGGCACAGCAGACCTTGGATTATGCCCAAAGTCTTTACGAAAAACGGCTCATCACCTACCCCCGCACGGACAGCCGATTTTTGACGGAAGATATGGCGGTATCCCTGCCGGGGCTGGTGACGGATGTGGGCAAGGCGTTTGCTGTGGAGGAACCGGTTTCCATCCATGTGCAGCAGGTCATCAACGGCAGCAAGGTCACCGACCACCATGCACTGCTGCCCACGAAAAGCATGGCAAATGCAGATCTTGCCGCCCTCCCTGCCGGAGAGCGGAATGTTTTGCAGCTGATTGCTGCACGGCTGCTCTGCGCCGTAGGCGAACCGCACCGCTATGCAGAAACCACCTTGACCACCCTCTGCGCCGGGGAGGAATTTTCCGCAAAAGGCAAGGTGGTGCTGTCCGAGGGATGGAAAACAGTAGAGCGGAAAATGCTGGGCGAACTGCTGGGCAAGCAGAATGAAGTGGCTGCTCTGCCCGATGTGCAGGAGCAGAGCCAGTGCAGCGTTGCCGATGCCGAATTGAAAGAGGGGCAGACCTCCCCACCGAAGCATTTTACTGAGGATCTTCTACTTCATGCGATGGAAACCGCCAGTGCAGACAGTATGCCGGAGGGTGTAGAGCGTCAGGGCATCGGCACTCCAGCCACCCGCGCCGCAACTATTGAAAAATTGGTGCAGAAGGGTTTTCTGGAGCGCAAGGGCAACAAGAAAACCAAGGTGCTGCTGCCTACCGACAAGGGCAAAGCCCTTATTACCGTAATGCCCGAAGAAATCCAATCCCCGGAAATGACCGCCGATTGGGAAACAAAGCTGCTGCGAATCGAGCGTGGCGAAATGGAGCCGAGCGAATTTATGACCGAGATCAATACGATGATTACCGAACTGGTAAAGAACACGGAAATGAAAAAAGGAGCGAATGCGCTTATGAAAAACAAAATCATTGGTGTCTGCCCGAACTGCGGTGCAAAGGTTGTGGAGCGTGAAAAGGGCTGGTTCTGCGAGAACAGGGAGTGCCGTTTCGTCCTGTGGAAGGACAATGCGTTCTTCAAGCGTCTGGGCAAGCGGCTGGACGCTCATGTGGCGGACAAGCTGCTGCGGGATGGTCGTGTCCGCTTGAAGGACTGCAAGAGTGCCAAGGGCAAGACCTACAATGCCACCGTGCTGCTGTCCTGTGAAGCCGATGGCCGCAGCAAGTTTTCGCTGGAATTTGAAGGTGGGTGCTGATGGAGCAGATAAAAGAAGCGGTCTACCTTATCAACGATGAACGCTATCTGCATCTCCGGGAAAACGGTGCAGGGGTCGGCTTTGCCACCTACAACAAGGTAACTGGTGAGCCGCTGGAAAGCGGGCAGATCTCGGAAAAGAACCTGCCGCCCGATGGCAGGAACGCCATTTCTGCCGCCCGGAACTGGTATCTGTTTGAACTTTCGGACGATGACCGCAAGGTCATCCAACAGGAAAGCGTAAAGATCCTCGAAAACATCCCGCAGGCGGGCATCGGCAGACGGCGCATCTGGGAGCCGGAAACGCTGCCGAAGGATATTCGTCTCATCAACAGCCACTATGATGACCTCTATCGCATTCCAGATGGCGGCGTGATTCAGGTGGATTACCCGGATGGGCGCAGTTTTACGGCACGGGTGGAACATCTGGATGATTATCACTTTGACATGGGCGGTCTGGGCAATGTGTTCCACATCTGCCAGTTTGCCGAGGTCATGGAACGAAACCATGCAGACTTCTACCCGGAGATTCAGACACAGGACGAGCAGGCGGCGTGGGAACTGGGCGGCAAAGGCTACCTTGCCATCCAGTCCTGTGAGGATGGATGGGACTACACCCTCTACCACAGCGATTATTCTGTGATGGACGGCGGGCAGTTGGATGCCCCGGAACTGACCATTCAGGAAGCCCGTGAGCAGATTCTGGAAGCGCACCACATGGAAAAGGGGCGGCGGCTGTTGCAGGACTACGATGCCGTCATGGACAAAGTTGCGGAAGCCGAGGAACTGAGTGCAGACCATCGCCCTTCCACACTGGAAAAGCTGGCAGAACTGGCAAGTGATACGTCTGCGCCAAAATCGTCTGCACGTTCTGCGCCAGAACTGTGAGGTGGACGATGCAGCAAAAATGGAACCAGAATTTTGACGGTGAACCCATGACGGACATCCCGCAGAAGTTTCTGAACGCAGGGTGCGATGTTTATATGGTGATGCAGCTGCGGCATGACGAAAAAATCCTCGATGAAAGATTTGCTTCCATGCGGGAACTGCATCGTCGGGGCAAAACGCCAGACCCGGAGCATTACGAGGTCACCTACTATGCTGATTTGCCCGCCATGTGGCAGGATGTGCCGAACAACGAGATTTTGGAAGAACTATTTCAGATGTTCAACCTCTCCCGTCCGCAGGATTTTGAGGGACACAGCCTGTCGGTCAGCGATGTGATCGCGCTTAAACGCAATGGCGAGGTGTCTGTGCATTATGTGGACAGCATCGGCTTCAAAGATTTACAGGGATTTCTGGACAAGCAGCCGGAACGCCCTTCGGTGCTGATGAATCTCAAGGAGAAGTGCGACGCCCCGGAGTGTAACCCCACCGTCTGCCGGAAAGCGAGGGATGCCCATGAACTTTAACCATGAAGAACTGATGCTGATGATGCTCTACAACACCGGCACCCGACTGGGGCTGGTGCAGGAGTTGCGACTGATGCAGTGCTACCTGATGCCCGATGAGACCGCCCTGCGGGAACTGTCGGAGGGTGTTATCGAGAAGCTGAAACTGCTGACCGATGCGGAGTTTGCCGAGCTGGAATTTCCCCCGGACTGACTTTTGCCGCCTGCGGGCGGCGTACATAAAGTATTTTGTTCTTCCAAAAGATATGCT
>ERZ1026890.1078-NODE-1078-length-10234-cov-5.227429_pt1 | contig 10234 bp, 9 predicted proteins | sample MGYA00380175_ERZ1026890 | MGnify/ENA primary metagenome ERZ1026890 (study PRJEB33269, sample SAMEA4719811) | human gut metagenome | biome: human-associated habitat; feature: organic feature; material: feces | place: Cameroon | collected 2013-10 ...
ATTCTATTTCTTTATCTGGGTCTAAGTTTATAACTTTATCTGTCATTTTGCAAACGCCTGCTTTTTTCTGTCAATCATTTCATCAATTCTTTGAATATAATTACGAACGTCTTTTACATTTTCTATTCTCTCAATTCTGACTGAATGATTATCATCTGCTTCAATATGAAATACTACCTTGCTGGAAGCTCCTGCACCACAGGCAATTATTGTCTGCTTTTCCTCCATAATAAGAATGTTATATATACATTCAAGTCCCACAACTGAGTAACCGACATTCTCAAAATTACCTGCCATATTCTTCTGACGATACATATAATAAGGCTCCATTGACAGTCTTTTGGCTGTGTCCTCTGTCATTCTTATTATCTCATCTGTATTATTGGTAGATAACTGCTTATACTTATCTCTCCATATATTAAGTGCCGCCGCTCTCTTTATTGCAAGAGAATGTACTGTAAGGCTCTCAGGCTTCATCGCCTCAATCTCTGATAATGTATGAGCCACCTCATCAACATCTTCACCGACAAGTCCAAGAATAATATCCATATTAATATTATTAAAACCTTCTTCCCTTGCCATAGAATACACATTTTTAATCTGCTCTACAGTGTGCTTTCTTCCTATAAGGTCAAGTGTCTGCTGGTTCATCGTCTGCGGATTAATAGATATTCTTCCAACATTATGTGCCTTTAACACCTTTAACTTATCCCTTGTTATGCTGTCTGGACGTCCTGCTTCAACTGTAAATTCATGACAGCCGTCAATATCAAAAAGCTCCTTTAAAGCCGTTATGAGCCTGTCAAGCTGTGCCGCACCAAGTGTTGTTGGTGTTCCACCGCCAAAATACACTGTATCAAGTCTTCTGCCTTTCATCGCCCTTGCTACAAAGGTCATCTCCTTAATAAGTGCATCAAGGTAATCATCCACATAATTCTTATACGCATCAAGTGCATATGATGAAAATGAGCAGTACAAGCATATACTTGGACAAAATGGTATTCCAATATATAAACTGTAACCATTCTTATAATCTATCTTATTAAGAATGTCCATTTCTTTCTTTGCTACATTTATTGCAAGGCTGGCTTTCTTCTCACTCGCCTTATGCTTATTCACAAAATGCTTCTTTATAGTCTGCTCGTCTTCGCCATCTTCAAGCATAACATATGCAATCTTGCTTGGGCGCACTCCTGTAAGATAACCCCAAGGCAGTGTCTTTCCTGTCATCTGGCTGAGCCTGTCATATAAATATGACTTGAATTTATCGTGCATTTCGCTCTTGTTAAGCCCTGTCATATCAGGTACTGTTATATCAATCACTTTATCACCTTCTGTGACAACTGTATCCTGCTTATATGCCTTCACCTCCATTCTTGGGTAAAATGAACGCACAAGAACTATTGCATCATCATAAAATGTGTCGTTATCAATTTTAATATATATCATATTGTCCATCTTTCTTATGCACCTATAAACGGGTTATGAACCCTCTCATATCCTATGCTTGTTCCCTCGCCGTGTCCTGTATACACTTTGGTATCATCTGGAAGTACCATTAACTTGTCCTTAATTGAATGCACAATGCCGCTCATACTTCCACCAGGGAAATCTGTTCTACCAACTGACTCACAAAAAAGTGTATCACCTGAGAATAACACGCCGATTGACTCAATATAATAGCACGTTCCACCCTCTGTATGTCCCGGTGTGTGAATTGCCTTAATATCAAATCCTGCAAGCTTAAGTATATCACCGTCATTGTGCCATACATCAGCCTTCACAGACAGGTTCATTCCATAAGCCTCACCAAGATTAATATGAGGTGTACTTAATGTATTCTTCTCCTCTGCTGAGGCATACACCTTGACATTATATTTATCCCTCACTTCATCTGCTGCCATAATATGGTCAAAATGTCCGTGTGTTAAAAGTATTCCCTTTAACGTACAGCCCGACTGTTCTATCATCTCACTTATCTTTCCAGCATTATCCGCAGGGTCTATAAGCACACACTCTTTAGTGTCTGTATTACAAAGCAGGTAACAATTCGTTCCTACCATTCCTAATACTCTTACATCTATTTTATACATTATAATCTCCAATCCCTGTGTCAAAAATGCTGTCGTACGAAGCAATATATAAAATATCTTAACTTCGCACGACAGCGGTTATAAATATCAGCCTGTAGCTCTCTCTATATCTGTCACTCCGTCAATCTTTCTTAAATTATCAATTAATCTGTTAAGTTCTTCCTTACCAGATACAACAAATCCAAGATTGATTGTTGCAAGCTGTTTCTTATTAACACGGCTGTTCATAAATCTTACATCTATATTGGCTTCCGTAAACAGACGTGAAATATCAACAATAAGTCCTTTTCTATTGCCTGCATATATATTAATCTCTGCACTGTACTTCTCATCTTTATTCTCTGTCTGCTCCCACTCAGCTTCAATAAGCCTTGCTCTTTCATTAGCTGGGAAATTAAGAATATTAACACAATCTGTTCTGTGAATTGATATTCCTCTTCCTCTTGTAACAAACCCAACAATCTCATCACCCGGCACTGGATTACAGCACTTAGAGAAACGGACAGCAACATCATGTATTCCTTTTACAACAATACCGCCTTTGCCCTTCTTCTCCTTCTCTTTCTCCTTGCTCTCACTTGCCACAATGCTGTCAAGTACCTGCTTGTCAGTTATCTCAGCCTTCTTGGTCTTCTGATATTCCTCATTAAGCTTATTGACAATCTGACCTTCTTTTAATGCACCATGTCCTACTGCCGCAAGAACAGCATTCCAGTCTTTGTAACCATATTTTCTTAGTGCTTTCTCAACAAACTCAGGCTTATTAATCTCAGAAAGAACAATTCCCTTACTCTTACAGTAATTAGATATAAGTTCCTTGCCCTTTATAATATTGTCTTCTTTAAGCTCCTGCTTAAACCACTGGTTAATCTTGTTACGGGCCTGTGTTGACTTAACCATTGAAAGCCAGTCACGGCTTGGTCCTTTGGAATTCTGTGATGTTATAATCTCAATTCTGTCACCATTCTTAATCTCATAATCAATATTAACAAGCTTGCCATTGACCCTTGCACCAACCATCTTGTTACCTACAGCACTATGTATGCTGTATGCAAAATCTATTGGATTAGAACCTGCTGGAAGTGTCTTAACATCACCTGTAGGAGTGAAACAGTACACTGAATCTGAAAAAAGGTTAAGGTCATTCTTAATTGATGATAAGAACTCCTTGTTATCAGACATATCTCTCTGCCATTCAAGAATCTGTCTTAGCCAGCTTAGCTTAGCTTCCTCACTCTTATCAGACTCTCCTGTCTTGCCCTCTTTATACTTCCAGTGGGCAGCAATACCATATTCAGCAATTCTGTGCATTTCATAAGTTCTTATCTGTACCTCGAATGGCTGTCCATTAGAAGCAATAAGTGTTGTATGAAGTGACTGGTACATATTAGGCTTAGGCATTGCTATATAATCTTTAAAACGTCCCGGTATTGGCTTATACATTTCATGAATAACACCAAGTGCCGCATAACAATCCTTGACTGTATCAACCTTTATACGAACGGCAAATATATCATATATCTGGTCAAGTGTCTTATTCTGGTTAACCATCTTTCTATATATTGAGAAGAAATGCTTAACTCTTCCGTCTATCTCAGCTTCAATTCCAGCATTGCTAATGTGCATACCTACTTCTTTGATAATGCTCTTTATAAATGCCTCCCTGCCCGGTCTGTTAATATCAACCTGCTTTACAAGATCATTATAAGTATCCGGCATAAGATACTTCATTGATAAATCATCAAGTTCTACCTTAATCTTGGATATACCTAACCTATGGGCAATAGGTGCATATATATCCATAGTTTCTCTTGACTTTTCTACCTGCTTGGCTGGTGACTGGTACTGCATTGTACGCATATTATGAAGCCTGTCGGCAAGCTTTATCATAATAACCCGTATATCCTTTGCCATTGCAAGGAACATTTTTCTTAAGTTCTCAGCCTGAACTTCAATCTTGTCGTGCTGGTAATTAAGCTGTGTGAGCTTTGTTACACCATCTACCAAAAGTGCTACTTCATCACCAAATTCCCTAGCAACATCTTCACTTGTCATAACTGTATCTTCCACAACATCGTGCAAAAGACCTGCAATAATAGATTCCTTATCAAGTTCAAGCTCTGCTAATATAATGGCAACACACAGTGGGTGAATAATATATGGCTCTCCAGACTTTCTAAACTGTCCTTCGTGTGCCTCCTTAGCCACTTTATATGCTCTCTCTATATCAGATAAATCTGATGAAGGATGATACTGCCTGATTGTTTCTATAAGCTTATTATAAAGCACTTCAGGACTTGTAAAATCTGCTGGAGTATCAACCGACTTGTCCACCTGACTTGTCTTGATATTGGTATTGCCTGCTAATTCTATATTATTCTCTGGCATATAATTTCTCCCTACACTTCTGAATATAGTTTTTCCATAAATTCTCTTGTTGCTACTGCATTTTCTGGTACAGTATTCTCAAGTGTGCAATGAACATATGGCTTATGTTCCTTAATCTTCTTAAGAAGAAGAGGATAATTAAGTCCACCTGTTCCTGCCGCTATTGACTTAAGCTCATCACCTTCAACGACATAATCTTTGCAGTGGACAACTGCTATATCCTTTAATAATAAATCAAATGCCTGATTAATTATCTCATCCTGCTTATCTATATTACCCACATATAAAAGGTTAACTGGATCAAATATAATCTGAAGATTAGGTGAGGCTATCGCATCAAGAACCTTTCTTGCTCTCTCAACTGTATTAACAATATGCTTCCATACCGGTTCAATCGCAACTATAACGCCAAACTGCTCTGCGTATTTAACAATTGGTCTTAAATTATCTATAAAGCACTGTAAAGCTTCCTCTGAATGGTTAGCTGGCTCATACTTGTACTCCTCATTGACAGCACCTGTCTCTGTACCAACTACGCCACAGCCAAGTATACTTGCAAATCTTATATGTGCCTTATATTTCTCAACTATCTCCTTGTGCTTCTCCTCATTAGGATTGCAAAGGTTAAGGTAACAGCCAAGTACTGCTATATCAACCTTATTCTCTGCACATAATTCTTTAATATACATTGCAAGACCCGGTGTCATAGTCTCTACTCCAGGCTTGAACTCCTTAATAGACTTGCTTAATGCTATGTGCATACAATGAAATCCCTGATTATGTATATTAGGAATAAGTTCATTAAGTGGTGCATATGCCACATCGTGTGCTCTTATACCGATTCTCATAATTAACCTCCTTAGGCTGTTACTCTGTGTTATGATTATTTAACCCAAACAGCCATATCAGTATATTCTTTCTGATATGGCTGTCTGTTTCCGGTGTGCTGTGTGTCCCAGTAAAATGACATCTTTCATTACTGAAATGCCATCTTATGCCTCTTACACATACATCATAATATTTATTTTAACACATTATTGTCAGAATGTCATATTATTTTCACTAATTGCATTATAATAAGTTGCAAGTGGTATGAAACTCTGTGCAAATCCTTTCCCTGAATTACCCTGACATATTACCGCATCATCTATAATAGTCTTGACTCCTACTGCTCCCTTAGGCACTTCATTCACAGCACCCCTGAACGTATTAAGTCCATATTCAAGATACTGTTTATTACCTGTAAGCTCATAGGCTATTGCAAGTGCTTCAAGAAGCAGGGTATTATTTCCATTTCTTGCAAGACTTGGAAGCTCCTTATAATAGAACAAACCATTATCCATATAACAGTTCTCTGTCAGGTCATCAACTGCCCTTAATATCATCTGCCTGATATCTTCTCTTGGGAATATTCTGTAATATCTCATAACGCTTCCTACCGCTATTGATATCATAAAGCCTACTCTTATCGCTGTATTATCTGTGTAAGGTGATAACCAGTCACCATATTCTTCTTCCCACTTCTTAAAATTATCAATTATCCAGTCACATTTTACAAGCCATTTATTATCATTAGTCTCTACATACAGGGCTGTAAGTGTTCTTAGTGCCCATCCGGTTTCCCTTGCATTGGCTTCACCCGGCACCTGATACATAGGAGTTTCAAGAAGTTTTAATACATTTTCTCCTATTCCAACGGCTGTATCATAGCCTCTCTTATCACCTGTAAAATGGTAATAATCAAGCAGACCCTCGACCCACTCGTGAGAGCATACCATAACACCATTCTTACAATGTCCAGCCGTGTGCTCCCACTGTCCGCCAATTCTAAGAGGATTACTACTGTAATGGCACACATCTATATCCATCCAATGCTTTGCTGACACAATCAGATAATCCATAAATCTTCTGACACCGGTTCTTGCATACATAAGTGCACAGGCATGTGGATAATCGTATTCATTATTGCTCCAAACAGGCTTTCCACCGCCACGTCCCTGAACAGTGTAGCCTTGATCTACCGTGTCGCCCCAGTTAAGCATACCATAGCACCTTGAATGTCCGTCTGCTTTTGCCATAAGTGATATCTCAAAATCGTCATTATGCTTTACAGGGAACACGTCAATCATAACCCCTGCCCTCTTAAACACTTCTGGTGCTATATATGGTCTGTCTGGCATCTGGTATATAAGACTTCTGTTGTCTATCTCCCACAGCTTCATAGCAGGACTATGAAAATGTATCATAAACTGCTGTTCTTTTGCCATTCCTGACTGCATAGTAATCTCCCCGACATTCTCAGGAACAAGCATAACAGCCACACCTTCACTGCACGACTTCACTGCCTTAGGATAATTCTGCTGTGCCTGATGAACCGTAATACTAAAACCATCTTCACCATCAGTATAATCAGCCATAAATGTTCCATAAAATACCTCTGCAAAATGCTCATTAGCCTCTTTCACAAGATATTTATCATCAATTACCTCATTGACCTCCTCGCCATTCTTACCAATTATAAAGCTTGTCTTATAATTAGAAGTTGCAACGACGGTTCTTATATTATTGACATCAGCCTTCTTTTCAAGCATATCAAGCTCTGTTGTACCCCTTGTCACAAATACAGGACCATCATTATGCGAATTATCTGTACGGATATCACCACAGCCTGTTGAATCGTTACCTGCTGCAATTTTAAGTGGCTTTAACTGCTCTGTAATTACACTATCTTCTGATTTCTTAATATAAAATACAAGCGACTTTATCTTTAACTCATCATCTGATGTATTAATAATTCTGTATGTAATATTAACCCATGGCTTTCCGGCATAACCAGTGACTTTAATAACTGCCTTAATATTTTTGTTCTCAATATTCCCTACTGCGATATTACTGCACTCAGCTTCTACGCTTGCAGTAACTGGTCCAGCCTCAACAACCTTCCACTCTCCAATCTTAAGCTTATAAGCATTGCCATCTTTATCCTTAAGATATGGACCTTCAAAATTCTTATCTGTATATACTTTCCTGTAATCATTAAGCTGCCTGAATATTGAACTGCTGTTGTTGGCAACCTCATATTCCAGACTGCCGCATTTTATTAAAAAGCCATTATTAACCGGTGTTACACTGATGGTGCCATCTTGATTAGCACACTCTGATTGTCCGTCTGCTATAAGATTAGCTAACTCCTGTTTAGTAGTTGTCAATACTGCCTTTGCCGACTTATTAGCTGGTAAATCTGCCATAAAATCAACAAAAAGATACTTTATACTACCGTCATCATACTCTGCCGTAACCTTTGGCTGGATAATACATTTTCTCTTATTCTGAACTATGCTTATATTATCCGTATTATATAGTTCCCCTTTAGCAAATGGAACTGCTATGCTAACACATTCATTAATTCTTGGATATCTGTATAACTTGTCAAAAAATATATCAACCATATAAAGCCTCATTTCTGTTATGCATTTTACATATGTAGTGTCTGCTATACTATTTCTATTACGTTATGCGTTAAATCTTTAACTATTGTTATTATAATATTAATTGCCACTTCTAACCACTGTTATATTTGTCCAATTTATGATATTATACATATTAATTTACATATAAGGCACATAATCAGGAGGAATATTTTGAACTACGCTGAAATTAAATATAACGACATCGCCAATGGTCCTGGAGTACGTACAAGCATTTTTGTAAGCGGATGTACACACCACTGCAAAGGCTGCTTTAATGAAATTGCGTGGGATTTTAACTATGGTACACCTTTTACTGATGCAACCATATCTGATATCATTAATTCAATGAAGCCAGATTATATTGCTGGTCTTACACTGCTTGGCGGCGAACCATTTGAACCAGCCAATCAAAGGGGACTTATTCCGCTTCTAAAGGCTGTAAAGGAAAACTATCCGGCCAAGGATATATGGTGCTTTACCGGTTACCTTTTTGATGAGGATATTATGGATAAAATGTATGACAAATATCCTGAAACCAGAGAAATGCTTTCATATATTGATGTATGTGTGGATGGCAGATTTGTTGAAGAATTAAAAGATATGATGCTTAAATTCAAGGGTTCATCAAACCAGCGCACAATACTTGTACAGCAGTCTTTAAAAGAAGGCACTGTAGTTACTGCTGAAGAATATCAATAATCAGTGGAAAATCTATATAAAAAAATTCAGGTATTAGTCAGTCACCTGAATATCAATAATATTAAGGAGAATAATTATCAATGAAACAGACAGTTAAATTTAAAAAGCTTACACCAAATGCAATAGTTCCAACTTATGGTACAGAATTCTCTGCCGGTGCAGACCTCTATTCCGGAATGACTGAACCAGTGATAATCAACGCTGGTACTACAGAATTCATCAAGACAGGGATTGCTATGGAAATCCCAGAAGGCCTTGTTGGTCTTGTATACGCACGAAGCGGTATGGCGTGCAAAAAAGGTCTTGCCCCAGCCAATAAGGTCGGCGTTATTGACTCTGATTACCGCGGCGAGCTTATGGTTGCATTACACAACCATTCACAATCCCCTGTAACCGTTGAACCTGGCGACAGAATTGCACAGCTTGTACTCACACCTTATATTACTGCTGAATTCGTTGAGGCTGAGGAATTAAGTGATACAGTGCGAGGTGATGGAGGATTTGGGTCTACTGGGACTAAATAATATTCAGCATATTACTGTCATTACATACAATAGCAGCTTCTACCGAAGCTGCTATTGTATATTTATATTTATCCTTCTTCATAAGCATACAATTGAATATTTCCCCCAGCGGTCAATAAACCGCATTTCCCATTATCCATTTTATATACTTAAACTTCTATTTCCGCTGCCATGCCATTACATATTCCTTTTCTCCAGTAGCTTCATCTAAACCACTATTCTGAACATCAAATCCTTCTCTTTGATAAAAAGATATTGCTCTTGTATTTTTTTGATATACATTCAAAAGCAATTTACTCCGTTTATCTTTTGCATAATTCAACAAAGCTTTACCTATACCATGCGATTGCATTTCGTCAGAAACAAAAATACCCTCAACATATTCATCGTTTAGACCTATAAAGCCCCATATTCCTTGATTATCTTCATAGACATAGACAGTTGTCTGTAATAATAGTTCTTTCACTAATTCAAAATTATTTTTCCAATATTGCACAGATATAAAATAATGTGCCTTTATATTAGTGTCCAACCATATCTTTGCAACTCTATTTACATCTGCTTTTCGTAATTTTCTAATCACAATGGTAGTTCTCCTACAAATTCCTATTGAACAAAATTTTTTTATTTCTCTTGAAGCATCTTAAAATGCTTCAGCACCTCCACAATTGCTCTCTCACTTATCTTGCAGACACTGTGGTTGCCGGAAGTTCCAGACATCCATCCTCCCTTAAGCATACAAATAAGATTTCGGTGTAATCCTCCGGCACATTTTCTGTCATTTTCAAATGGTAATACTCGTAATGCACCCGATTCTTTTCCATTACAGTAGCCCCATTGTAGCGGACACTCCTGCGTACAGTTAAATACAACACATTTGTCGTTCATACTATAAATTCATCCTTTTAAATTAATTTAGGCTATCGGGATTGCGCCTCTTTATCAGTCGGCCATGATCTCCGAAGAGCCACATAGGATATTAAAAAATTGGCAAACCAACCTGCCGGTACAGCAAGCCAGACAAATACAATGCCAAAACGCGGTGCACAAATCAAAGCAA
>ERZ1026890.1079-NODE-1079-length-10191-cov-19.721586_pt1 | contig 10191 bp, 8 predicted proteins | sample MGYA00380175_ERZ1026890 | MGnify/ENA primary metagenome ERZ1026890 (study PRJEB33269, sample SAMEA4719811) | human gut metagenome | biome: human-associated habitat; feature: organic feature; material: feces | place: Cameroon | collected 2013-10 ...
AGACAGACTTTCAAAAGATTGAACTATTATATTATTTGCCTATCTAACTCAAAGTAAGTAAATTGATGACAATTTACTTTTTAACTTAAGCTAATTACAAGATATGAAAATTATAAATATAAAATTAAACAGAGGCATCTATCCAGTACTTACTTTCTTTGTACTGTCAATTGTCATCTTTATGATCTCAAGAACTGCCCTGTTAATTTGGCATCCAGAGGGAACTGAGAGCCATATCTTTGATATATACAAATACGGTCTACTCTATGATGTATCAATCAACTGCTCAATGTATGCAGTGGTTTTCCTAATTTGTATTCTGGCAAACTTTTTAAGTAAAGTTCCTGCTTTTATCCTTATTTTACAGAAAATTCTATTAAGTCTGATTATTACCATTCAACTCTTACTAGAGGTCTCAACGCCTTCATTTATTATTGAGTACGGTGTAAGACCAAACCATATCTATGTTGAATATTTGATCTATCCAAAAGAAGTTGTATCCACTTTAGTAAATGGCCATTTATTTGAATCATTATTCTGCATTCTAATTTGTATTACAGCTTTCATACTCTTCTATAAATTAGCGTCAAAGCTCTATCGTGACTACACTTCTATTAAAGTAAAAAAAAGTTTACTGTGCCTAGTACTTGCAATTGTGTTAATTCCATATGGGATTCGTGGAACTATTACCAATCACAAACCATTAAATCCATCTAATTCTAGTTTCTGCACCTCTCCTCTAGGAAACACTATTCCTGTAAACTCTCCCTTTAATGTCTTTTATGCTCTAAGACATATCTCTGATAGCGACATTAAGAGTTCAAGCATTTTTGCTTTTGACAATACAGTAAATGTTTTAAATAACTATGATAAGTTCTCAAAGGTAACAAAACCAGAGACCATTGATAACTCTTGTCCAATAAATCAGGTTATTACCCCAAAGATCTCCCCTTCACAAAAACGCAATGTTGTAATTATTGTCGAAGAGAGCTTTGGAGCTCGTTACGTACAATCTTTAGGTGGAGATCCTATAGCTCCTGAGCTTGAAAAACTGAAAAACGAAGGCTGGTGGTTTGAAAGACTTTATGCTACAGGACATCGCTCTGTAAGAGGTCTTGAAGCAATCACTGCTTCATATCCACCTAGTCCCTTAGCCTCTCAGGTAAAGCTAGAACACCGAGAGGAACTTACCACCCTATCTTCTATCTATAAGAGATTAGGCTATAAGACCAGCTTTATCTATGGTGGCGAAAGTCACTTTGATAGTATGAGAAGTTATTTTTTAAATAACGGAGTTGAAGAGATCATTGAGCAGAAAGATTACAAAGATCCTGAATTTGTTGCCTCATGGGGTGTATCTGATGAGGATCTGTTCAAAAAGGCTAATGAGAAATTTGTAAAGTTATCAAATAACAATCAGCCTTTCTGTTCTGTAGTTTTCTCAAGCTCATTCCATGATCCTTTTGATATTCCTCAAGGCAAAGTCAATATCGATGGCGTGAAGACAGATGATCCTAGACGTTTGACAGCTGCAAAATATGCTGATTATGCTTTAGGCAAATTCTTTGAGCAGGCTAAAAAAGAAGATTATTACAAAAATACAGTATTCTTAGTGATTGCAGATCATGACTCGAGAGTTCGTGGCATTGGAGCCTTCCCTTTAACAAACTACTCAATTCCAGCTCTAATTATCAGCCCTGATATCACTCCTCGCGTAGATAAGAGAATTGTAAGTCAGATTGATATGCTACCTACTCTATTGTCACTTACAGGCGTGTCAGGTGAGTTTCCTTTATCAGGAGAAGATCTGAACCGTGATGATATTATTGAACGTGCTCCTGTAAGCTATAACGAGCTCTTTGGCTATGTTAAAGGAGACAAGTTCACACTCTTAGTCCCAGGCACTGCTCCAATCTTCTTTAAGATAGGAGAGCACAACACCATTACTGAGAGTGACTCTCTTTCACAAAAAGATCTGGCTGTATCTGTGAGTGTGTTAAATCTTGGAATACAGATTTATGAGAACAATTTCCAAAGAATAAGCTGTATTAAAGGATTAAAACAAGAATAGAAGGACACTATAAATCCTAACAAAAAGCCTGCTTTAGTATGGCCCCAGGAATTGATCACTTAAGTTTCTAGGTCATACTAACAGAATTTAAGGCTTGTTTCCTAAAATTAATTGGAGACAGGCCTTTTAACTTTTTACATACTCTGTCAGAGTTATACCAGTTTATATAATCTTTAATGGCTTTTTCTAAGTCATTTAAATCTTTAAATGTCTTTTCCTTACCATAAAACATTTCAACCTTCATCCTGCCAAAGAATATCTCAATCATGATGTTGTCATGAGTAGTATCTTTCCTTGACATGCTTTGGATTAGGTTATGCTTTTTAAGCCAGTTGCAATAATGCATATGTTGATACTGCCAGCCTTGATCTGAATGAACCAAAGCTCCAGAGACTTTATTCTCTTCTAGTACATTTTCAAATCTATTTAGCATACGGTTAATCTGGTCAAAGGATGTGTGTCTGGCAACATCATAGGCAACAATCTCATTTGTACACATATCAATGATTGGAGACAGATATAGCTTTCCTTCTGCAATAGCAAATTCAGTAATATCAGTTGCGAAGCTGGTCATTGGCTTAGCAGGATTGAATTCTCTGTTAAGGATGTTTGGAGCAATCTTCCCAACAGTACCTTTGTAAGAGTTGTATTTCTTATATGCTCTAGGATGGGCTCCCTGAAGCTGCAGATGATGCATCAGCTTATGAACTGTCTTGTGGTTCAGATGCATGCCCTGGTTGTGTAAGGCATACATTACACGTCTATATCCATAGCGTTCCTTGCTATCAGAATGAATCTTCCTGATTGCAGCAATCTGCTCACTATAGACTGCATCTAAACATTTAGAAGGTGCTTTACGTAGCTGGTAAAGGTATGAGCCTCTACTCATCTGAGCTTCTTCTAAAAGCATTTTGAATGGGTATTTAGTCCTTAGCTCAAGCACTAATTGTGCTTTTATTTGTTGGTTTTCTTTCTTAGATAATCTTGGGCTAAGGCCTCGAATTTTTTTGAGAATTCTTCATGGCAGCGAAGTCTTAAAAGTTCTTCTTTTAAGGCTTTTATCTCTTCCTTTGTATACTCTTCTTTATCGGAACTTAACAGACTGTCTAGGTTAACTTTATTTTTGTTAGCCTTGACTTCATCTTTCTTTGGGCTGCCAGTTTTCTTCATATTTCTCAGTCCTTCTTCTCCCTTTGACTGATAAATATCATACCAACTTTTTACTGTTGAAAGATTTTTTAATGGTGTGGACCCACTAAGCTGAAGATGCTAAAAACAGATTAACTGTGTATAGTATCGATAGAAAGTAAATTAACAACCAAGAAGGTCCACAAGATGATTGTAAATGAAGTTGCAAAGAATGTCGAAAAAATTATTTCTATTGATACAGCTAAGAATTCTTTTCAGGTACTGGTGGTAAATCAGAAAACAGGTAAAAAGAAGAATACCAAGGTACAGCGTTCAAAATTTGTTGAGTACATTTTAAAGCAGGGACCTTGTCTAATCTTTATGGAGTCATGTTCAGCAAGTCAGCACTGGGCAAGACTATTTGAAAGTTTTGGATTTACGGTAAAGCTCATTGCTGCACAGCATGTAAAGGCATTTCTCAGAAACAGGAGAGTCAAGAATGATGAGAGAGATGCAGAGGCTATCTATAAATGTGGCATACAGCCTGATACCAAGTTCGTAAGAATTAAAACAGTTGAAGAGCAGACAGTTGCATTACTGCATACTTTAAGAAAAGCTGCAGTTTCACAGAGAGTTGAACTTAGCAACAGAATTAGAGGTATCCTTGCTGAATTCGGAATTGTAGTAGCCAGAGGTAGAGGCAGTTTTAATTCAGAAATAGAAGCTTTGTTTAATGAATGCGAAAAGATACATGATGTTAATTTAAGAGTAGCTATAAGCTCTCTGTTTGAGGATTACCATCGCCTGGAACAAAGAGAAAAAGAACTGTCAGAGAAGATTGAGTCTCTTAATAAAGATAATGAGCTTGTTAAGATAGCTTTAACCTGTCCTGGAGTAGGTCCTCTTACAGCCAGTGCCATTGTAGCTGAGGTTGGTGATGCATCGCAGTTTAGAAATGGTCGTGAAATGGCTGCATGGAACGGTGTTGTTCCAAGTCAGCATTCTACAGGAGGTCGTTCTACCTTAGGTGGCATAACCAAGACAGGGAACAGATATCTCAGAACTCTGTTAGCACAATGTGCCTGTGCGGTTATACAGAATGCATCAAGGCATCTTGAACAGGGAAAGGATACACACCTTGACAGATTTGCTCTGAGATTAAAGCTAAATGGCAAACCAGTAAAGAAAATCATGATTGCTATTGCCAACAAGATAATCAGAATATTATGGGCAATGCTGACTCAAAGGAAAACATTTGAAAACAAAGCAAATGAGATATCAGATACATCTGCTGAGCTTCAGCTTGCTTAAAAAGATTTGTTATAAGAACTCTTAGGAGAAATAGCAAAAAAGTTCCCACCAGGGAAATGCACAGAGAAAGATAAATTTGGCATAACAGGTAAAACCGGACTGTATCAAACCTGAATGGAATAATGGTATGAATGGTATGTAGAGAACAGCGATACACGGACGCTCGCTCATCTCCAGGTACTTCAGTCAAAGCTCAATCATCCTAGGCAGTAGCTTTCATTGAAGAGTTTTCATAAACAAACTTTTCGGAGCCATTCCCATGAAGGCAGCCAGATTCACAGCAGATGAAATTGAGCGTGTTGCTTATCTTACCTCAAAAGGATATCTGCCTGTTGCAGTTGATGTAGCCTCAAGAGTCTTTCAGGTATGCTACTACGATTTAGGAGCAAAGCATATCAAAAACTATCAGCTTTCCAGAGTAAAATTCTTTGAATTCATCGATGATACCCAGACGCCAAGAAAGCTGATTGGCATTGAAGCCTGTGGTTCATGCAATTATCTTTGCAGATACATTGAGGAGCATAACCATAAGTGTCATATTCTGCTAGCTCAAAAGGTAAAAGCCTTTTTACATCTTGATAAAACAGACAGAATTGATGCCTTAGGTATCTTAAAGGCACTAATCACACCATCAATGCAGCATATTCCTGCAAGAACACAGGAAAACCAGTATCTGCTGAATCTTATAACCGTACGAGAGCAACTTAACAAGCAGTTTGTTCAGACGGTCAATGCAGCTCATGCCTTTCTTTATGAATCAGGTGTAGTGGCAGGTACAGCTTCTGTAGCATCAGCAACCAAGGTAACAGAAGCCTTAAAAGCTCTCTGTAATGCTGAAACTAAAAAAGAGCATTCAGAGGATGACTGCAGTTACAGTCACTTAAACTGCATCAGTGAAAGTCTGCTCAGTAACATTGAGTCTCTGCAGACAAAGATAAAAGAGATTAACTCTCATCTCTTATCCTACGCTTCAAACAATGAAATCTGCTCTAACCTTCAGACAGTTCCTGGTATAGGTAAGCTTTCAGCTGTAGCACTTTATGCTGCTATGGGTGAACCAGAGAGATTCTCCTCATCAAGAGCTTTTGCAGCTTTCATCGGAGTGGCTCCGGTAACTACAGGTACAGGAGGTAAAACCACTGTCCTTGGTATTCGCAAGTCTGGTATTCAGAGCATTAAAAAGATGCTCTACATGTGCGCAATGGTTTATTTAAGACAGGCCATGAAAAATGGTACTGAATCATCATGGCTAAAACTGAGACTTAATCAGAACCGTTCTAAAAAAATCATTATATGCGCCATTATGAACAGACTTGCCCGTATTGCCTATGCAATAGCCAAATCAGGACAACCTTTTGATGAAAACAAATGCAATATGATTAAAAAGCTGAGGTAACGTAAAGTTGCCTTAAACAGTCAGTATTCTGCAAAATCCACGACTAAATTAATTTCATTCTTTTAAATTCATAGATTACTTCCTAAATTTTTAAATTCAGATCTTTTATAAATCATCGTCTCTCTTATATTTTTAAAATCATTTCTTATATTTTTAAATCCAAAAGGTCATTTCACAATTAAGCACTTTGGAAATGACCTTGTTACTTATTTACTGTTCAGTCTATTTTCTTCTGGAAGGGCCTTTAAGCTCGATTTCTATAGCAGGATGCAATAGTCTGTCAGTTGCAGCTTCAGCTTTAGTATCGCTACCTAAAAGAATTGGAAAGGCACTCTTCTTTAGCTGAGTTGATATAACTGTTGATGCTGTTTTATACCTGTCATCAATAATATTGAACAAATCTTGAGATTCTGATGTAGATATCTTTGAAATTCCAAAGTCATCTAATATCAATACCTTGAATCGTTGTAAATTTCGCATGAATCTAAGTTTATCCATCCCTAGCTTATTGCTCATTTCCAATAAAAGGTCTGAAGTTCTGTAATACCTTACAGAAATACCATTAGAACAGCAGTTGTATCCAAGTGCACAGGCTAATCCCGTTTTACCAACACCGCAGGAACCGCTGATGATGACATTACAGCACTTTGTTACCCAGTTTAACGAGGTGAGACTGGCTAATGTTTCATCTTTTAAACCGTAATCAGCTGTTGAAGTTAAATCAGTAAGACGCAGATGATCTTTAAACTTTGCATTTTTAATCAGAGTAAAGCAGCGCTTTTCTTTATTTAAAGTTTCCTGTATATCAACACAGCTTAACAGTCTGTCTTCAAATGATAGCTTTGCATAGACAGGTAAATTTGACAGCTGATTTTCAATTTCACTGGCAAAGCCTTCCAACTTCAGATTTCTAAGTCTTACAATAAGCTCGTTCTGTTTATCAGTCATTGCAGTGCCCATATTATTCTCCATAATTGAGGTCTAATTCATTTGAGATATCTTTAGATGCAGTTTCTGCTTTACTATCCTTTTGAGTTTCTGCACTTCTAAGGTGTGCTAGATTAGGATCAGAGCAGAAATCAAATTCACTCTGGTGGTAGACTTTTCCTCCGTTGTAAACAGCTTCCTTCTGGACCTCTTCATATATAGACAGTAAGGTGTTGCTGTTCCATTTTTGAGGCTCTCCACTGAGCATTCTGTCAATAGCTTCGTCAATGAATGAATTTATGTACTGCTTTTTTCTGTAACAGTTAATAATACGGATACATCCTTTCTTGCCGTTTTCAAAACCATAACGTTTCACCATACAGTCACAGAATCTTGCAAGAGGCTGACTGATTTTTAATGCAGCATCCATAAGACTTTTAAAATTAGGATACATAAGCCTCTTAAGAGTAACCTCCCTATGATTTTCTGGCATATGTTCAAGTTTTATGTGGTTGGTGCCGTCATTAGTAATAGTATGAGTAGCAATCTCTTTTAAATCGTGACAGATTTTTAACTGATTACCACATATAGAGGCACTAACGTACTCTCCAGCATACTGATATGGTACAGAATACCTTTCTCCTTTGACCTTAACTGTATAGTCAAGGCCAACCTTGATAAAAGGTATGTGCTCATAGAACTCAGGGATGGTACCTTCTAACTTACGTGATTTGGCGATTTCATAGGTTTTAAAAAGGTATTCCCTGGTTCTGGTGCTGTCATTTCTGAATTTTGCTTTGTTTATATACTTATCAACAAGACCGATTAACTGTCTGTTAACTTCTTCTAAAGACAGGTGAGGATCATGTGATATTGCAGGAAGAACATTGTTCTGTACCATGTTAACCATAGCTTCAACACAGGATTTTTCTGTAGGAGAATAAGGATTTGAGGTAGTGACAGAAACTTTGAAATGTTTCATGTAGTGATGGAATGAATCATTAAAAATTGTCTCTGCGCCAACCGTATGTTTAACAACAGCTGCTGTTCCATTGTCAAACTGCAGATTATATGGAATGTATCCAAAGTACTGAAAAGCTTTTCCTATAGCCTCACAGGTACATTTAGTTGTCTGTCCCGGCACCACCATGGCAAAGGTCATGTATGAGGCTGCCCATGTCATCACAAAAACAGAACCATGACGGAGATGCTGCTTTGAATCAAAGTAAGGCCAGGTTTGTCCGCAGTAATCAATACATACCTCGTAACCATAAGGATGATCCTGTGTCATGTATATCTTTGCACCTTTGAGCTTTTTTAATTCATTTCCAAGCTTTGCATAAAAGTCACTTGAGCTGACAGGCTTTTTACCAATTGATTCGCATTTATCAAGGTACTCGTTAAAACAGAATTTCCTGGTAACCTTGGCATCAATGACTTCATTTGCTATTTCCTTAAAATCTGGAATATAAGTATCTGGTTTGGCTCTGCCCACAATAATTACATCGCCATCTTTAAGATCAATCATGCCTGGATATATGCGTCTGGCAAGCTCACTTTCACTTAGTTCAGACAAGGCTCTGCATCCATCAATACCCTTATAGAATCCTTCTTTTTCAAGACGATGCTTAAAGATAGATACAGTACTTGGGGAAACACCATATTTATTGGCTATGTCTCTATGTTTGAAACCACCTAGGATCTCCATACAGATAGCCGTCATTGTTCTTAATTTCATCGAGAATATCCTAAAAAAAACGTCACATGACGCAAATTTATTGACGTCAAAATTTTTATAGAGTTGAGATGAAAAAATTACAATTTATTGATATTGGAAAACCGTTCAGAATTATTGGAAAAATATGCAAAGATATCGAAAGAGCGTTCCGTTTTAAAGGAATTAATGTGAATTTTATTGTAATGATGATCGATTATATTGGATTTGCGTTTATATTAAAGTGGAATTTGCAAGTATTCCATCAAACGTGAAAAAGCACCTTAACTTCAGGGCGTCCGCTGAGGTTAATGCTCCAAGGCAGGTTGTTTCTTACTGTACTCTCACACTGGAGGTAAGAGGATCCACATTGATCTCAAACTCAATTAAAGAGTTTATTTTACTTGCTGAATTGTCCCTTTCTCCAGTCTGAGAGTGCAGTTGAAAACACGCCTTCTCAGACCTCCATTGTGGGACACCTGCTGTATATGGTGATTGTTTATGAGCTTACTTAATTTGACTGTACTCTCACGCTGGAGGTAAGAGGATCCCGAAATTTCTCAAAACTCAGTTAAAGAGTTTATTTTATGGTATGAATTGTCCCTCTCTCCAGTCTGAGAGTGCAGTTTGAGGTTCAGAAACAAAACATCATATACGCATGTGATCTTGAATATAGTTCAGGTCACCATTGAATGGACAAATTAAAAGGCGAAGACATCTGAAAAACAGAGCTTCGCCTTCGTTTTCTCTGTTACACTTTATATAGAGATTCATAAGTGTATAAGGAGAGAAAACACATGAATACTAACAGTACACAGACATCAAATTCAATCCTTTCTGAAAAATATTTTTGCGGAATTGATTTGGCAAGCAAAGTTATTCAGGTAAGTGTCACCAGACCCAATGTGGAAAGTTATGATCTTTCATTGAAGATAAAAGATTTTGATGAATTCATTAAAAAACACTATTCTGATAATTATATCTTTGCCATGGAGGCCTGTGGTAACTCCAATTACTGGGCTGATAAGATTGCAAAACAAGGTGGAGCCGTTTATATCTTTCCTGCACAAAAGTGCCGTTCATACAATCATGGCTGTAAGGATGACAGAGGTGATGCCAGAGGAGTAAGAGACTTACTGCTTACCTATATTGCAAGTCCTGAAGCGGCAACTGTTCATCCTTGTGTGATACGAGACAGACAGAGCAGAGCTGATATGGAAATGGTTAAATCCTATGGTGATATACAGTCAGATTTAACCACGTATCTAAGACGTCTGATTGCATTTCTAAAAGAGCAGGATGCCACACTATGCTACAGTTATTCCATGTCTCCAGAAGAGACCATCAGAAAAGCAAATGAATATACTGTAAAACTGAACGCTGAAGATGCTGATGTTAACTTTTCACTGATTACCGACATACAGGATCAGTGTGCAATCATCACTCTAATTCTCAAAAGAAGACAAAATATCTATGCTGCCTTTTCAAGATATTTGGATAAACATCCTGAATGCAGATATCTTATGGCTGTTCCCGGTTCTGGTCTGTTACTTGCTGCAACCTCACATATCGTTACTCAGGGAGATTTTTGTTCGTTATCACTAAGAAGATCCGAAGTAATCAAAGATCCTTTATCAGTAAGAT
>ERZ1026890.1091-NODE-1091-length-10059-cov-58.762795_pt1 | contig 10059 bp, 11 predicted proteins | sample MGYA00380175_ERZ1026890 | MGnify/ENA primary metagenome ERZ1026890 (study PRJEB33269, sample SAMEA4719811) | human gut metagenome | biome: human-associated habitat; feature: organic feature; material: feces | place: Cameroon | collected 2013-10 ...
ATTTATTAATGTATAATAACGGTTTATCAACAATTGCGAATTCTTGTAGCTTTCTTTTCTCAAGATTGTATTTTTTTGAGATGAAATAGCTAATGATTCCGAAATTTTATTCAATACAATATACCCATCACTACAACATGTTTCTAACATCGTTTTTTGATTACCCAAAGAATTATCAAAGACTAATGTCTTACCAATTTTTTCTTTTTTGAATATATTATCTAACCACGGATCAGCCAATGTTATATCACTAAACCTATTTAATGTATCTTGACATTTAAAACATTTCTTCTTAATAAATAATCTTGAATGGAAAATCTGAGTCCAAATGGAATTATTATTACCAACAAATATTTCTTCGTCCTTTTTAGTTCTTATTTGTATTCCACTTGGCCATCCATTACCACGATACTGTATATCTACAATATCATTTTCTGATATTTTTTTTCTTTTTAAAAGATATTTTGTAGCGTCAATTGTTTGCTGAGAAGAGCAAGTCAAACCTATTATTATCGACTTATGCCCTGCACTTTCCAATATTTTTCGTATAGCACGTACTTGACAAGGCAGAGCAAAACAGGCAAAATCTCCTTTTATTTCATTTAAATGTGACTTTAGAAATCCTATTAGGTCAATTTCTTGATAAATGGATCCACTAATTCGATAATCATTAAAAGAATGAATAATTTGAGGGTCATATCTCAATGTATTTGAATTAAAAACAAAAGAAATTGATGTTTCTATAATATTTTTATCAAATAACCATTTTAGAAATGATGTACCAATTCCTCCAGATGTTGCGCAAAATCTGACATTTGGATCTGTAGAGTATCCTAAATAAGTTTTCATTTCTTAATCATTTTTTTAAAATATACAAAATCTTTCCACCCCATAAAGATTGCATAAAGTTGAATTTGCATCACTTTATGATAACATGGTATAAATATGTTTGCTAAACAGCCTGTAAACAACACTGTTATAATAGTAACTAAGGCAGAACCTATAATGCCATACTTGGGTATCAATACATAATTTAAAGCAACGCATATCAAGCAACCTAATATATTTCTTATAAAAGCCCATTTTTGGATATGCTCCATTATAATAATTTGGCCACCAGAGGAAGACAATGCCATTCCTACTGCCTTAAAAGCCATAATCTGCAAAACTGGAATAGCCAAGGCATACTTTTCACCATATGTATAAAGGATAAGCCAATGAGCTAATAACGAAACTATCACTGCCATCAGTATAGAGACCCAAGTTGTTATACTGACAAAAGTTCGTTTTTTTTCTTCATAAGTTTCTGGAGAATATTCTTTTGCGCGAACCAACATAGGAGTTACAGTCTGTACCAAAACAGCAGGCAGAAATAATATTAAATCAACGAACTTTCCTGCCGTTGCAAAGTAACCAACTTCTGTTTTATTGAGCATATTACCAATCATTACTTGGTCAATACGCTGATATATAATAACAGCTGCACCAGACAATACTAAAGGGAAAGACTCCTTCAGTATGAAAGGAACTAGTTTTTTATCAAAAGTCCATTCCTTTACAGACCCAACAGTTGATTTGTAACTTAAATAATACCCGCTAGCTACTAAAAATGTATCAAAAATCTGAGCAAATATAAAATATTCTAATGGTGCTTTTATCAATAATAGGAATATTTTGATTATTGCACCAATAAAGGTACGACAAACTTCGGACTTGACTATGTATTTGTTTTGAACTATCGATGTAAAATAGTTTCTTAAAATCGTAACAGAACCAGTAAATAAAGTTAGAGAATAAGCCAAAATCATACTTGACGTGAAACCATCAACTTTAAATACCAATAAGGTTATTACGACTATAAGATATGCAATCACTGCAAATATAATACGCAAACTAAAACAAGTTCCTAATATCGTATCCTTCTTATCAATTTGTCTAGACAATTCTCTTATTTCAATATTGTCCATTCCGAAAGTAGCTATAACCGAAAAGATAGTAACATAACTTATCACATAATTCATTATGCCATAGTTTTCCGGACCTAAATACCGAGCTACTAAAATTCCTACGAACAAGGCACTAGCCATATTAACAATTTTGCCGCCTAATGACCATGCTACATTAGAAAATATAGTCTTTTGATTTGATGTTATTTTCATTATAATAAACTTTTTTTACCTCCATAGCGACTATACTATACAATATATATAATCCCATATAAATAGAAAAAACTTTGCTAAATCATATAAATAAATTATTTTATGGTCCAATATTTTTCTTCATCAATATTATTAGAAAGAAGAGACGTCTTTGATGTTGTCCAATTAGGATAATCATCACCTTTTGTTCTATTATTGTTCCACTGCATTGGAACTAGATTACTTAAATTATAAGTCCCATTTTGAACTAGGGGCTTTTGATGATCTATCTCACATCCATACTGAGAGGAAGTGTCACCATAATAATCATAGCCAATCCAAGCACCGGCATAATCTTTACGCCATTTATCTTTATTTTCACCAGGTATCATTTTTGCTACCGACCAAGCATACTTTTTTTCTTCTTGTGTAAATTCACGACGTTCTGTTGCCATATTCCTACATTTTATTTTCCAAACTCCTTGATTCGTTGTTCTTCCTTCAAAGAGCAAACCAGCAGTTGACCATTCTTCTCGGCTACGATATAGCCATCCAAACCTTGAACTACCACCTTGCTTTCATCGGCTGCATGAACCACGCAGTTCTTGCATTCATACAAGCGGATGTCCTTGCCTACCTTGGCATTACCAGCCTCATCTTGTGGAAGCAAGGTGCGGAGGCTGCCCCAGCTGCCTAAGTCGCTCCAGCCAAACTCAGCTGGCAAGGTATAGATTTCCTTCGACTTCTCCATCACAGCATAGTCTATGCTTATCTTCTCGCAGGTTGGGAAGAGTTTGCCGACTACCTCTTTCTCCTGTTCGGTATAGAAAGAAGGTGACATCTCATTCATGATACTGGCAAGCTGAGGCTGGAAGGTTCGGATTGCCTTACTGATGGTATCAATGTTCCATACGAAGATTCCGGCATTCCAATAGTAATTGACAGCGGCAAGGTATTGCTCGGCTGTCTCCAGGTTTGGCTTTTCCTTGAAAGCCTCAACCTTGTAGATTTCATCTACGGCTGTTGGTTCTGCTGCGGCGATATAGCCATAGCCTATTTCAGGGCGACTTGGCTTGATACCGATAGTAACGATGGCGTTCTTATCGGATGTATAGCTCAATGCCTTGCTGAGTACTCGCTGATACTCCGAGGTATTAATGACCAGGGCATCGGATGGTGTCACCACGATGTTGGCATCAGGATGCTTCTTCTGGATCTTCCAGCAGGCATAAGCAATACATGGAGCGGTATTGCGAGCCTCCGGCTCTGCTAATATGTTATCTACTGGCATGTCAGGGATTTGCTCCTTGACAATGCGAATGTATTTCTCGTTTGTCACTACCCACATGTTTTCGACAGGACAGATTGGCTTCAATCTATCTACTGTCAATTGTATGAGGGAACGGCCTACACCCATCACATCAATGAACTGCTTTGGGTAATCGGGGGTTGACATAGGCCAGAAGCGGCTGCCTACGCCGCCGGCCATGATTATGATTTGGATATCAGAAAACATTTTTACTACCTCAAATATTTGTCTTGGTTACGATCATTCTTTATCTCCTTTCAAAAAGTCCAAGACCTCATCTACGGTTTCGTTAGTTTTCAAAAAACTTCTGCGTGCAGCTTTGTGTAATTTTATTAATTCAATAGCGTCAAGCGTATTTCCTTTGGCGGATATTTCCTCTACACAAACAGCTTCTTTATTATATATATACAAAGAATAGACCTCTTTTGCAGGATCTTCAAAATCCCATGGAGCAGTATTTTCTGAAGACATAGCAATATCAATGGAATTTCCATTAATTTGGGCTTTATAACAATTGGAATCACTTGTTTTATCCCAATGAATTTTATAGTTTTGCGTACTAGTAAGCAAACTTTCTATTAAATTTCTAAATTTTGTTTCCATAATTATTATTTTTGATTTGCGATGAAATTAAATGCAAAACACGAGACACATTAATCATATGACTGGAAATTAAATCGAAATCAACAGTTGCATTCTGATTCCGCTTTAAATTATGCAAAGCTTTAACATCTGAATTTAATTCACTTATATGTACTTGAATGTTCTCAGATTTCAAGTCAAACAAAGAATTACGATTTATCTCAGTCAAAAACTTGACAACAGAATCTATATGTTCTGCTGCTGCATAATATTCCTTTGAATCTATATAATAATGTAATTCTCTAAGAATTCCTTCATATTTAGTTATATCAGATAATGTAAAAAGGTTATTTAAAGAATTAAGTTTATTAGAAACCGCCTCGTTTACTTGTGTTGTAGCATTTTTTACTTGTCTTAATTGCCATAAAGCCAATCCTATACCATGAATGGATGCCCAAGTTCCTACTAAAGATATTTGATTAACCAAACTGGTAGAAAGATAACCATAATTATAGAAAAGGATTAACAATATAGAAATAGCGAAGCAAATCACTGCATTAATTATTATAACTTTCGACATAATAATTAACAGAAAATCAATCTCTTCTAAAAATATCTCGAGTATAAACCTTATCCTTTACATCATCCAGACAAGCATCGTAGCGGTTAGCGATGATGGCATGACTCTGTGCCTTGAAGGCTTCGAGGTTGTTCTCTACTCGGCTACCAAAGAAGGTACTGCCTTCTTCCAGGGTTGGCTCATAGATGACTACCTCTGCACCCTTTGCCTTGATACGCTTCATGATGCCCTGGATGGCAGACTGGCGGAAATTGTCGCTGTTTGACTTCATGGTCAGGCGATAGACACCAATCACGCACTTGTGCTCCTTGCTGGCATCATAGCTGTTGGCATCGGCATAGCTGTAATAGCCTGCCTTCTGGAGAACAGCATCAGCGATATAGTCCTTACGGGTGCGGTTGCTCTCTACGATTGCCTCTATCAGGTTCTCGGGAACATCAGCATAGTTTGCCAGGAGCTGCTTGGTATCCTTTGGTAAACAATAACCACCATAGCCGAAGCTTGGGTTGTTGTAATGGGTGCCGATTCGTGGGTCAAGACCTACGCCATCGATGATTGCCTTGGTATCGAGTCCCTTTACCTCTGCGTATGTATCCAACTCATTGAAGTAGCTTACTCGGAGTGCCAGATAGGTATTGGCGAAGAGCTTGACAGCCTCAGCTTCCTTCATACCCATGAAGAGGGTATCGATGTTCTCCTTGATGGCACCTTCCTGAAGCAGAGCGGCGAAGGTCTTGGCTGCTTCCTTCAACATCTCGACATTGGTTACGGACTTGATAGCCTCATTCTCCTCTGCGAACTCAGGGCGCTCGATAATCTTTGGATAGCCTACGATAATACGGCTTGGGTAAAGGTTATCATAGAGAGCCTTGCTCTCACGAAGGAACTCTGGAGAGAAGAGGAGGTTGAACTTCTTCACGCCCTTCTTGGCATACTTCAAGTAGAGGTTGCGGGTGTAACCTACAGGGATGGTACTCTTAATGACCATCACAGCATCTGGGTTTACCTCCAGAACCAGGTCGATGACTTCTTCTACATGGGTTGTATCGAAGTAGTTCTTCACTGGGTCGTAGTTGGTTGGTGCTGCAATCACTACGAAGTCTGCATCCTTATAGGCTGACTTGCCGTCAAGGGTTGCCACGAGGTTCAATGGCTTTTCTGCCAAATACTTTTCGATGTAATCGTCCTGGATTGGAGAAATCTTATTGTTGAGTTTCTCCACCTTCTCTGGGATTACATCTACTGCTGTTACATGATGGTGCTGAGATAACAGGGTTGCTATACTCAGACCTACGTAGCCGGTACCGGCTACTGCTACTTTTATATTCTTAAAATCATTCATAATGATATTGTGATTTTATTTTTATTATTATTTTTATCGAATCTCTCCGTCTCCCTTTAGCCAAAGGGAGCTCCACCTTTCTCTCCAAGCCTCTCTTCCCTCAGGGACGAGAGGATGTAACCGCCCTCTGGTGCTCAGAACCGCTACGCTCTAAGGTTGGCGGACCATCAAAGGTCTTCGCCAGATTGTGCGGGATGGGACCGCCTGGGGCTATAGGTTCACTTATCTGATTCACCAGCAATAGACGAGAAACTAACGAAGCACCTGCTTACCAACTTGATTTTATCATCATCATGCCGTAATACAAGTTGTCCTCTTTTGGAAATCTCATCAGCAACATTCTTAATTGTTTGCGGGTTGACATCAAATTTTTCAGCTAATTCAGAAATACTTATTTGTCCCTTTTCTAAGAGCTCACTAAAAACTTCTATATCTATCTTGTCCTGTCTCTTTTCTTCCGTCTTGCCAGGTACATCTAAGAATTTTCTATCCATAGCTTGGTTATGGTCTCGTATCATCTCAAATGTCGTATTCAACATTTTGTCGAATAAATCTTTTAGATATTTTGTATGAGCTTCTATATTCGTTGTCAATTGAGAAGAAAGATTGCTAGCCTCTTTCCCCCATTTATAGAAAAGTATGCTCAAGACGAGAGATACAATAGCCAAAACGATAGAAGCTATGCCAACAATAAATGAAACGACATCAAACCAAGTTATAAGTTGTTCCATTTCCATATCATTCTAAATTTTTCTTTAACCAATCGTATTCATTTCCAGAAAAGCCAATACCTGCCCAATGCTTTTTTACTTCAATAACAAATAACTTATCTCCATCTTTAATAAATTGGGTTAAGTAATCTCTGATTTCTCTTGCAGACTTTTCTGTCTTAATCATCCAAACGCTTTCCGTTTGATGCCACCAAGTACCAAAAGCCTTGATGCCATCATACAATTCTTGATATTCTGTCGTTGCATTCTGCAAGTCATACGAAACTGAATATAACATAACTATTTATTCTTTAGAATACTTAATATGCCCATATTATAAATTACCTAATTCAAATTCCCATCTTCCATTTTGAGGTTCTTTCTTGGAATGAAAAACTCCTTTTATTAAACCAACAATTTCCTTGTATTTATGGCAATGCTGGTTTGTTGAAGCAAGGCTGATGTTTATTTTTGAAGATGCTTCATTAGAAATCACTAAGGATATTGATATTGCAACTTTATTGTTACCTGTACCGAAATCTACATCAGTATTTTTCTTAAAACAAAAATCTCTTTTAGCCGTATCCAAACCATCACGAAATATTTCATTATAATCTCGACTTATATCAATAAAACGTGATATGATTGTCTTTACATCTTCTTCCTTGTCTATATTTTTGTATTTTTCGCCAAAAGACACCTTAACAACATTATCAGCCAAGTCTATATTTAACCCATCATACTCATATTCAATAGATTTATTGATGTATAATTCAGAAATACCCTTACGTCCCCATTCTTGAGCATCATCACACAAAATCAACAAGAAAGAGAAGTTCTTTGCTGTCAATTGATAAATGTCATGACAAGTATGAGAAGAAATTGCCCTTAAAATCTCTCGACGAATATAAAATTGTCTCGTATCCTCAGGATCGAAATAATAGTCTTCGTTAGTACTATAATCGGACTCTAAGAAATATCGAAGAATTTTATATATGACTAAAGCACTTAGTATTCCATGCTTATTACGCTCTAATGATTTTTGGAACTTAAAGTAATATTTCGGCTGCAAACGAGCAACATATTTAGAGTCATCACCTTCTTCACGATTTTTCTCAATCATTTTTGAACTCATAAAGCGCAAAACGAAGTCATTCATTGAATTCTGTACTCCATTGAAAGACAAATCCATAGATATAGCAGGATTAACAACAAAAGATTTCATCATGTCTTTAGTTCTTTCTATAACTTCCAAAGACTTTTCCAAAGGATAGCCTAAATCATGAGTTAGAGCCACCAATGTCCAAATTGATAGTTTTTCTATTGGATTAACATTGCACTTTTCATCAATTTTGATTGCTTTTAACAAGACATTGTCGTTAGACAACAACTGAGAAACGCCTAAAATCCAAACTCTAAAGACATGAACTACATGGTCACGATAATATCTACTACTACCATATAATGTAGTTTCGAATTTGATGTACTTATCGAAATAAGTTCTCAATTCCTCAACACCATAAGCCAAAGGATGTTTTGCCGGATTATCTTTAAATGGCTCTCTTGTATCATAATATCTTAAAGCCTTGATTGATTTTTCAATTAGTTTTTCCCAAAGTGTAATCAAACCATTAAAAAATCGAAAGATCTCAAAATCTTCATCATCATCTCTTAAAGAAATTGCATCTAACATATTTCTTATATCTGAATCTAAAGGGTATTCTACTGATATTGAGCCTAATTCTTGATTACAATATGCATCAAAAGAATGATAATTATCTTTTATCTCTTTTAAGAAAGCTAAATCTGTATTCATAGTTACTTCATTTTAAATTGTCCATAACAAGTTTCATCACCACCTTCCTTTTTAAATGCTTCGATTCTTCTTCGCACTACATTCAAATAAGGAGAGTTTTTGTATATATCATAGAAACTATCTTTCCATACATTATCTGGTTCACAACCGAGTTTGGCATTCAAAAGATCATCCTTAAATACCTCACAAGGATATACATTACCGTCATACCGAACATTTATCTTATCGGATGCTGCCTTGCAATAGATACGACAGTTACTGTCAGAATAAGGTAAACCAATTCTTACTTTTCCTTTATATGATTCGTTCAATGCCTTAATCAGTTTTGTTACTTCCCGACTGTCTTCACCTGACAATTTTACTAGTGACAAATTTTCCAAAGCCCTTCCTTGCAATACCAAACGCAAAATGCTAACCTTAGATACTCCCAACTGATAACACATCTCGAATGTAGACTTCAGATGCTTAAAGTTGACTTGCATCGGAACAACATGTGTTTCTACTACCAAGCCACTCGACACACAATCACTAATAGATTTCTTCATCATATCAAATCCACCAACATCCGTTCCCATGATCTGGTCATACAGAGCTGAAGAATCTGCTTCCACATTGAAGATAACCTTATCTACCATACCTCTTATAGCTTCAATATACTCGTTGGGTAATGATGAGTAAACATCATCTTTCATATATATACCGCTGGTATAAACATAGCAAGTTAACCGCTTTTTGGCTATATAACTGATGATATCTAATATTTGCGGATGAAGGAATGGTTCTCCCCCAGAAAGACAAACAGTCTTACAGCCCAAACATTTGGCATCATCTATTATGTTCTTAATGATTTCGAAAGGAATGAGATGTGTAGCCTGTGGGTTAGAATGAGATGAACAATAGATGCAACGATTAGGGCATCTTTGTAAAATCTCAATAGATATTTCACTCAACATAGTTGATATTTTAGAATAATGTGGGTTCACTCACCATTAAATGTTCGTGAAATGAATTCACATGCCATTTAGGTGGAAACATATAATAAATAGAATCGCCTTGTGATTTGTATTTCTGCTTAATTCTCTTATTGCCTACTAAGAGGTCTGGCATCTTAGCCCTTAAGAACTTATCTGTTTCACAAAAGCAATTCTGTAAATCCAAGAGTGTCGGTTCATGACCTTTCAAGGGTCTGAACTCTATATAACCATATTTCTTTTGCAATTCCGAGAAATGCTCTTTTGTATATCTAATGGCATCTTCATAACTATGACCATGGGATATAAAGCACTTGTCGATACCACGTATAGCTCCGATTCCTGCTACAACAAAAGTGTTTTCATCAAAATTGATATATGGAGAATAGTTGAAGTCTATCGTATATTGATAAGCCAGGAAGCCTCCCAAGAAAGCACATCCTCTTAGCAACTGATAAATCTCTTCAAGAGAATGTGCTTTCAGTACTTTATCTATGATACCTTCTCCGATAACCTCTTCCTTCACCATCGTCAGCCATTTTTCATGCTTCGTTGGCAGATAGTCATAACGCTTATGGGAGCCTGTCATCATATAGGCATTATTGAATATC
>ERZ1026890.1094-NODE-1094-length-9992-cov-2.503472_pt1 | contig 9992 bp, 8 predicted proteins | sample MGYA00380175_ERZ1026890 | MGnify/ENA primary metagenome ERZ1026890 (study PRJEB33269, sample SAMEA4719811) | human gut metagenome | biome: human-associated habitat; feature: organic feature; material: feces | place: Cameroon | collected 2013-10 ...
CAGATTATTCACTGCGTTTTCTATGTTACGATTGTATTTCCGGACAGTTTCCCTGCTATAAAAATACTGCGGGCAGATTGCTGTATGACCAAATGCATCTGTCGCCCAGTTACAGGCAGATTGATTGACATAGTATATCAACGGATTATCTCTTGTCATTGCCCTGAATATTTTGTTGAATACCTCTTTTGATATCTGCCCTTTAATCGGAATTGGAATAATATCCTCATGAGCCATCAACCCATTATAGAAAGCCTTGTAAACCGCCTGCTCCTGCTTATTCAGTTGTGCATAATAGTAGCGGTCTACAATCACATCCGCTTCCTCCTTTATTGGTCTACATAAGCCATAACCACAGTGATATCATCACCGCACCCCAGCTCACTTGTCTCCTTGAGCCACTTTTCAAGATTATCTCTTACTGCCTCGTATCCATGCTCCCCAATCATTTTGTAATACTCTCTGCAGGTTTTATAGAACTCCTCTTCGTTCACAAAACTGTTAGAAAATCCATCTGTTGAAAGCATATACAAATATGGCACATCATCTGCTGCATTCTTTCTTCTTATGGATGCCACTGATTTTCTCCATGCATCCAGCTTGGATAAAGAATGTGTCTCTGTGCCAAGGAACTTCTCTGGCTCTACCAATGGAGAAATCCCATCACTTGTAATATAGTTGATATCGCCATCACCTATCTGAAATGAGAATACAAAGGTATCTGTAATAAGCATTCCCAGCAAGGTCGTGCCATACAGCGAATATACTTTCTTCCAGTCTGTATTGCCATTATTATCCTTGACATTTTCAGCCTTATTCTTGTAATAAGACTGTTTTACTCTTGCCTGCCATTCTTCACATATGTCCTGTGCGAAGCGCATATCGCCTTCTCTGTTCAAAAATGTTACCAGATTCGTAAGACCATCCTTTTCCTTTCTATAATTGAGCAGATAATTTTTCATTACTGTGCAGAAAGTATTTACCGCAATCAGAGAACCTCTGTCACTTCTGGGACACTTTGAGCTGCCATGTCCATCTGCTACAGCTATAATCGTGATCTTATCTGAAATTTCTTCTATCTTGCAGTTATCCTGAAGAGGTAATCCATTCTTTTCGTGAGTAGCGCCTTTTACACTTTTACCAAATACATAACGCTTCATGAAATTCCTCCTTTTTACCAAACTGCTCCATCGTCAAAATCGTCCGGACTAGGAATATTACTCATATCTATGACAAGTGGCGCTCCTCCATTTGCAGGTGCAAAAGGATCTCCACTTCCTGCCGGTGTAGATACTGCATCAGCATTCATAGGTTTGCTTGCCGGAGCGGATACCATAGATGCAGTTGTTGATGCCCATTTAATCATCTTTGCAAGTGCAGCTGCATTGTTTGCCTGTAATATCAGTTCCTTGTTACCTGTGAAATCTTCAAGTACATCATCATCTGCATCGGAACCGATAGAAATCGCAATCTTAACTGCTTTCTTGAACCAAGGAAGTGCTTTTAACTTATTCAGTCCATCCTTGTAAGAATCAGTTGGCTGTCCATCAGACAATAAAACAATTACCGGTGGTAATGCTCGTGTTGGCATTGGCGGAATAGAAAGCTGTGCTGCCAGTAATTCAAATGCCTTTCCCATCTCTGTTACACCATTTGCTTCAAGGGGATTCCATGAATAATCTTCAACCGGTACCGGCTTTGCAGTAAGCCAGCTTGCTCCGGATGAAAACTGAAGTGCTCTGATAAGCAGCTGTGCATTTGGATTATTATCTGCTGCTGATGCCATCTCCGGAATACACTCCTCAATAGCTGTATTCACCACTTCCATCTTTCCATCATAAGACATTGAACCTGAACAATCCACTACCCAAAAGAAATGAATCGGTCTGCTTGCCAGTTCTCCACCTGGTCTCTGTAAATCTGCCATAACAATTTTCTCCTTTTACTTGAACTCTCCGACTGACTCAGAGAAATGTATTTTCACACCTGCTGCTATTCCAGCTGTCTTTCCTACTTCCACAGGGATTTGTGTTCCATTCGCTTTTTCATAAGTCCAGTTTAATTTATCCTCATTGCGGATTCCCCATAATGCAGGATTATTTGGGTTTTGCACTACCTCTCCAACCACTGTTTCCATATCAAAATCACTGTAAATATGATGATGTAACAGCTTACTGTTCTGATTCAGCACTACAGTATTTTTTCCAATCACAATCCTAGTTGGTGCTTTCACTGCCTGATGACAATGCCAACATGTATGTGCCGCTCCATTTGCTTCCAGACTTTCATCATAGAATACACTTGCACCACAAGTGCATTTCATCAATCCACTCATCATATTTGCAAACAGGTTCATCCATTCAGGCTCCGTCACACGCTTGCTTGGATTATTAAGTCCGACTGTAAATGATTTGGTAAAAAGCTGGCGTAATTGTTCCGGATATAACGGCCAATAAATATTGGCGTTATCATGGATTCCCGGCACGGGTCTGTTTGTCTTATTATCGGGATCAAAGATAAAAATAGGATCCGTTCCATAAAGTTTTTCTCTGGCTGCCATATCCATACACTTGATATTTGCTTCCTGCTTACCATCCAATGGGTGATTTACCATAAAAAGATAAAACAGCAATACAGCTAATGAATATCTGTCGGTATCTCTTGATGGTCTCGCCTCACCTCTTACAATCTCAGGTGCCATAAATCCTGGTGTACCAAGCACTCCACCCGGCTTACTATTGCCATATGATACATTATCGTTATCACAGATTAATACATCACCATTATCAGGATTAAAAAACAGGTTTCCAAATGAAATATCCTGATACTTTGCCCCAGCAATATGTAGATTTCTATAACCTTTTGTAAGGTTAAACGCTGTCCTGCATATGACATCAAATGAAGGATTTACACGATTTTTCATCAAATCCACTATGCTCTTATAATTCTTTGGACGAAGCGGCATAATATATCCAAACAATGTCCCTTGCGATGGTACAATCAGTTCCATCGGCCAGAGAAACGAACTATCCGGTGCTCCCTTTGCAATAATCTCTTCCAATAATTTCTTCTGCCATGCTGTAGCACTTCCCTTGAAATACCATTTCAACGCATAATGCTTACCATCACATTTCACATCATAAACTTCACCTTGTCCACCAGCACCCAGAAGATTCTCTACTGTATACTTATTTCCGCTCTCAGAAGTAAGTATTGTTCCGTTCTTTAACTGCCCCTCCATTATGGTATCTGCCTCCTTTGCTTCACAAGCTGTAATACTTCATATAATAGATTTCCATCATCAACATACATATTGTATGTTTTACTGCCAAATTGCAGCTCGCAAGCATCTATATATGGAGTAACCGCTGTTAAATATCTATATGTTTTATCAAAACCCTTTTCAGAAGCTTGAAATACAATTCTCTGATTTGTTACATACAGGATCCCCCTATGCTGTACAAGCTCACTATGTTCAATCGGCTTAGCCACACCTACATTCCAGCGATTGCCTTTCAATAATCCCGGCGTGCTGTGTCCTACATGCCGGTATTGCTTTACAGTCTTGATTTCAAGGTTAATTGCTTTATCAATATAATGGATCTTCTCTCCCCGTTTTAAAAACAGGCTGTCTGTATTCAATATCGGTAATCTTCCTGCATGAATCTCATTCTTAGCAACTGCAGGAAGTATGGAATTTATCTTAGGTGGCTGATTATTGCCAAATATTGCATCCAATAAGCCCATACATATCACCTCTTTTCTGTATTCTATCGTAATTTCATGCTTTATGTGTCGCATCTCTGGCGACATTATACCAACTGATACTTAATCTTATTCTTTCGGCAATACTGCTCTGCAAAAGAGCCAAAGGAACATTGCACAATAAACATGTCATCCGTTCCCGTAAAAGCATCCTTACCAATCTGCTGTACACTGTCTGGAATCACAATAAAGTCCAGACTGGAGCAGCCAAAAAATGCACGTTCCCCAATCACATTTAATTTTTCATGCAGATCCACCTTTTTCAATCCACTGCAATTCATAAACATCCGGTCAGTTATCCTTACTATGTTATCCGGTATCTTAATATGCACCAACGATTGGCATTCTGCCAGCAGCTCATCACCTATCCAGAATACACTCTTTGGAATATTAAGTGTCCGTAATCCAGTTCCTTTAAAGGCTCAATTGTTTTAAGCAGTATAGGTAAAGAGATTGATTTTAAGCTACTACAATTTTCAAATGCGGAGTTTTCAATTTCTTCTACGCTAACTGGCAATACCACCTGATGCAACCTTACACAGTCAGAAAATGCATTTAAACCTATATATTTAAAGCCTTCTGTCAGAATTGCCTCCTCTACAGAGGATTTGCTAAAACTGTTATCCGCAATCTCTATAACATTTTCATTGCCTGACCTGTTCTGGAATATAATTGTCTGGTTCCTATCTCCACAAAATCCGGTTACTGCCAATCCATTACCTCTGCGGCTTTTTTCATATACAAATAAGTCTCCATATGACTTTCCCGAAGATGATGTATTATCTTTTATCGCCGGTCCATCTCCCTGCTTCTGTACTGATATGTCACAGGCTTTTCCCAATACTTTATTACCATAACAAAAACACCATATTGACACGATCCAGTCTGCATTGACTCTGCTGATGCCGTAGTCATCCATCAACTGCTTCACATACCGGAAAGCAAATGTGTTATTAAGCAGATTTGCCTTTTGAATATCCTGTGCTATTCCCATGTGGTATGCCATAAGAATCAGATTGATATTCTTTGCCTCTTCCGGAAATATATCTTTCACCAGTGCAGTAAACTGTCGCTTATCATCTATTGAATTTTCATACTGTCGAAGCAGTGCTTCAAAATCATGCTCAAAAATAACTAATCACCTTCTTTATCATTACTATGCAACTTCTATGCGGGTTTGAAGAGCATTCAAAAATTTCTGAAAACTTGGAGAATTATTGTTTTCCAGCGTTAACTCCATTCCTATTTTATCAGCCCATTCACATTTTGCTCTTCCTGTTTCACTGTAGCTATTTTTCGATTTTTTCTGCAGCGCTGTTAAGCCTCCCGGATATACCGCATTGGCAAGTACTTCCCATGTGTCGCATATTGCATCCTGCTCATAAACTTTTAAATTCTTTTTCTTTGCAAGCGGATATGCACTCATAATTGCATTTTCATCCCCTAATAACCATGCCTCCATCTCTTTTACTGCAATACATACCACATAATCTGTCAGCATAACTGACTGGCTGGCTATTTTATCCAGCAACTGCTGAAACTCTTCGTTATCCCTTTTATCATTATCCAATACAACAACAATTGCTGCATGTTTCATGCCTGCCAATGTACGATCAAATCCCCTTAAGTAAATTTGTAAATTATTTAGCAAATTTCCACTTTTACGCTCTAACACATTTCCTTTTGTAGGCAAATGTCCAATCCCTCTAAAAGATTTTGTATCAAAATTAATCTCTTTATCTGGATATTTTTTCTTCAATTTTTCTATCACATGCCTAATCAATATCTCTGTTGATAAATCTTCTATCAAAAACTGAAAATACATGTTTCCCCCTTGCACTTTATCCAAAATATTTACTGTACCACATGTCGCCCAAAGGAACACCCTCTTCTGACAGTTCTTTTACAAATGCATACTCTGATGCCCGTTTAATACTGGAAAATCCGTCTTCCCCTTTCGTTAAAACCCACACATTCTCTGGTGACAACGCATTTACAAAGAAAGGACTATGTGTTGTAACAAATAACTGCTTTGAATATCCTGTACCAACACTCTTTACCATTTCATCTGCTAATAATTTCAAATACTGATGATATAAACCATTTTCAGGTTCTTCTATAAATACCAGCTGTCTTGGATTGCTCTCGTGTAAAAGTAAATAATATGCAAATAATTTTAATGTACCATCTGACATCTTCGGTGAATAGAACGCACTGTCAAACCCTTTTTCCCAAAATTTCAGCATCATCTGACCATTGTCAAATTTTACAGGTTCAATCTTTTCAATATTAGGTAACTTGGTCTGTATCTCCTTCAACACCTTCATAAACTCTTTTGTATTTTCCCGATACATATACTGTGCAACATTATTAATGTTACTTCCTGTCCGGTTCAAATAAGGCTGTGGTGCAGCTGTCTGTAATGTTCGTGCAGCATCTGGTGAAAAATAGCATAAATACCAGCTTTTTAGGAAATTTAAGAACTTTTCAATTCTCTCATACTGCTTCATGGCTCCTAATGTCACAATACCAAGTTTCCGAATATCCGCCAGTTCCACATCTACTTTTTCTCCCTGTACGCTTCGTCCATCGTCGTCAGCTCCGCCTTCTTTTCCTTCATATGCATATCCACGTCCATTTTGCAAAAGCAAAAATGACAATGGACGTCCTCTTTTAGCCACACGCTGACGCAGACGTTCTTCTTTTACATATGGTCGACCGGTTGCATCCTCATCAAGTTCCAACTCGTACGTAATTGGACGTGTATTACTCTTTTCTCTATAATAAAGTTCAAATTTCACAGGTTCCTCTACTCCCTGTGAACGAATCTGCTGAAATCCACCTCTATTTTTAGTATCGCATGCCGCTTCTACCCCAAGTTCAAGGCAATCCGCCAAAAAACCGAATGCATCAGCCAATGTACTTTTTCCGTTTCCACTTGGCCCTATAATAACTGTGATATTTCCTAATGCCATTTCCTTTTGACCGGATAATGTTTTTCCCATTACAATATCTTTTAACGGACCAAAGTTTTTAATTCTTACGCCTTCAATCTTTCCCATGTCTGCCTCCTTTATATGTGATTATTATAGCAACTTTAAGTACCTTATTCCACACCAAGAGCCTTAAACACTGCTTCCTCTGCGGAAGAATAGAAAATCAGGCTGAATGCTCCCACCAGATCCGATGGTACAGTTCCCAGATCTCCTGCGGAAGTAATTGGCAGTAATACCTTCTTTGCTCCGCTGTCCAGACATACCTGCAGCGTACTTGCCAACTCATCTACCTTGATCAGCGTACCACCAATACTAATCTCGCCAAGAATTGCAAGGCTGTTAAGCGGTGTCTTTCCAAGTGCTGCAGAACAGATTGCAATTAACGTCGGCAATGCCAGATTTCCTGTCATTCCAATGCCCTGCATATCCTGATAGTTAATAATATAATCCTTTGTCGTGGTACTGATCTGACCGGAAATACGGTTTCCATTGGCTTTCAGATAATTAAATGCCGTGTTTGTTGCCTCTTTCGATTCTTTTCCTGATCCAATACCGGTACAAGTCAGTTTTCCATTACCAGGCATCATCTGTGTTTCCAGCATATAACAACCAATCATACCTGTCTTTAATTTGGAAACGGTATAAACAGATCCTGGTTTTCCCATACCTTCTGGAATCAGCTTGCCGCCGCCCTGCTCCGGAACGGAAACATAATGCTCTTCAAAGCTGTCATTATCTGTATAAGAGAAGTTTACATCATAGAACTCCATGCCACCGATCTTCTTCAACTGCTCTTTGACTCTGCGGCGAAGTTCCAGTGAAATCTCCACAATCTCACGTAATTCTTCTTTTGTTACCTCTCCATCCGGATACAACAGTTTCGTAAATCCAGAAATCATCTTACGCACCGCAATGGTATCACGTTGATTCAAGTTGTTTCCAAGACGGAAATACTTGTCCATCAGGTCACTGTAGCTGTCCTTACGAAGCTCACGCATAAACTCTGACAGATAATCTGTGATAAATCCATAATCGTTGGTGAATGAATCTGGTCTATATTTCGGAATCTCCCAACCAGGAATATAGCAATGCATACGATCCAAAAACGCAGTATCTGTTCCCATTTCCGGTGGGAATGGATCAAATAAGCTGGATGTCTTTAGAAGCGTATCTACACTCTGATTGATATTTCCCACGAAAACCATGGAAGCCTTTGCCTGAATCTCTGCTTTTCCTCTTGAAAATGCTCCGGATGCCATGTATCCCTTCATGATCTGGATACCATCTTTATCTTTGAACTTAATACCAGCGACCTCATCAAAAGCTACACAGTCCCACATACCTACAAGTCCTACTGTATGATTGGACATATTGTAGAAAAGATTGGCAACCGTTGTCTGTCCTCCGGCAACCAGAATACTGTTCGGAGAAATCTGCTCATATATGTAAGATTTACCAGTAGAACGTGGTCCCAACTCGCAAAGGTTGAAGTTATTCTCTACAAGTGGGATCATACGAGCAATTAAAAGCCATTTTGCTCTCTCATTAAATCTCTCCGGTTCCAGACCAGTAGAACGAAGCAAAATATCCATCCATTCCTCTTTTGTAAATGCTTTTCTTCCGTTTCTCACTTCATCCATGTCTACATGTGGCATCTGGATTGGTGTCAGTTTACGGATACGGATTGGCTGTGTATTCTTCTTATCTTCTTCTATAAACTCATACTCCATCTGCAGGATACACCAGATACCACCACAGAGCAGACGGTCATAGTCTTTCACATAATCCGGATGAATCGGAATCCCTTTTACACCCAGATTAGAGAATGTGGCTTCGTAGCGGTCTTCCTTGGTATTCAATACAACCGTAATACGGTCAATCACGGTATAACTACCTCTTTCACGCAAAAGAGAGAGAATCTTCTGTGCCTCATCCGGACGCACATAGTTATCTCTCAAAATACGCTTTACATTCTCTACACCTTCTTCTATGATTTCTTCATCATCGGAATTACAGTACTGTCCGAGGAGGTATTCCAGTACATAGACCGGAACATTGGCTCCTTCACGGATAGACTTTGTTAAATCCTTCCGGACGATGCGACCGTCATAGTATTGACGGAGTTTTTGTTTTATTTCTTCTCGTTTGTCTTCTGTTGTGTTTTCTTGTTCATTGTTAAATTCTTCCATCACTTGCTCCCCTATCTATGTAATTATCTGATTCTTCTATAAGACTTCATTTTACTAACTCTCAGTATCCAACTCATTCTTTGAAAGGTGAATTTTTTAAATTTTCAAACTGAATATCACCTAAGCCCATTTTGTATAAATAATATCTAAAAATACATATATTTTCTATACATTCATGCTTCCAACATTCACTACAGCACATCATATCTGGTTTTTTATCATTTCCTTTACATACTTGATATAGGCTACATTTCCCGTTTCTTTCCATAAGCAATCCCCATAATGAAAAAGGAGCTAATACATGCACCATTTTTTTATCATTGGCATTATACAATTTCCCATTTTTATCAATTATTAGTGGATGTCCATATTCGTCCAATAATTTAGCCATTGCTGAGATTTTTCTTTCTTCTTCACACTCTTCCATTACCCAAATCAATGCATCTCGTAATTCTGATTCGTGTCCAGATATATGCCTATAACGTTCTTTCAACCACTCACATGTGTATTTAGATTCTTCTTCAAAAATATCTATAGGATTTTCTTTTTCAATAGGGAAAACCAAATCAATACGTTTACACAATTCAGTAATAATACTTTCATTAATTGGCAACATTTTGGATGTGGAAAGTTCAAACACATCTTGCATCGATTGAATTTCGTCCTTTTTTTCTTTAAATTCATACAGTAACTCGATAAATGTATTTCCAGGCCACATAGTCATCATGGATGCATAACATAAGGCTATCAAAATTGTGATTTTTTGACAATCTTCTCCAACTACATACTGATAAAGCATTTCACATACGTTATATGGAAATCTATGCGAATAATCATTTGAGTTAAAGAAAAATTTTTCAAATAAATATGCCATGCTTTCTGATATTGCATTTCCTCCAAGTTCATATCTACAATCATTGTCATATTTTAATATGATTTGTTCTTTAAACTTATCTTTCCACTCTGGAAAAGTTTCTTCATAATATTCTGCATATATATTTTCTTTAACTACCTGTTCTATGCTATGACACTGTATACATTC
>ERZ1026890.1099-NODE-1099-length-9937-cov-54.450213_pt1 | contig 9937 bp, 6 predicted proteins | sample MGYA00380175_ERZ1026890 | MGnify/ENA primary metagenome ERZ1026890 (study PRJEB33269, sample SAMEA4719811) | human gut metagenome | biome: human-associated habitat; feature: organic feature; material: feces | place: Cameroon | collected 2013-10 ...
TACGGCGTCAGCCCTTATGTTTCTTGAGGCCACCCGGACGTTAGTCCGTGGCCGTCAGCCGCGCAGCGGCCTTATATGTTTCTTATGTAGCTTATGTTCTTATGTTCCCGCGGTAAGCATTACAAAGCCGCGCAGCGGCCTTATGTCCTTATGTTCTTATGTCCTTATGTTTTCCACGTTAGCGGCTGCCAAGCATCACAATATCAGTTTTTCTCCAAAAAATTTGGCAGTTTACAAATAAGTGCCTATCTTTGCACCGCTTAAAGCCCCAAAGGGGTATGGCAAGCAGCCCAGATGGCGGAATCGGTAGACGCGCTGGTCTCAAACACCAGTGGGGCAACCCGTGCCGGTTCGACCCCGGCTCTGGGTACGCTATTCTTAAAGGATAATGATTTGAGCGCGAGGCTCAATGAATTATCCTTTTTTTGTTTGTTGCGCCCTACAATGTGCTGTACGGGCGTCAGTTTATTAAAACAAATACTTACCTTTGTAACGCGTTGAGGCAGACCACATACAGTCTGCCTGCAGTGTTGAACAGTTACATACACCTATATTATAAATATGCGTAAGACAACAATGACCCTCATGGCAGCCCTGCTGGCTGCCCCGATGTGGGCACAAGTAACGCCCCTCGGAGGCTTCTACTACGGACAAATGCCCGCACCCACAGGCTGGGAGTGGCAAAGCCCCGACTCGGTAGCCTATAACAAGCAGCAGCCACACGCCTGGTTCTTCTCGTTTGAGAATGTAGAACAGGCGCGCAAGGTGCTGCCTGAAAACAGCGCCCTCTGGCAGAGCCTCGACGGCCAGTGGCAGTTCCATTGGGCAAAGAATCCCGACGAACGCCCAAAGGACTTTTACAAGACAGACTTCGACGCCTCGGCGTGGGACAAAATACAAGTGCCCATGTCGTGGAACATGGCCGGCAAACAGGCCAACGGCACCTTTAAGTATGGTGAACCCCTCTACTCAAACCAGCGCGTCATATTCCAGCACCAAGTGCGACAGGGCGACTGGAAGGGTGGGGTGATGCGCACCCCGTCAAAGGACTGGATGACGTATAAAAACCGCAACGAAGTAGGCTCCTACCGCCGCACTTTCACCCTCCCCGCAGCGTGGGACGGCAAGGAAGTGTACATCAACTTCGACGGCGTAGACTCATTCTTCTACCTCTACATCAACGGTCATTACGTAGGTTTCTCAAAGAACTCACGCAACCTCGCACAGTTCGACATCACACCCTATCTCAACAAGAAGGGCGAAAACGTGATAGCCGTCGAGGTATACCGCCACAGCGATGGCTCATTCCTCGAGAGCCAGGACATGTTCCGCCTGCCGGGCATCTTCCGCACCGTGGCACTCACCGCCAAACCCAAGGTGCAGGTGCGCGACATCAAGGCCATTCCCGACTTTGATGCCACCTACACCAATGGCAGCCTCCACATCAGTGCCGAGGTGAGCAACCTCACCACCAAGGCCGCCAAGGGCTACACCATCGAGTACAGCCTCTACGAGAACGAACTCTACTCCGACAACAACACCCTCGTGCCAGGCGTGTCAGCAGTGGCCAAGGTGGGCGACGTGGCCAAAAATGGCGAACTTACCGCCAGCGTCACCCTCAATGCCGGCAATGTGGTAAAGCCCTGGAGCGCCGAGGCACCACACCGCTACACCCTCGTCGGACAGCTCAAGGACAAAAAGGGAAAGGTGGTGGAGACCTTCTCAACCAACGTAGGTTTCCGCAAAATCGAAATTAAGGACACCCCCGCCAGCCAGGACGAGTTCGGACTGGCCGGACGCTACTACTACCTCAACGGCAAGCCCATCAAGATGAAGGGCGTCAACCGTCACGAAAACAATCCGCAGACGGGACACTACGTCACCCGCGAGCAAATGCAGAAGGAAGTGTTCCTGATGAAGCGTGGCAACATCAACCACGTGCGCAACTCACACTATCCCGACGCACCCTACTGGTACTACCTCTGCGACAAGTACGGCATCTACCTTGAGGACGAGGCCAACATCGAAAGCCACGAGTACTACTATGGTAAGGAAAGCCTCTCACATGTGCCCGAGTTCCGCAACGCTCACTTGGCACGCAACATGGAGATGGTGCACAGCACTGTCAACCACCCCTCGGTGGTGATATGGAGCCTTGGCAACGAAGCCGGACCCGGCGACAACTTCAAGGATTGCTATGCCGCCATCAAGCAGTACGACCAGAGCCGCCCCGTGCAGTATGAGCGCAACAACGACATTGTCGACATAGGCTCTAACCAGTACCCCTCAATAGCTTGGGTGCAAGGTGCTGTCAAGGGCAACTACAACATGAAGTACCCTTACCACATATCAGAGTACGCACACTCTATGGGTAATGCCGTGGGCAACCTGGTAGACTATTGGAACGCCATCGAGAGCACCAACTTCTTTATGGGCGGCGCCATCTGGGACTGGGTAGACCAGGCCATGGAGGGCACCGACTCCGTAACCGGCAAAACCTACTGGGGCTACGGCGGCGACTTCGGACCCGACAATAAGCCCAACGACGGCATGTTCTGCATGAACGGCGTGATGCGCCCCGACCTCTCACCCAAGGCACAGTACTTCGAGGTGAAAAAGGTGTATCAGAATGTGGGCGTCAAGGCTGTCGACCTCAAACAGGGACGCATCGAGATATTCAACAAAAACTATTTCGAGCCGCTCAAGGGCTATCAAGTAGTATGGTCGCTCTACAAAGACGGCGTGTGTGTGGAGAAGGACAAACCCCTGATGGGCGCCAAGAACATACTCGGTCCGCGTGAGCGCCAGGAGTATGTGCTGCCCTACAACTACGCGCAGCTCGACCCCAACAGCGAGTACTTTGTCAAGGTGCAGTTCCTGCAGGGCAAGGACATGCCGTGGGCCAAGAAGGGCTATGTACAGATGGAGGAGCAACTCCGCGTGAAAGGTGCCGACGTAAAGGCCCCCGCCATTAAGAGCGTGGCCGCCAAGGGCACTGCCAATGTCACAGTAGGCAGCAAGCAGGTCAGCGTCAAGGGCCACAACTACGACATCGACATCGACCTCAGCACAGGCGCCATCAGCCACCTTGTCTACAACGGACAGGAGATTATTGCCAACGGCAACGGTCCCAAGCTCGACGCCTTCCGTGCCCCCACCGACAACGATGCCGGCATTGGCTATCACAACGCGTGGTTCAAAAACGGCCTTTACGACCTGCAGCACAAGGTAGTGGGCAAGCCCACCATTGTCAAGGGCAAGGACGGTGTTACACAAGTCAGCCTCACCATCGAGAGCCAGGGCCGCGAGGGCAGCCAGCAGGTATACTCCGACCGCGACCGCAACCCGCAGACCGTCTACACCTTCAGCCAGGGCAAGCACGCCCTTGGTGCCGACGACTTCAAGTTCACCACCAACCAGGTGTACACCATCTATCCTGATGGCTCGGTAGAGTTGCAGAGCGCCATCTCGGCCAACCGCACCAATGTGGTACTGCCCCGCATAGGCTACTCTATGAAGTTGCCCAAGCAGTACAACCAGTTCAGCTACTACGGCCGCGGCCCTGTCAACAACTATGCCGACCGCAAAACCGGCCAGTTCATCGAGCTGCACCAGGGCGAGGTGGGCAAGCAAGACATCATACTGCCCAAGCCCCAGTCTATGGGCAACCGCGAGGAGGTGCGCTATTGCGCCCTGCGTCCCGCCCAGGGTGGCGAGGGTGTAGCCTTTGTGGCCGACAGCGTCATGTCGGTATCGGCTCTGCCGTGGAGCCAGCAGCAGCTCACCCAGGCAGCCCACATCTACCAGCTGCCCGAGAGCGATGGCACCTACCTGCATCTCGACGCCAAGGTAACCGGTCTTGGCGGAGCCAGCTGCGGCCAGGGTGGCCCGTTTGTTGAGGATCAGGCCCTCAGCCACAACTATAACTTCGGCTTCATCATACGTCCGCTCGCAGCTCAGCAGCAGCTTGCCGAGGTGGCCAAGGTAAGCCCCTCGGGTGAGCAGCCCATCAGCATCGAACACAGTCGCACGGGCATGGTCACACTGAGCAGTCCTGCCAAGGGCCGCACCATCATGTATGCCTTGGGTGGCAGCAAGAAGGCCACAGCCTACACCGCGCCCGTCAATCTGCGTGCCGGTGGCACCATCACCACGTGGTACAAGGACAATCCCGCTATGAAGACCTCCATGACCTATGCCAAGGTTGAGAGCGTGCCCCTGCAGGTAGTCTTTGCCTCGTCGCAGGAGCCCGGCAGTGGCGATGCCTCATACCTTGTCGATGGCGACCCCGCCACTATATGGCACACCATGTACTCTATCACCCTGGCCAAGTACCCCCACTGGGTAGACTTCGATGCCGCCGAGCCCAAGCTCATGAAGGGCTTCACCTTCCTGCCCCGTCAGAGCGGCCAGAATGGTTGGGTTAAGGACTACGAGGTGTATGTGAGCCAGGACGGCAAGTCGTGGGGTGAGCCTGTGTGCAAAGGCACTTTCGCTGCCAATGCCGAGCTCAAGCGCGTCATGTTCAGCAAACCCGTCAAGGCACGTTACATTCGTTTCCGTGCGCTCAACGAGCAGAATGGTCAGGACTTCGCCTCAGGCGCAGAGTTCTCGCTGATTGCAGAATAACGAACACGCAGGGCGCCGCGCTCGCAGATGTGCAAATGTGAGCAGATGCGCAATATGCTAATATAATAATGGGCTGACGCCGCAGCGTTGCAAATAGTAACGCTACGGTGTCAGCCCTTTTTTTGTGCGCGTGCGCATCATCAGCACATCTTCCTGTCAGCCCATTTGCGTGCACAGCTTACAGAATATGTTTTCATCTTATTGCAGTCCGGTGAAACGTAAACATACGAATGGACTCAAGTGTCAAACGCTACCACGCAACTCAAGCACACAACGCAAGCACTAATGGGGGCGACGCGTCTCGCGTCGGGATAGAGAAAGGAGGAAGATACGAACTCTACTAAATAAATAGCCACATCTTTCCCCGACGCGAGACGCGTCGCCCCCATTAGTGCTTGCGTTCTGTGCTTGCGTTCCTTTGCGGCGCGTTTCATACAACTTAAAATTCTCCAAAAAACCTGTCTCGCTAAAAGTCTATTTCGTACACCCTGCTTGTAAGGGCAAAAGCATTACTATGAGCCTTGTAACCTTGCCGCACAGCCCTCTGAATATGTTTTTAAGCACAAAAGTGGCACAAAATGTGACGGAGGTATTGCACAATGCCTAAAAAGGTTTTAATTTTGCGCCGAATTTATAATGAAAACGCAATATGCAGCCATCGCATTAAGTGTTGTTGATAAAAGCAGAGCAGAGCGATGAGGCTGTCACGCCGCAGTTGTGCGTTTACAAATGCGGCAGCGTAAATTTGCACAAAACTATTTAGCAACAAGCTATGACACGCAACGCTTATTATGTACTTTCCCTCGTGTTTGGTCGTACAGCCAAGCATGTTTCGCTGTGTGCCAGCAATATGCTGCTATTTACCCCCCCATTTGTTATAGACATTTAACATCAGCAACGTACACTCGCTATGGTGCAAGCCCCCTTTGTGCCGTAGTGTCATCGCCGCGCCATGGCCTGCATTGCCAGACCATAGCGCAGCGATAGTTGTGTTGTGCGTTGTCCGACGCTGCATTTATAACTAAATATCAACAAATATCACAACCTATGAAGAAAATTTCTACTCTTGCCTTGGCACTCATTGCCATGGGCAGCCTGTCTATGCCAGCTTCGGCACAGGTAACTTTTACACCGGTTTCGACGGCAACTCTCGAATCTGGTTGGTATCAGATGCGCCAGGTAAAAAGTGTTCAAAACAATGCTGTCACTTCAGAGTCACCTAAGTACGTTTTTTCTAACGAAACTAAGGGCTATTCATGGTTCGGCACGTCGGATACTCAGAAGAAAGATGCTACTGCCTTTATTTATATAGACAAAGGTGCAACCGATTATGGTATTCAGAATATCAATGGCAAGTGGGGTAAAAGTAAAGCAGAGGCAACAGATACTCGTTCTGGTATGACCATTAAAGTGGCGAGTGCCGAAGACAAGACATTTACTGTTGGTAATTTTTGGGACGATTATAAAACTGGCATAATGGGTGGTTTTGGCAGCAGTAGTACTGCAACCTTCCAGTTTTCAAAAGTAAGCGATGAAGCTCTTGCTGCTTATGATGTTTATACTGTAAGCATTACAGGTGATGTAAAAACGGGCTCGGTTACCAGCACTAATACTGCCAATAAGGGTACGAAAACAGTGTACAATGGCGGTAGTTACTTCTTTACAGCCGGCACCTCAATTAGCGAGAGCGACTTCACCATTTCCGATGTGGCTGGTTGTACCAAGACAGTTGCCTTTGACGCTTCTGCAAAAACTCTGACAGTGAATTACACGCTTGACGAGTCTCTTATTACCAAGGCAGAGAATGTATTGGGCAAAACAGGCATAGGTTATCCTACCGCTACATCGACGGTGCGTACCAATCTTAGTACAGCTTTAACCAATGCCAAGACCTCAAAAACTTTAGCCAATTATAGTGCACTAAGTTCGGCTTACACGGCATATCTTGCTTCATCGGATATTCAAATGCCCGAAGATGGTAAGGCTTACACCTTTACAGCTGTATTTTATGATGGTGCAAAAAGATACATGAACTATGCTGAGAGTGGTTACTCGCTCGTGTCTACTTCAGACGAGACTAATGCCAACTATCCTGAGACAGCAAAGTTGATTTGTCGCAAAGTGGGCAATAATAAGTTCACTTTCGTAAATAATAATGGCAAGCATTTTGTGTGGAAGGGTGGCACAGACGGAGCCAATAGCAACAAGGGCTATGTTGATACTTACAACGCTGAATATGCGGTAACTGTTGCCAAAATAGTAAAGGGTGGCTATGTAGTAGACATAGAAAACGAAGGCCTTTTAGGTTACGTAGGCGTGATGGGTTATCGTAAAGCAACAAACAAAAAACCAGAGCAGGATTATTTTATATTCAAGGTGAATGGTTCAACCTACTCTTATGACCAGGCTAATGCGCCTTTCTATAAAACAAATGGAGGTGACAAATACTCTTCACTCATCAAGATTGAAGAAACCACTTACCCCAACACCGTCACTTTCAACACAGTTAGCGACGTTGAGGGCGTGAGCAACCTCGCCACATTCAGTGCACCATTTGCTACTGTTGTGCCTACTAATGTTACAGCCTACTACGTGAGCACTGCCGACAATACCAAGGCCACAATGAAGGCCATCGAGGCAGGCAAGGCTATCCCCGCAAACGCTGGCGTTATCCTTACTTCAACTACGGGTACTGAGGCTACCATGTTACCTGCTACTACTGAAACTGCTGCAGATCTCACTGGCAACAAGCTCGGCAACTCTGCTGGTGCTGAAAAGACAATCGCAGCTGATGACCATGCTTATATCCTTTCAGCCGTAGATGGTCAAACTGCATTCTACAAGGGTAAGGTAGACACTAAGCTCGGCATGAACAAGGCATACTTGACTCTCAATGAAGCTGGCGCTCCCGAAGCCATCTCTATGAACTTTGGTGGCAACGTAACTGGCATCAACCAGATCGTTAATGCCGAGCAGAACAACGCCCCCGTTTACGACCTCACCGGCCGTCGTGTAGTGCGCACCGTTAAGGGTGGCCTCTACATCAAGGGTGGCAACAAGTTCATTGCACGCTAATTAAATTGACAGTAGTATTAAACCATCAAAACAGATAATGACAATGAAAAAGACATATATGGCTCCCACAGCCCAGACTATCACATTCGACGCCATGACCATGCTCGCCGCCTCACCCGAATTGAAGGTGAGCGACACGGAAGTTGACGCAGGCACCTCTTTCTCTGGCGAGAAGGGCTGGAGCAGCGAGTCTTGGTCTGACGAGGACTAAGCTACAACTTGAAAATATTAGGTTAGATTTATTATACATGGGGGGTTGGCAGACCGTGAGGTTAGCCAACCCCATTTTTAGCGCCGTAAGTAACTCAAGCTCTAATGGGGGCGACGCGTCTCGCGTCGGGAAAAATGAGCACTAATTAGGCTTCTATCTGTGAGCTTTTGCTTTAATTTTCCCGACGCGAGACGCGTCGCCCCCATTAGAGGTAGCGTTTGTTGCTTGCGTTTTGTGTTAGCGCTTTGTGTTAGCGTTTAGAATTATTGCAGTCCGGTAAAAATCCAAAGCATTACTATGTGCTTTAGAGTCTCACCGAACGCCAATAATTGGCTCAAATCTCCCCATTCTGAGAGTCCGCTCACAAGCACCAATTCCGCAAATATCTAAATATTCTTGGAATTAATTCCGCAAATATCTAAATATTTTTGGAATAGCGGCAAAAATGTGTTTAACTTTGCAGAGTCCGAAAGGATAGTGCCTCCTTTTGTCGGGCACTACTTAACAATCAATAAATGTCATCATTATTTCTATTACAATACACCTGCCTGTTAGTGTTTGCCATGCAAACACTCGTGCTTGTCATATCACGCTTTCAGGTGTCCGTAGTCAACCGCCAGTACGAAAAGTCGCGCTGGTCGCTCGTGGCCGCCGCCGTGCTGCTGGTGATACACTACGGCCTGCAAATGGCCTGCGGCTTCAGAGCCCACAGCGACGATGCCGGTGTGATAGTAAACATACTGTTCTACACCCCCGTCGCCTTCCTGGTGGCCCATTCCGTACTCAACCTCGAGTGCGAAAAGCGTCGGCGCCGTCGCTACGACCTGTTGTTTGTCACATTGTTTGTAGCCACACTCGTTGCATTTGGCAGCGGGTGGCTGTCGCACAACCGCCTGTACATGCCCTATGAGCAAATGGTGTTGTACACCCTCTATTTGGTGTCCATGATTGTGAGCATTGCCATACCGCTTAGCGTGATACACCGCAACAGGAGTAGGGTAGAGGCCGAAACGGGTGGCGACATCATGCCCTATGTGCGCTACACGTGGGCGGGCTACCTGCTGTTTTGCTGCACCTCGCTTTCCCTTGTGGGTGCCATCATGTGGCGTCCGCTGCTCTTTGTTGTAGGGCCGGCCGTGCTGCTCTCCGTCGTCATCTTCAACCTGAGTTTTGTGGCCATGGGCTACAACCTTGCCCCATCGACGAGGTGCTGACCGATGTGGCCGACGCCTCACAGTCAATGGACGACGGTGACGCCGATGAGTCAGCATCAGACAACGCCGCCCCCGAGCAGTTGTCACCCGAAATGGTGCGTATTGTTGAGGCTGCCCTTGCCGCGTGGTGTGCCGAAAAGAACTTTCGCGACACCACCGTCAACATGGTAAAACTCTCACAGAGCATAGGTGTGGTGCGCCGCATTCTCAGCATCTATTTCGACCAGCATTTGCACACCACCTTCCGCATTTGGTTGAGCGACATACGTTTTAAGGAGGCGCAGGACTACATCAAGGCCCACCCCGAGTACACCATCGAGAGTGTGTCGTCGGCCTGTGGCTTTACATCGCGCAGCCAGTTGTACAAGATATTCAGCGACCGCACGGGCATGACGCCCCGCGAGTGGCGTGACGGGCAGATGGCGTAGCGAGCTGTGCCCGGTGATGTGCATTTTCTTTTTATTTTTCCGACGCGAGACGCGTCGCCCCCATTAGAGGTAGCGCTTGTTGGTGGCGTTTAGTGCTTGAAGAAACGCAAGCTTTTGTGCTTGAAGAAACGCGAGCTCTAATGGGGGCGACGCGTCTCGCGTCGGGATAGTGCAGCTGTTGTTTAGTGGGTTTTGTGTGTCTTTCCTTTTTATTTTTCCGACGCGAGACGCGTCGCCCCCATTAGAGGTAGCGTTTGTTGGTGGTGTTTTGTGCTTGAAGAAACGCAAACTCTAATGGGGGCGACGCGTCTCGCGTCGGGTATAGTGCAGCTGTTATTTAGTGGGTTTTGTGTGTCTTTTCTTTTTATTTTTCCGACGCG
>ERZ1026890.1103-NODE-1103-length-9905-cov-175.441523_pt1 | contig 9905 bp, 10 predicted proteins | sample MGYA00380175_ERZ1026890 | MGnify/ENA primary metagenome ERZ1026890 (study PRJEB33269, sample SAMEA4719811) | human gut metagenome | biome: human-associated habitat; feature: organic feature; material: feces | place: Cameroon | collected 2013-10 ...
GCTTTCTGTCAAGAAGCTATGAGCGACACTTCAATGAGCGTCCTTACCTGCATCAACAGTGTTACCTGTTCCTTACCAAGACCTCCAAGGAGCGCATGGCACACCAGAGCAATTTTTCCACCTTGTGCCGTGGGCATATCATCCCCAAGGAAATCAAGGACAAGGAAACGGTCGCAAGATTCCTCGATGCCGTGGAGCAGTTCGCAAGAATCATCAACGACTCCGGCTATATCTCCTTACGCAGACTGACGGATGATGAAATCACAGGCACGGAACGAATAACCGGACTTGTAGGCAAGTACCTCTCGCTCTCCACGGAGAACGTGCAATGTTTGGAGGATATGGAATTGTCTGCAAGTGGTATGCGTATCGGAAACAAACACCTATGCCTTCATACTTTGTCGCAAACAGAAGATCTTCCCACGGAAGTATCTACGGACAACCGCTTTGAGCGATTGTCAACTGACCGAAGTGACTGCCGACTTTCCTTTGCCGCTCCAGTTGGCTTGCTGTTGTCCTGCAACCATATCTATAACCAGTATGTATTCATAGACAACAGTGACGAGACCTTGCAGAAGTTCGAGAAGACTGCCCGTAACATGCACTCGCTGTCAAGGTACAGCCGACAGAACGCCATCAACAAGGAATGGATTGACGAGTATCTGAACGAGGCTCACTCACAAGGCTTGCAGTCTGTCCGTGCCCATTTCAATGTCCTGGCATGGGGCGAGGATATGGAAGAGTTGAAGCATCTTCGCAATGATGTGGGCAGTCAGTTGGCAAGCATGGAATGTGTGCCACGCCACAATACGGTGGATTGTCCGACACTTTTCTGGGCAGCGATACCCGGCAACGAGGGTGATTTTCCGTCAGAGGAGAGTTTCCATACCTTCATTGAGCAGTCTGTGTGCCTCTTCACGGAGGAAACCAACTATATGGATTCTCCCTCACCGTTCGGCATCAAGATGGCAGACCGCACCAGTGGCAAGCCGCTGCACATTGACATCTCTGACCTGCCGATGAGAAAAGGCGTAACAACCAACCGCAATAAGTTCGTGCTCGGACCCTCGGGAAGCGGGAAGTCCTTCTTCATGAACCACCTCGTCAGACAGTATTACGAGCAAGGCACGCATGTGGTCTTGGTGGATACGGGAAACTCCTACCAGGGACTCTGCGAGATGATCAACAGAAAGACAGGCGGAAAGGACGGTATCTACTATACCTATACGGATGAGAGTCCCATCTCATTCAATCCCTTTTTCACCGAGGATAAGGTCTTTGACATCGAGAAGCGAGAAAGCATCAAGACATTGCTCCTGACACTTTGGAAGAAGGACAACGAGCCTGCCACACGAGCGGAAGAGGTCGCCTTGTCGAATGCCGTGTCGCTCTACATCGGTAAACTGAAAGAGGAAAGCGACATCGTTCCATGCTTCAATACCTTCTATGAGTTTGTAGGAACGGAATACCGCAAGGTACTGGAAGAAAAGAAAGTCCGTGAGAAAGATTTTGATATAGACGGATTCCTCAACGTGCTGGAACCTTACTACAAGGGTGGCGAATATGACTATCTGCTTAACTCCGACAAGGAGCTTGACCTGCTGCACAAGCGGTTCATCGTTTTCGAGATTGATGCTATCAAGGATCATCCAATTTTGTTCCCAGTCACGACCATCATCATCATGGAGCTGTTCATCAACAAGATGCGCCGCCTGAAAGGCATCCGTAAGATGATAGTGATAGAAGAAGCATGGAAAGCAATAGCTTCGGCAAACATGGCGTCCTATATCAAGTATCTCTATAAGACGGTCAGAAAATTCTTCGGTGAGGCGGTTGTGGTGACGCAGGAAGTCGAGGACATCATATCCTCCGCTATCGTGAAGGACAGTATCATCAACAACTCAGACTGCAAGATACTCCTTGACCAGAGGAAGTTCATGAACAAGTTCGAGCAGATACAGTCATTGCTCGGATTGACGGAAAAGGAGAAGTCGCAGATTCTCTCCATCAACCAGTCCAACGACCCGTCACGTCTCTACAAGGAAGTATGGATAGGACTCGGAGGAACGCAGTCGGCAGTATATGCCACAGAGGTGTCCACGCAGGAATATCTCGCCTATACGACAGAGGAAAGTGAGAAACTGGAGGTAAGGGCATTGGCGGAGAAACTCGGTGGCGACATGGAAGCCGCCATCCGGCAGCTTGCAGAGGACAAACAAGAGAACAAGTAAATTCATTATCCACTTAATCCAAAAGTAAAAATGAGAACAAAAGTAATCATGACAATCTGCCTGTTCCTGCTGATGGTGGGAAAGGCAAGCGCACAGTGGTCTGTCATAGATCCTACCAACATTGCGCAGAGTATCATCAACTCGTCCAACAACATCGTCCACACGTCTTCGACGGCTCAGAACATGATCAACAACTTCAAGGAGACCGTGAAGATTTACGAGCAGGGCAAGAAGTACTACGATGCGCTGAAGTCGGTGAACAACCTCGTCAAGGACGCACGCAAGGTGCAGCAGACCATCCTCATGGTGGGTGACATCACAGACATCTACATCAACAACTACCAGAAGATGATGCACGATGACAATTTCTCCGTGGAGGAACTCTCCGCCATCGGCTTCGGCTACACCAAACTGCTGGAGGAAAGCAACGATGTGCTGACAGAACTGAAGAACGTGGTGAACATCACGACCCTTTCCATGACGGACAAGGAGCGAATGGATGTGGTGGAACGCTGCTACTCGAAGATGAAGCGTTACCGCAATCTCGTGAGCTACTACACCAACAAGAACATTTCCGTGAGTTATCTGCGTGCCAAGAAGAAAAACGACCTCGACCGCATCATGGGACTCTACGGCAAGTCAAACGAGAAATACTGGTAGCCTATGGATTTCGAGAATCTTCACCAGATACTGCGCTCCCTGTATGACGAGATGATGCCGCTGTGTTCCGACATGACGGACATCGCCAAGGGACTTGCAGGACTTGGGGCGCTGTTCTATGTCGCCCTGAGGGTTTGGCAGTCACTGTCAAGGGCAGAGCCGATAGACGTATTTCCGCTGCTCCGTCCGTTTGCCATCGGACTTGCCATCATGTTCTTCCCGACCATCGTGCTCGGAACGCTCAACAGCGTGATGAGTCCCATCGTGCAAGGTACACATTCCATGCTGGAGACACAGACCTTCGACATGAATGAATACCGGGCGCAGAAAGACAAACTGGAGTATGAGGCGATGAAACGCAATCCGGAAACTGCATACCTTGTAAGCAACGAGGAGTTTGACAAGCAGCTTGACGAACTCGGCTGGTCACCCGGCGACGTGGTGACAATGGCAGGAATGTATGTGGAGCGTGGCATGTACAGCATGAAGAAGAGCATCCGTGATTTCTTCCGTGAACTGCTGGAGCTGCTGTTCCAAGCCGCTGCACTGGTCATAGACGTGCTGAGGACATTCTTCCTCATTGTCCTGTCCATCCTCGGACCGCTTTGTTTCGCCATATCGGTATGGGACGGATTCCAGTCCACGCTGATGCAATGGTTCTGCAGGTACATACAGATTTATCTATGGCTACCAGTTTCGGACTTGTTCAGTACCATCCTTGCCAAGATACAGGTGCTGATGCTGCAAAACGACATCGAGGCATTGCAGAACGACCCGAACTTTTCCATTGAGGCAAGCAACGGTGTTTACATCGTTTTCCTCATCATCGGAATCATCGGTTACTTCACCATACCGACCGTGGCAGGATGGATCATACAGGCAGGTGGCGGCATCGGAAACTACAACCGAAACGTGAACACGGCAGGCTCACTGGGCGGAAGCATCGCAGGAGCAACGGCTGGAAATGTGGCAGGACGTGCCGGAAGGCTCATCAAGAGCGGATTTAAGAAAATATAGTCATTCATGAACAATACAACGAAAAGAAAAATGGAATTCAAGTCATTGAAGAATATCGAGACCTCGTTCAGACAGATACGCCTGTTCTGCATCGTCCTCGTCATTGGTTGCGCTGTTGTTGCAATATGTTCGGTGGTGTTCGCATTCCGATTTGCGGAAAAGCAGCGCGAGAAGATATACGTCCTTGATGGAGGCAAGTCGCTGATGCTCGCCCTCTCGCAAGACCTGTCACAGAACAGACCAGCCGAGGCAAGGGAACACGTGAGACGCTTTCATGAGCTGTTCTTTACGCTATCTCCCGAAAAGAGTGCCATCGAGCACAACGTGAAACGAGCCTTGCTGCTGGCGGACAAGAGCGCATACAACTATTACCAGGACTTTGCGGAGAAAGGTTTTTATAACCGACTCATTGCGGGAAACATCAACCAGTCGCTGCAAGTGGACAGCGTGGTCTGTAACTTTGATAACTACCCTTATCAAGCCAAGACCTACGCACGGCAGGTGATACTCCGAGAGAGCAATGTGACGGAGAGAAGTCTTGTCACCGTATGCAGGTTGGTGAACGCCACACGCTCCGACGACAACCCGAATGGTTTTACCATTGAAGGTTTCACCATTGTGGAGAACAGGGACATCAGTACAGTAGAACGATAAAAATAGCAAGAATGGAAAATCCGATTAAGACAATCCAAGAAAAGGTGAATGGTATGAAGGGAAGACTGCGTGACAGGCTGGATTCCCTTCCGCCAAGGGTGAGACTGAAAGTCGTGCTCGTCATGTTCGGCTTGTTTGCCCTCTGTAGCCTTTACATGATAGGTTCAGCCATCATCAACTTCGGAAACGGCAAGACCTCAAATATAGAGGTTGAGCATATTGAGAGTTTAAAGTTGCCTACCGACAAGGGGCAGCAAGTGACCAACCAAAATGAATTGATACATGGAGAAGGAGAAGAATGACAAGGTGGAGCCGGATAAGGCTCCAAAGGAAAAGAAGCCTTTGACAGAGGAACAGCGTATCAAGCGCAACAAGATGATTGCCATACCGTGCATGTGTCTCGTCTGCGTATTGGTGTTATGGCTCATCTTCAAGCCGTCGGCATCAGAGGGTGAGAAAGGCAGCAAGGGATTCAACATGGAAATGCCCGATGCGGAGAAGACAGATGTGGAGGCAGACAAGCGCAAGGCATACTCCAAGGAGGATCTTGCCAACAAACAAAAGGAGAAAGGCAGAGCCATGAGCACCCTTGGGGAGTATATGCCAAGCATGGACTCCACGGCATCGGGGCAGGACAAGGACTTTGACCTGATGCAGTCTGGGCAGCAGCCAACAAAAGCGGAAAGACAGGAGGCGGATGCCATCCGCTCGTCTGCCGAGGCATACCAAACCTTGAACACGACCTTGGGCGGTTTCTATGAACAGCCACAGCAAGGGGGAAGCAGCGAAGATGCTGAGTTGAGGAAACGTCTTGACGAGCTGGAGGCAAGCATGATGCAGCAGGAAAACAAGCGTTCCAATATGGACGAGCAAGTCGCACTTATGGAGAAGTCCTACCAACTTGCGGCAAAGTACATGCCTGGTGGAAATGCCAATGCGGCAAGTCCTTCATCTGCAGAAACTGCAACAGAGGAAAACAAGGAAGCTGTCACCAAGGGCAAGAAAGCCAAGATTACACCTGTAAGGCAAGTGCAAAGGCGTGTAGTTTCGTCCTTGAACCGTCCCATGAGTAACGGGGAGTTTGTAGCCTCTTACTCGGAAAAGGCTTCGGCAAGGTTCAATACCGCCATCGGAAGAGGTGGTGTTTCCGACAAAAACACGATTTCTGCCTGCATCCACGGCAACCAGACCATAACGGACGGACAGGCAGTAAGGTTGAGACTGCTGGAAGCCATGCGTGTCGGCAATAGGGAGATACCACGAAATTCTGTCATTGTCGGAGTGGCACGATTGCAAGGCGAAAGGCTTTCCATAGCCTTGAAGTCCATTGAGCACAACGGCATGATTATCCCTATTGAGCTTGCCGTCTATGACAATGACGGTCAGGAGGGCATCTTCATTCCGAAGTCGATGGAGGTTGACGCAGCCAAGGAAGTGGGTGCCAACATGGGAAGCTCGCTGAACAGCAGCATCAACATTTCCTCCAATGCCGGGGCACAGCTTGCCTCCGACTTGGGAAAAGGTGTCATACAAGGCGTGTCGCAGTATATCTCCAAGAAGATGCGTACCGTCAAGATACACCTGAAGGCTGGCTACAGGGTCATGCTCTACCAAGAGGAAGATTAGCCGAAAGGCAACAACATTTATACCACTTAATCCAAAAGTTTAATTAAAAGCAAACTAAAATGAAGAAGACAACAATCATGTTCGCCCTTATGCTGGGTGTAGCCTGCACTGCATCAGCGCAGAAGACAGGCAAGAAAAAAGCGCAGAAGTCTGTAAAGACTGAGCAAGTAAGCAATGTTTCTTCCGACCAGGAAGAGAGACTGACCTTGACCAAGGAGGTGTATCCACAGAAGGAAGAGAACAGCAACCTCTATCACGGCTTGACCAAGAAGCTGACCTTCGACCGCATGATTCCACCTCATGGTTTGGAAGTGACTTATGACAAGACGGTTCATATTCTCTTTCCTGCCTCTGTCAAGTACGTTGACTTGGGATCAGAGGATTTGATAGCTGGCAAGGCGGACGGTGCGGAGAATGTTATCCGTGTAAAAGCAGCCGTGAAGAACTTCAAGAAAGAGACCAATATGAGCGTCATCACGGAGGATGGCTCATTCTACACCTTCAATGTGAAGTATGCCAAGGAACCGCTCATGCTCAATATCGAGATGGCTGACTTCATCCATGACGGTGAGGCGGTAAACCGCCCGAACAATGCGCAGGAGATTTATCTCAAGGAGTTGGGCAAGGAAAGTCCCATGCTGGTACACCTCATCATGAAGTCAATCCATAAGGAGAACAAGCGCAAGGTGAAACACATCGGCAGCAAGCGTTTCGGAATCCAGTACCTTTTGAAGGGCATCTATGTACACAGCGACTTGCTGTATTTCCACACAGAAATCAAGAACCAGAGCAACGTGCCGTTTGACGTGGACTATATCACGTTCAAGGTGGTGGACAAGAAGGTGGCGAAGCGAACCGCCATTCAGGAGCAGGTGCTTCTTCCTGTCCGTGCCTACAACTATGTGGTGCGTGTGGCTGGCAAGAAAACGGAGCAGACGGTGTTCTGCTTGCCGAAATTTACCATTCCTGACGACAAGGAGCTTGTCGTGGAGATGAACGAGAAGGAAGGCGGTCGCCATCAGTCGTTTGTCGTGGAGAACAGCGACTTGGTGCGAGCTTTGACAATCAACGAACTTAGCGTGAAGTAACGGATGAAAAGAAGAAACATTGCAATCATGGCAATGCTTGCCCTCACCGCAGGGCAGGCATTCGCCCAAAGATGTCTTCCTCAGATGAAAGGCATCGAGGTGAAGGTCGGCATGGCTGACGGTGTATATAACGGCAAGAAGTCCTGCAAGGCAGGCTATTATGCAGGTCTCGGACTTTCAAGCTATACCAAGGGTGGTGACAAGTGGACGTATGGGGCGGAATACCTGCAAGTGAATCAGCCTTACCGTAACACTTCCGTTCCAATAGCACAAATGACGGGCGAGTTCGGTTATTCCTACAACTTCCTTTCCGACAACAGTAAGACGGTGCTGTTCTATATCGGAGGTACGGCACTGGCTGGCTATGAGTCCGTAAACTGGGGCAAGAGAACCATGTCGGACGGAGCGACCTTGCAGAACAAGGGAGCGTTCATCTATGGTGGTGCCGTGGCATTGGAAACGGAAATATACCTGTCGGATGCAATAGCTTTGACCGCTTCCGTTAAGGAAAGGCTTGTTTGGGGCAACAGCACGGGACATTTCCACACGCAGTTTGGCATCGGCATGAAGTTCATCATCAACTAAAACAGTGAGCCTATGGACATCAATGAAATCAAACAAGTGCCTATCGTGGACTTTCTCTATATTCTCGGCATTGAGCCTGTCAAGCACAAGGCTTCGGGACTTTGGTATCATGCGCCATACCGCAACGACCGCAATCCTTCGCTTCGGGTATCAACGGACAAGAATGTCTGGTATGATTATGGCATCGCCAGAGGTGGTGACATCTTCAACCTCGCAGGGGAGTTCATCAACAGCAATGAGTTTGTGGCACAAGCCAAGTTCATATCTGAAACGCTTGGTGGCAGTTTCCCGACATCGTTTCCGCATTATCAAAGGATAGCGGAAAAGGCTGTGAAGGCGAAAGGCAATCCCTTTAGTGATATTGTGGAAAAGCCTTTGAGTCATCCTGCACTTCGGCAGTACTTGCGTGAGCGTGGCATATCGGCTGACGTGGCGAGCCGTTTCTGCTGTCAGGTGGAATACCGATATAATGGCAAACAATTCTTTGCTGTCGGTTTCAAGAACAACAGCGGTGGCTACGAGATACGCAACCGCTTCTTCAAAGGTTGCGTGTCGCCAAAGGACATCACTCTCATTGGCAGGAACAGCAACGTCTGCCATCTGTACGAGGGTTTTATGGATTTCCTCTCTGCCGTAATTCTCGGTATTGGTCGTGGTGAGGATCATATTATCCTCAACTCTGTGGCTAATATGCAAAAGGTGCATCATCTTTTGGATGGCTATGCACAAGTGTACTGTCACTTGGACAATGACGAGGCAGGCGAGAATGCCTGTGCCGAATTGCAAAAGCGATATGGCGAGAAGGTCATAGACCACTCTCACCTCTATACTGGCTACAAGGACTTGAACGAGTATCTGATGAGCCATAAGACAAGAAAGTAACAATCATTCAAAAACATCAAGACAATGAAGAAGAACAATAAAATCAAGAAATCAGTGAGCGTGTTGGCATTCCTTTTCGTGTGTGCCGTGTCGGTAATCCTTTCATCGTGCAGCGATGAGCTGGACATTCAGCAGTCGTATCCATTCAAGGTGGAGACGATGCCTGTACCAAAGGATATTGTGCGTGGACAGGCCGTTGAAATCCGCTGCGAGTTGAAGGCGGAGGGAAAGTTTGACGGCACCATCTACACCATCCGTTATTTTCAGCATGACGGAAAAGGCTCGCTGAGAATGGAGAACGGAACGGTGTTCCAGCCAAACGACCGCTATCTGTTGGAGAACGAGAAGTTCCGTCTTTACTATACTTCGGCAAGTACGGAGACACAGACGCTGACCGTGGTGGTGGAGGATAACTTCGGCAAGTCATACGAAATGGAGTTCAGTTTCAACGATACTGATGAGGAGGAAGAGTTTGCGAGAAGTGCCAACAAACTCGGTAGCGTATGAGGTTGATGATATTGTTAGCCTTGCTTCTTGTGTCGGGCAGCTTGTCTGCCCAGACGCAAGGGGCGATAAAGCGAGTTTGTCATGTGTCACGTTTTGAGTTGGCTGTCGCCTGCATCAAGAAGTACGAGGGTCTGCACGGACCGAAGCATCATCCTTATGTCGGATATGGGCACAAGTTGTTGCCTGGCGAGCGGTTTTCTCCAAAAATGACGGAACGGCAAGCCGATGCCTTGCTGCGCTCTGACCTCAGAAAGCTCTGCGCCATGTTCCGTGGTTTCGGTCGTGACTCGCTACTCTTGGCTACACTTGCCTACAATGTGGGGTGTGGAAAGGTGATGAAAAGCCGGATGTATGCCAAGATGCGAAGTGGCAACAGAAACATCTATCGTGATTATGTGGACTTCAAAAGGTGGAATGGAAAGATAGTGCCTTCCATTGAGCGAAGAAGAAAAATGGAGTATCTGCTCTTGTTTACTCCATAGAATAAGGTTTTATAAAATAGGACAGTCCTTTTGATTGGGGGCTGTCCTTTGTTCTTTGCAAGCATCGCAGATAAGGAAAAGACGGTTTCTTTGCCACTTTCTTTTCCGCTCCTCGGCTCATGATTCCTAAGACATCACCAAATTTTTGAGAGCTTTTTTGTGTTAAAATAAGC